>Ga0302246_1001754_pt1 | contig 14358 bp, 9 predicted proteins | sample AAG_UR_Trp_MG_FD_193533 | JGI IMG/M metagenome (GOLD analysis project Ga0302246, IMG submission 193533) | Enriched activated sludge microbial communities from anaerobic digester in WTTP, New Holstein, Wisconsin, United States - AAG_UR_Trp | ecosystem: Engineered > Bioreactor > Anaerobic >...
CCCGCCTTGCCCAACTGGCCCGTGAACTGGAAGGACTCATCGAGAAGCTTGAGGTGGCAGGCAGGGCCTAGCTACCTGTCTGTCCGGATGTCATATGACCCAGACGGCCCGCTGCGAAGCGGGCCGTTTTCGTTTTGTCTGCCTCGTGGTTGCGGACTGTGGGAGACTGGCGGGAGTGCCTGACCCATGCCCGCCATGCGAACGTACGCTTGCGCGCCGTGACGAGCGGTGCTTACCCGCCTGAGGCGGTGCGACCACGTGGCATCGTGAGGGGGCATCCGGTTCCCCCGCCCTGCGGGAGACCGTCTCGCGTCGTGGGTACCGCTAGTTGCGAGGCGGCAGGGGAGAGGCGTGTCTGGCGTAACGCGCCTGGTCGACACGTCTGGCCGAAACGCGTCTAGCCGAAACGCGTCAGGCCGCAGCCCGCCGCTGGCTGAGCACCACGCCCGCGAGTACGAGCAATGATGCGAGATACTGGCTCGGGCTGAGTTCATCACCAAGCACCACGCGCCCCATGATCAGGGTGAGGACGGGGATGAGGTTGATGTACGAAGCGGCCTGTCCCGCGGGCAGCCTGCTGACCCCGTAGTTGTAGAGACCGTATGCGCCCAGCGTGATGCATACGCCGAGATAGAGGACGGCAAGGGTAGGCGTCAGGGGCAGGCTTGTCGGCAGAGTGACCCCCGGCAGGGCGAGAACGGGCAGGAAGAAGACGAAACCCGCCAGTGACTGGACAGCCGTAATGAACAGGGGTGGATAGGTGGAGGAGAGGCGCTTGGCGCTGATGACATACCCGGTGGCCGTGAGCATGGCGCAGACTTCGAGCGCATTGCCGAGCATGGGGTTGGGGGCGTTCTCCGTCACCTGACCGCCGAGGCTGAGCCAGACGACCCCTGCGATGGCAAGGCAGAACCCGGCCCATGCACTGCGGGCCATATGCTCCTTGAGGACGAACCGGGCGGCCACGGCGACACTGAGGGGCATCATGGCCACGATCATGCCCGCCTGAGAGGCCGAGGTGTACTCCAGCGCGTAGGCCTCGAAGACGAAATAGAGGCACGGCTCGCACATCGTCATGAAGCCGAGGAGCTTCCAGTCTCCGGCACGATAGCGCACTCCCGAGAAGTTGCGTCGCCACACGGCGATGAAGATGACCGAGGCGATGGCCATGCGACCGAAGATCATGACCATGGGATCGAAGCCCGTGAGGGCGATCTTCATGGCGATGAACGAACTGCTCCACAGGAGCATGGCGAGCAGGAGGGCTATGGTCGCCGTGGTGCGACCGCCCTGCGTGAGCGTGTGCGATGTCATGCGGGGGGTCTACCCCCAAGTGGCGGTGAAGTCCATTGCAGTGGCTGCACGACAGGGTGCGTTTGCCTGTGCGAGGCGTGAAGGCCGCATACACACGGCGGACGCGCCGTGTCTGTTGCGGGGAAGGGACGTGTGGCGCCTTGGCGTCAGGGGCGCAGGACAGGTGGTGCGGCAGGCAGCCTGCTGTGCTGCGAAGGCTTGATGCGTTGGCACGCGTTGCCGCAGACGTTCAGATGCATATGTCTGCGGCAACGCAGGCAGGGGGCTTCAGACGGTCTTGCGCCGCTTCTCCCACAGTTTCATGTCCTTCATCTTCTTGCGGCGTTCACGCTGCAGGGCCTTGCAAACGAGGGGCATGTCCTTCTTGTAGCCGTATTTCTCCCGGTACGTGTCAGGAGTGAGGTCGTGCAGCATGAGGTGCTTGCGGGTGATAATCTTGAAGCTCTTGCCGCATTCGAGACAGGTGATGGACTTCTCTTTCAGTGCGCGCGACGCATCGACAGGTGCCGCTTCAGCCTCCGGCTGCTCGGCGGGTTCGCCGTCGGAGATGCTCCGTATGGCGTTGGCGAGTTTGAAGACCATGGAACTGATCTCGTCTTCTGTCATGGTGCGAACGCTGGCCTGGGCTTTTACGATTTCCAGGGCCTGTTTGAGATGGTCTTCCATCGAATGCTCCTTTATCCGGAATGTGTGTATGCTGCTTAAACTGGATTTCCCGCCATGCGGAAACATTCATTGTATCTGTACTATGCGTATCAAGGGTAAAGCACAATGATTTTTTGCATGTCATCGTACTGCATGTGAAGCGAGGATAACGCGATTGTGTGTTCTGGTAACACGGCACAGTGTCGTTGCGGTGTGCCGCGTTGTAAGGAAAGTCGACAGGATGTGCTGCATAGATATGGCAATCTTCGAAAAGGTAAGACGTTATGAGGTCTTCTCCCAGGCGTTACGTTTGGCGTAGAGAAAGTCGTGTCCTTCGCCGGGGTAGGTGCGACGCTCATCTTGCGGGACGACGGGGGCAGGCGCAGGCCATGCTTCGGGGCGCGGGGCCGGGCCTTCAAGCGCCGAAGGCACCGGGGCCGAATCTGTCATGCGGGGACGGCTGCGGACATCCACCCCGGAGACCTGCGTGCTGAATTCGATGGCGATACCGTTGGGGTCGAAACTGTAGATGGAGTGGATGAAACCATGGTCGACAGGTTCGGAACACCAGAAGCCCGCACCTTCAAGTCGTGCCTTGATGTCCCACAGGTCGTCGTCACTCGCCACACCCAGTGCAATATGGTCGAAGGCTACGGGCCCGCGCTGGGGTGCGCCGTGGTCCTTTTCTGCGACAGGGGTCACGCCGTCCCATTCGAAGAACGCCACCGTATCCACAGAAGATACGGCGAAGAAGTACTGCCTGTACCCGGCGTGTCCCAGCCCGGCCACGAGGGGCAGCCCGAGAAGGTCGCGCCAGAAGCGCACCGTGGCATCCATGTCGCCGGTCACGAGCGCGATGTGGTTGAATCCTGTATAGCGGGGCATGGTGTCTTCCTTTCAGGGGTTCATATCCCCATGATGTCGCCTTTTGCGGCATGTTACGACGACGGTGCTGCGCTTCGTGTTCCGCAGCGTATCCGTCACGCGTGGAAAGGCATGGCACGGCAGTGCATGCAGAATGCCACTGAACAACTATAGCCAGCTTTCGCGTCCATGGAAACGGGGGCGACTTCAAAAGATGATGCTGATGGATAGAATATGCGTGAAGGCACTGGTGATGGTGCCGTATGCGCTGGGGTAGCGGGCGAGGCGTCGCAGTCCGGAGTCGTCACAGCCAGTCTCCGCGCCATGCGCATGAATCTGGCATGCTGGCACAGGTACGATGCGTAACAAGGCCGATGCGTATGCCATCGGATGGTTTGCAGCGCGGTTTGCGTCCGTTCTTGCGAGTATGGTGCGACGGATATACGCGTATGAAGGCCCAGATACCTTCTGCTGTGCGTTCTTCTCTCGCCTCGCTGATGCGCCCGCATCGCCCGGGCCGTCATGACGTCCCATACAGTACGTACGGCCTAGTGCACTGCGTTGCATCCGTGGCTGCGGTCTGTGTTGCGTGGCGTGAACGCGGGGGCAGCGGTTGCTACGCAGGTGAGTCCGCACCTGATACGGGAACAAGGGGGGGGCAGGCCTCGGTCGCGCCTATGAGACGTTCGCCCGAGGCCCCCATCGAGGCCCTCCATCCATGAGAGTGCCTGAAGGGCCGTGTGTCGCCACTGGTACGGGCCGTCTTTCAGTTTCCGGCTGCGAGTCGTTCCAGTGCCTTGAAGAGATTGTCCAGAGGGGGGCGCTTGTCGATGTCGCTCACTTCCACGAGGCGAACGACGCCAGCCTTGTCGATGAGCACGAGGGCACGTTCCGCGATGCCCTCGGGCCTGAGAAGACCATAGCGCATGGTCACGGCACCATGGGGCCAGAAATCCGAAACGACGGGGAACCATAGCGGAGAGGGATGCCCGGCGGCATCCGTTCCCATTTCGCGTGTCCATGCGGCGAGAGACGGTACATTGTCTGCGGCGATGCCCACCACAACCGCCCCGAGTGCCTCGAAACGCGGCTTCAACATGCCATAACCCGCCCACTGGGACGAGCACACCGGGGTGAAGGCGGCGGGGACGAAAGAGAGTACGACGGCCTTGTGTCCCCTGAACGAAGCCAGTCGAAGTCGGGGGCCGTCCACGGCGGGCAGGTCGAAGTCGGGGGCTTCATCGCCGGGGCGGATGACGGGAGCGTTCTGCAGCGCAGCCTGTGCGCCACCCTGTACGGTAGTCTGGCGGGTTGCAGTGGCGGCGGTAACGGATGACGTCGCCTGCCCGTTCCTCGCCGGGGCACATGCCGCAAGGCAGGCAAACAGGACGACCCACAGCACACCTGTCGTCATGTGGTGGACGCCTTGCCGGTGTGGGGGGCACGGGCTGTTGGCGGGCAACAGCCGTCGGGAGTCCGGAAGGCATTCATGGAGGGTATGCCCTGTGGCGGCTGTTCGCGGCAGCATGCCCCCCTTCATGGACGCAGGGGGTACACGACGTCCGCTTCTCGCACCTCCGGCAGCAGGGGGCAGCGTGTGCGTCAGGCTGGAAGCTTCTCTGTTCATGGCGTCCTCCGTCTTGTACGTCCGTGCACCGTCTGTGGTTATGGTGTGCCGATGTCCTGCCCCGGTGTGCTGCCCCGGTGTGCTGCCAAGACCTGACAGCCCAGTGTCCTGCCTGTCCTGTGCCGCCTGCCGGGAATGCGCATCAGGCTGTCGTGCCCTTCCTGCTTCGGCCCTGTGCGTTGTCCACGTCTCGGGCACACATGGCCTCGGGCACATATGGTCTCGGGCATGCCTGATGCCGTACGCCGGAGGGGCGGGCGGCAGGTTGGCGGGCATGGCGTGCGTGGCGCCATGCGTTACAATACGGCTGCCTGCCGGGGGGCGCGCGTCAGTCGCTCCCGCAAAGCGTACGCAGTTCCCTGATGAAGTCGTCGACGCCGGACATGCGGCCCGTGCGCGAAAGCAGCACCACGGGCTTGCCGCGGTCGCGCAATGACACGAGGAAGAAGTGCGGTGTGCCGGGTTCGCCCAGGGTCTTGTGCATTTCGAGGTCTGGGTCGATGGCGAGGGGAAAAGGCACACTGTATGTTTCGCGGAAGAGGTCGACCTCCGTCTGGGTGTTGCCCGCCCCGAGGCCCAGCAGGGCGAGTTCGCCTATGGGCTGCATGTCGGCGATGCGCGCGGACAGCCGGTTCATGTCCGGGGCTTCGCGCTGGCAATGCGGACAGTACATGCTGAAGACCTCGATGAGCACGTGACGCGCCTTCACGTCCGAAAGCCTGAATGGGCCGTCACCCTCAAGCCCCAGCATGGCTTTCTGGGGGGAGGTGAACTGGCCTTGCAGCGTGATGTCCGGGAAGGGGGCACCGGCTTCGAGGGGCGTAGCGTGTCCCGCGACGGATTGCGATGCAAGCAGGAAAAGGCAGAGGAGCGCGATGGCGCGGAAGCTGGATGCGATGGTGTCGTTCATGCCCTGCTCCTTATCATGATGGAGAAAAGGGTCTACGCACGCTCCGGGGCTGCCCGGCGGCATTCAGGTATTGGCCCGGCGCAGACCGGGTGCACGGGTGCTGGCTGGACGCGCAGGCACCGGACGGGCGTCTGGCAGGCACTGTCAGTGACCGGGTGCTGCCCGGCACAGGTGCTGTGCTGCATACCTCACGTCATGCCCTGTCAGGAGCGTCGGGTCTGCCAGCCGTCTTCAGGGCATGTGCACCTTGTACCATCGTCGGTTTGTAGATGTAAGCGGTATACCCGTCCAGTGGAGAGGTATTGAGCGTGATGTGTCACCGGCCTTCTTTGGCGATGCCGTGGCGTCACGTCCCGTGCAGGGGATGCGGTCACCCGGAATCGTGTCTTCGGGCAGGTGTTTACCGTCATCGCTGGCGAGGGTATGGAGACGTGTGCCGCGAGATGGGCCGTGCGAGGGCGCATGGTGCCGTTGTTCGCCTTGGGCGGCGTGGTGTGGCGGCATGACGCACTCCGCCCCGTGAAGGGGCCACAGGCGGGCATGGGTGATGGCGCAAGGCGCGGGAGGTCGCATGACGGATCAGGGCAGGGCGTACATGTACGGGGCCGCCACGGTGGGCATATGGTCGACGGTGGCCACGGCCTTCAAGCTGGCGTTGCGCCACCTCGACCCGTTGCAGCTTCTACTGGTGGCCACCATCGTCTCGTTGCTGGTGCTGCTGACCGTGCTGGCGTGGCAGGGGCGGTTGCGTGAACTCGGTTCCGTGTGCCGCGCCGACCTCGCCCGGAGCGCACTGCTTGGTGCGCTGAACCCGTTCCTCTACTATGTGGTGCTGTTCGAAGCCTACAGGCTGCTGCCCGCACAGGTGGCGCAGCCGGTCAACTACACGTGGGCCATCACCCTCACGTTGCTCTCTGTGCCGCTGCTGGGCCATCGCGTCACCCGTGGTGAACTCCTCGCCGTGCTGGTGAGTTATGCCGGGGTGGTGTGCATCGCCACCCGTGGCGACCTCGCCACCCTCGCCGAGGGCAATCTGCATGGCGTGGCCCTGGCACTGGCGAGTACGGTCATATGGGCACTGTACTGGATAGCCAACACCCGTTCTGCCCTTGAACCCGTTCTGGGGCTCACGCTGGGTTTCGCCTTCGGGCTGCCATGGGTGCTTGGGGCGACCTTGGCCTTCTCGTCGCTGCCCCTCTCGGGAGAGGCGCTACGCGGGTTGCCCGCTGCCGCCTACGTGGGGGCCTTCGAGATGGGCGTGTCGTTCATCTTCTGGCTGAAGGCCATGAAGCTGACATCTTCGGCGGCGCGCATCGGCAACCTCATCTTCTTCTCGCCCTTCCTTTCGCTGGTGCTCATCAGCCTTGTGCTTGGCGAGCGCATCCTGCCGACGACGCTGCTTGGCCTTGCCTGCATCGTCCTTGGCAACCTGTTGCAGCAACGCGCGGCGCGTCGGTAGGTCTGGCGTCGATGGCGTCGGGGTACACCCGGATGTGCCGGGGATATCGGGATACGCCCGTATATGTCAGGATACGTCAGGATATGTCGGGATATATCAGGCTACGCCCCGGCATGATGCCGTCCCATCGCGTCCGCCTGTCCACCTGCCCGCCTGCCCGCCTGTCCGCCCGTCTGGCCACCTGACCGCCCATCTGGCCGTGCGTATACTTGTCGGGTGAGACCCGGATGGACGTGCGGCCGCATGTCTTCCAGACGGGAGTGCGGGCGTGGGCGGTCAGCGGGGTGCTGTCATCCTGCCGTGCGTCCTCCGGCGTTCGTGCCCTGCGGGCGTCACGCCTTGTCGCGCAGGAGCACCCATGTCAGTTCGTGCTTGTTGTGGGCAAGGTGGAAGAGTTGCGACCCCGGTATGGCGGCGAAGGCCGCTGCGGTGGCGTGGTCGGTGGTCGCCTGGAACTTGAGCGTGCAGACGAAGTTGCGGCATTGCCCGCGCTCGAGCCAGCGTTGCACGGTGGCGAGAAGCCTGTCGGGGTAGCAGATGACGTCCGAGAAGAACCAGTCCACGGCCCCGGCGTGCTGCGGGTCGAGACCGAACGCGCTGCCGGTGCAGAAGTTCACGTTGGGCATGGCGGCGATGTGCGGTGCGATGTCCGCCTTGTCGACGCTGAAGACGCGCGCCCCAAGTCCGGCGAGAACCCATGTCCACCCGCCGGGACAACTGCCCATGTCGAGGCACAGCTCACCGGGGGCGGGCTGTACGCCCAGTCTGGTGAAGGTCTCCCACAGTTTGAGGTAGGCGCGGGTGGGCGGGTCGATGCGGTTCTCCACGAAGTGCACCTCGCCGTCGGGGAAGGGCGATGAACACCGCGCCGAGGCGATGACAAGGTCATGCTCCCACAACGTCCACGAACCCAGCGGGGCGGTGGGGGCCGGTGTGCCGAAGACATGGGGTCTGGCACTCACATGCGGCAGCTTCCCGGCGATGAGGGCGGCGCGGCGGTGGTGGTCGACGGCGTGCAGGAACCAGTTGCGCTGGATGCCCTTGAGCCGTGTCGCCGCATCGCCGATGGAACCTATGCGCATCTCCACCGGGTCGAGCCAGATGTTCTGCGCCCACGCTGCGTGGCGCGGGCCGCCCGAGGCCCGTACGAGCCTGCCCCGCACGTCGATGACACGCGGGCCCAGTTCGTCGATGAGGTCCTGTTCGTAGCCTGGGGGGGCGAGATAGACGGTGTACTGCGGCATGATGGCTCCGGTGGTGCGTTTCGGGGCAGGGCTTACCGTTTCGGGGCGACGCTGGCAAGGTGGCGGCGAAGCGCCTGGCCTCAGCGTAGACGTAGATAAGGTCATCCGTCTCGCCATGCTGCATCGTCTTGCGGTCGCGCCCTGCCGCCGTTACCCTGCACGATAAGGATACCGTATGCGACGCCTTCTGCCCATGCTCCCACTGGCCGCCCTGCTGCTGCCCTTCGCCGTAGGCGTCATGCTGACGGCGTTGCAGTCGTTGGGCATAGGGGTGCCCGCAGGTGGCGCTCAAGGGGGACTCACGTTGTATGGCTGGCGCACCCTGCTGCACGGCGGGGCGGCGGATTCGCTGCTCTATGGCGTTCGTGTGGCGGGACTGTCTGCCGCCATCTCGGTGGTGCTGGGCATGGTGGCTGCCTATGGCGTGTGGAGGTTGCCCCGTCGCTGGCAGTGGGCAGGGCTTCTGCCGCGTGTGCCCCTCATCCTGCCACACATCGCCGTGGCATGGCTGGTGGTGCTGGTGTGCGCCCGGTCCGGCGTGCTTTCGTCGCTGTCGTACGCGCTGGGGATGACAGCGGGGCAGGGCGACTTTCCGGCATTGCTCTACGGCGGTGACGGATGGGGCATGATCATCGCCTATGTCTGGAAGGAGACCCCCTTCGTCATGTTGCTGGTGGTCGCCTCGCTGCGGCGTCTCGACCCGCGCCTCGTGGAGATGGGCCGGATGCTGGGCGGCGGGCGCTGGCGAACCTTCCGTGCCGTGGTGTTGCCCCATGTGGCCCCGGTATTGCGCGTCTGTCTCGTCATACTCTTCCTCTACGCGCTGGGGGCCGTGGAGGTGCCCTTCGTCCTTGGCGAGACCCGGCCAGTCATGCCGGGCATAGCCGCCTACAACGCCTTCTTCCATGGTGACTTCGCAGGACGCCCCGCGGCCATGGCCCTGCTTTCGGCACTCTTCGTCTTCGGGGTGGGCGTCGTCGCCCTGTACGCCTTTCTTGAGGGGCGGTGTCTCTCCGGCCTGCTGACCGGGCGCGTCATGGGCCGTGCGCAGGACGGGCGGTTGCCGTCAGACCCGATGCAAGACGGGTATCCGTCCGGCCGGCAACAGGACTGGCGGCACTCCGGGGACCTGCTATCGTCCGCATGCCGATGGGCCGCCATGCGGGCCGCATCCGTGCCGGATGTCCGTGGGCGACGGTGGTTCATGGGGGGGCAGTGGCCCATGGCCCGTCAGGTGTCGTTGTCGAGGCGGCTTCTGTCTGCAACAGGGGCGGAGGGTGCTTCGGTTCCAGCGGCAGGGCAGGGCGGGAGGATGGAACCCCGCGCCGGCGGAGGGACGCTTCGCACGGGACATGGGCTGCCCCATTCCCGTTTCCGGTCGCAGGAAAGTGTGCGCCCCGCGCTGGTCACAGCCGCGCTGGTGGCCGTGTTCGTCCTGCCCCTGCTTGCCCTCGTGGTGCAGGTGGCGGCCCCGGTGTGGTCGTGGCCCGACCTGTGGCCCCGTGATTTCAGCCCGCGTACCGTCCTCTGGCTGATGGACAATGGGCCCGTAGTGATGCGACATCTCGCATGGTCGGTCTGGTATGCCCTGCTCACCACGGGGTTGTGCCTCGTGGTCTGTCTGCTGCCCGCCCGTGCGCTGGCCTTCGGCCTTGTGCCTTCCGGCCCGCTGGTAGAGGGACTGTTGCTGTCTCCGGCCCTGCTGCCCGCCATGGGCTTCGCCCTCGGACTGTACGGGGTCTTCGTCCGGTCGGGCCTTGCCGACACCACGGTGGCGGTGGTGCTCGTCCTTGCGGTGGTGTCGTTTCCGTATATGCTGCGGGCCCTCATGGTCGGCTGGCAGACCGTGGGGCCGGACTACGCCCGTTGCGCCGCCAATCTGGGGGCGGGGCCGTTGCGCACCCTGCTGGCCGTGGAACTGCCACTCCTGCTGCCCGCTGTGGTGGCGGGCGGGTCGGTGGTCTTTCTCGTGGCCTTCTCCGACTATTTTCTCGTCTACCTCGTGGGGGGCGGGCTGGTGCCCTCGTTCACCGGTTTCCTCTTTCCGGTGTTGCAGTCGGGAGACCGTTCACTGGCCGCGCTTCTGACACTCGTCTTCATGGCCGTGCCGGTGTTGCTCTTCGTCCTCGTCGAGGGGCTGACACTGTATTTCATGCACAGGCGCGGGATGTAGCGAAGGCGGACAATCTGCAAGGCTGGCCACGGTCGCCCCGACCGCATCCGGCACTCCGACCGCATCCGGGCACCCCGACCAAATGCACGCTCAACTTGCGTTCCGGAACGCTAGGCCCTATAGTCGGCAGCTTCCTCCCACTCCAACCTAGAGGGAGCGCGCCTCAATGCCGCACAAAGGTCCCCATATTTCCATCTCCGCCGACTTCGTGGTCAACCGTATGCTCCGCATCAACCTCGACGAGTTCGAGGACTGGCCGGAGGCCGTGCGCGAGGTTGCCATCGAGATCGCGGAAGAGCTTTTCCTCGTCGTCTACAATCCGTTCATCGACGCCGAGACCGTGAAGACCAGCGTGCGCACCCGGTTCGAGAGCGAAAAACCGGCTCTCGCCCACCATTACGCCACGAGCATCGGTGAAGGCATCACCATGTTCTGGAGTGCACACGAGGCCGAAGTGGCCTTCCGCGATGAACTCATCCGCCGTCTGGGGCAGATGCTGCCCAAGGCGTGCATCGACTCCCGCCCCGCTGCGCTGGTGGAGAATTCCACCGACGCCACCGACCTTCGCATGGAATTGCCCATCCTCGTGGTCGCGCCCGACACGGCGGAACAGGTGAGTGCCATCGTGCGTCTCGCCAACGAGATGAAGTTCGCAATCATCCCGCGTGGCGGCGGTTCCGGTCTCACCGGCGGTGCCGTTCCCGCGCGTCGGCGCACGGTCATCATGAGCCTCACCCGCCTCACGCGCATCACCAGTGTCGACACCGATGCCCTGCGCCTGTGCTGCGAGGCGGGCGTCATCACCAACGACGCCATCCGTGCGGCGTCTGCCAAGGGGCTGCTCTTCACCGTCGACCCCGCGTCCAAGACGGCGTCCACCATCGGCGGCAACATCTCCGAGAACTCCGGCGGGCCGTTCGCCTTCGAATACGGCACCACGCTCGACAACCTGCTCTCATGGCGCATGGTCACCCCCACGGGTGAGATCATCGACGTGGAGCGCGCCGACCACCCCGGCCACAAGATACTGCCCGACGAGACGGCGGTGTTCGAGGTCAAGGACGTGAGCGGCGGCGTGCGCAACGTGGTGCACCTGCGGGGCGACGAGATACGCCTGCCCGGCCTTGGCAAGGACGTGACGAACAAGGCCCTCGGCGGGCTGCCCGGTGTGCAGAAGGAGGGCGTGGACGGCATCATCACCGAAGCCTGCTTCGCCCTCTACCGCAAGCCCGTGTACTCGCGGGTTCTGGTGCTGGAGTTCTTCGGACGCTCCATGCACAACGCCATGCTGGTCATCAAGGACGTCATCGGCATGCGCGACCGCATCCGGCAGGATGGCGACTACGTGAAGTTCTCCGCCCTTGAGGAGTTCGGCACCAAGTACGTGCAGGCCATCGAGTACCGCAAGAAGTCGGACGTCTACGAGGGCGAGCCCATCTCGGTGCTCATCATCCAGATGGACGGCGACGACGAGTACCTGCTCGACCGCACCGTGCAGGAGGTGGTGGACATCGCCACCCCGTACGACAACGTGGATGCCTTCGTGGCACGCGACGAGAAGGAGGCCGAGGTCTTCTGGGAAGACAGGCACCGCCTCTCCGCCATCGCCAGACGCACCTCGGGCTTCAAGATCAACGAGGACGTGGTCATCCCCACCGACTCCATCCCCGATTTCGCCCTGTTCATCGAACAGCTCAACCTCGAGTGCTCGGCACAGGCCTACCGGTCGGCCCTGCAGGAGGTGGGGCGCTTGCAGGGGATGCCGATGGAGGACAAGGACATCAACCGCGAGTTCACCTATGCCTCGCGTGCGGGGCGCGGTGACATCTCGGCGTCGGAACTCAGCGACGAGGAGATGCAGATTCGCGCGGTGGTCTTCCTTGGCGAACTGGGGCAGAAGTACCCCAACCTCGCCCGTCGTATCGAGCGCATCAAGGACCACATGCTGGCCACGCGCATCATCGTGGCCAACCACATGCACGCCGGAGACGGCAACTGCCACGTCAACATCCCGGTCAACTCCAACGACCCCGTGATGCTGCACAATGCGGAGCAGGTGGCGGCACGCGTCATGTCCAAGGCGCAGGAGTTCGGTGGCGAGGTGTCGGGCGAGCACGGCATCGGCATCACCAAGATAGGCTTCCTGCGAGCGGACAAGATGGAGGCCCTGAAGGAGTTCAAGGCCCGCGTCGACCCGCGCAACGTGCTGAACCCCGCCAAGCTGACGCAGCGAGAACTGCCGGTTCGTCCGTTCACCTTCTCGTTCAACCGCCTCATCGAGGACATCCGCCAGAGCGGTCTGCCCGACAAGGAACGGCTCATCACCCTGCTCGCCAACGTGCAGATCTGCACCCGTTGCGGCAAGTGCAAGCAGGTGTGCCCCATGCACTACCCCGAGCAGTCGTTGCAGCACTACCCGCGCAACAAGAACATCGCCCTCGGTGCGCTCATCGAGGCGGTGTACTACTCGCAGGTGAACAAGGGCAGGCCCGATCCCCTTCTGCTGACCGAAGTACGGACCATGATGGAGCACTGTACCGGTTGCGGCAAGTGCGCCGCGGTGTGTCCCGTCAAGATCAACTCCGGCGAGGTGGCACTGGCGCTCAGGGCCTTCGTCGAAGAGGAGGGCGCGGGCGGACACCCCATCAAGAGCCGGGTGCTCGACTGGCTGGTGGGGGACCCCGCGGCACGTGTTCCGCGTGCCGCCAAGCTCGCCGCCGTGGGGCAGAAGGTGCAGAACCGCTTCGTGGGACTGGTGCCCGCAGGGTGGCGCGAACGCATGGACAACCCGCTCTTCGCAGGGCCGGGACCGGAGGTGGGGTACAACAACCTCGCCGAGGCCGTACGGCTGGACAAGGGGTCCATCTTCGTGCCCGCGCAGGGCGACAGGACGACCGAGGCGGTACTCTACTTCCCCGGATGCGGCGGCAGTCTCTTCTATCGCAACATCGGTCTTGCGGGGCTCATGCTCATGCTCGAAGCGGGCGTGGGCGTGGTGATGCCCGACAGGCACCTGTGCTGCGGCTATCCGCTGCTGGCGGCAGGGGCCGACGAGAGTTTCACGAAGAACCTCGACCGCAACCGCACGGCGCTGCGGGCTGTCATCGAGAAGGCGCGTGCTGCGGGCCTCGAGGTCAGCCACGTCATCACCGCCTGCGGTTCGTGCCGCGACGGTCTCGCACGGCATGAACTGCCCGGTCTGTTCGGCGGTGGGATGCAGCACAAGGACCTCGTGCAGTTCCTTGTGGAACGCATGCCCGCCACCACCAAGGCAGAAGGCCGCGAGGTGCTCTACCACCCGGCGTGTCACGCCGAGTGGACGGGGGTGCACAAGGTCAAGGCCGCAGGCATCTACGCGCAGGCCCTCGGGGCGTTCACCGGTGCCAGGCTGCGGGTCAACCCCGGTTGCTGTGGCGAATCCGGCATGGGGGCCATGACCTCGCCCTCCATCTACAACCGCTTGCGTCGCCGCAAGCGCCAGCGCCTCGAAGTCGACTTCGCCACCTACGACCCGCAGGGGCCGGTGGTGGTGGGGTGTCCCTCGTGCAAGGTGGGCATCGCCCGCACGCTGCTGGCCCTGCGCGACAAGCGGCCGGTGCTGCATACCGTGGAATGGCTGGCGGCGTTGCGTCACGGCGAAGACTGGCGGCGTCACTTCCGTCGGGCCGTACTCGATTCGCTCGGTCGCGAGGCCGTGCGTACCGTGGACATGAGCGGCCTCGACGGCTGACATTACCCTGGCGCGGAGGGGACGTTACGGCACGGTGCCGTGGCGTCCCCTCCCGAATCCACTTTTGCCTGACGGGTGCACATGAAGTTTCTCGGCATCGACTACGGGCAGCGCCGTACCGGCATCGCCGTCACCGATGCGGGAGGGCGCATGGCCTTTCCGCGGCGCACCATCGCCATGACGACGCGTGATGCCTTCTTCGTCGAACTTCTCGGCATGGTCGAGGTTGAGTGCCCCGATGCCTTCGTGGTGGGGTTGCCCCGTCTTCCCGGCGGGGAGGAGACCCTGACCACGCGGCAGGTGCGCAACTTCGTGGAACGCCTCAAGCGGCGCACGACGTTGCCGGTGTACTTCATGCCCGAAGAACTCAGCTCTTTCGAGGCCGAGGACGA
>Ga0302246_1001757_pt1 | contig 14352 bp, 10 predicted proteins | sample AAG_UR_Trp_MG_FD_193533 | JGI IMG/M metagenome (GOLD analysis project Ga0302246, IMG submission 193533) | Enriched activated sludge microbial communities from anaerobic digester in WTTP, New Holstein, Wisconsin, United States - AAG_UR_Trp | ecosystem: Engineered > Bioreactor > Anaerobic >...
GCCGGTATTGCCATGGTTTGCGCGGCCGTGTTCTTCGGCCCTTACATTGCGGATTCGGGCATCGCCTCCTGGTTCACCTTCGATAAAAAGCAGATGTCCATCCTGCTGCCGCTTTACGGCTTCTGTGCCGCCGCCATCCCCGTCTGGCTGCTGCTGGCTCCAAGAGATTATCTCAGCACCTTCATGAAAATCGGCGTCATTGTCGCCCTGGCGATCGGACTTCTCTTTGTCAACCCGACGATCAAGATGCCCTTCACGACGGTCTTTATGTCAGGCGGCGGACCGATCATCCCCGGCCCCTGGTGGCCGTACGTGTTCATCACCATCGCCTGCGGCGCCATCTCCGGTTTTCATGCCCTCATCGGCTCGGGGACAACCCCCAAAATGATCGAACACGAAACGGAAATCCCCTTGATCAGCTACGGTGCCATGCTGACGGAAGCCTTCGTCGCCGTCATGTCCCTTCTGGCGGCCGTCACCCTGATCCCGGGGGATTATTTCGCAATCAATACCTCCGCCGACGCCTTTCAAAAGCTGAACATGAAGATTGTCGACCTGCCGGTCCTGAGCCAACTGGTCGGGTTGGATGTTTCCCATCGCCCGGGGGGCGCCATCTCCCTGGCTGTCGGCATGTCCCACATCTTTGCCAGTATCAGTGAAGAACTCCGGCATACCATGAAATACTGGTTTCAGTTCATCATCATGTTCGAGGCCCTTTTCATCCTGACCACCATCGACGCGGGAACCCGGGTGGCCCGCTATATCCTGCAGGATATCCTCGGTTACGCCTACAAGCCCCTGGGCAGAAAAGACTGGGTGCCCGGTGCAATCGTGACCAGCGCCCTTGTCTCGCTCGCCTGGGGCTACCTGCTTTATACCGGCGATATCTCGTCCATCTGGCCCATGTTCGGTGCCACGAACCAGACCCTTTCCGCCCTGGCCCTGGCCATCGGCACCACGATCATCCTGCGGATCGGCCGGAAAAAGATTTATGCCCTCATCACCCTAATCCCCTGCATCCTGATCACGGTCACGACCTTTGCCGCCGGTATCATGAATATTCAGACCTACCTGGGTAAGGGCCAGATGTTCAACGCCTGGCTGAGTCTGGCCATTCTGGTGCTGGTGGTGGTTATCATTCTGGACAATGTCCGGGTGTGGCTGAAATTGGTCCGTACGAAAGAACCCATCGGCATGAACGACGACCGGGAGGCGGTCTACTGCCCACTCGTTCCGGAGCGGGACAAGATTGACGCGCGGCCGTAGTTGAAATTCATTGCAGGAATCACGATAGACATTTTTATTACTGCGGCAAACATATATCAAAAACATCATACCGTACCTGGAGATGGTGTCACAATGTCATTCTTAACCGCCAGGCGAAGAATCTTGCTTTTATCATGCTGTTATTATTAGATTCTTCTGGAACCAGACCATACAGGTTGCCTACCTGATCGCCCTTTATAATTTAGAAAGCCTGCCCAGGATCTCCTGGAGCCGTCGTTTGGCCTTGTGCTCCTTGCTCAGAGATTCGAGGAGGCTCCCCCATTCGGAAACACGATTCAGCCGTTCGTAAACATCACGCATCAGCTTCAGATAACCGGCGGCCTCTTCATAGGACTTCGGATTGACCTGACGGATCAGGCCGTCTACAATTCCCCGCCATATATCAAGGGCGACTTCCGGATGGCTTTCGGCCACGGCCCGGGCAACTTTCTTGTCCGTCTCCCAACCCCACTGTTCAGTACTTCGGAAAGCACGGTAGAAAGTCACCACGTCGTCAAAACGCTTTTCCCAAATCGCGATATCGATCAGCACACAGTAGTCAGGAAATCTCCGATGGCCACGTCTTGCCATGGCATCATAGATAACCTCCGGTGACGGCAGGGGCCATGTTTGCTTCCTGTCTATTCCTTCAATCCGGTCCGGTCGTTTCCCTTTCTCCAAATAACCAAGAACCGCCGCACGAATCACCGGCCATTCCCCAATCTTATCCGCTGCCTTTTTCATCTCCCGGTATGTCCCGACATGCGGATCTTCCAGAAAATCCTGCACCCAATAAGCCGTTACAAGATCATACCGCTTTTCCGCCTCGGCGATTGTTCGCAATTTGTCCTTCAACACGGCGGCAATGCCGGGATATTCCCGCCTCGTTTCATTAAAGCCCTTTTTGCACCATTGCCTTGCTTTTTCCCGTTCACCGCCGGTCAAGAGCTTATCGACGAGTTTGTCATAACATAGGCAAACCCTTGCTTCTTTTTCCAGAACGGGAATGATTCTGTCCTGCCAACCACAATGCTCATAAGCCTCCAGCAAGTACCTCAGAACCCTTCCGCGCCGGTAGCTATCCCTATTGCGCTCCATTTTGCTTTCGGATGCAGCATTCAGGCGACTTTCAAGGTCAAGCGCCGCCGCCTGCCAATCCGACGCGCCGTATATCCCTCCAGCGATGAAATCCTCAGCCGATTCCAGAAGAGAAAATTCGTCTTCCAACATCCGGTCGATCATCCAGCACAATTGTTCCGAGGATGTCAAAGACGTTTTGGGGAGAGCACTCAGAACAATTTTCATACAATCAGCGATTTCTGCGGCGGTGTCGCCGTCATCGTTGGATTCCTCGACCTGCTGTAAGCCCCGGGTCCATAATTCCTCTCCCAGATCGAGCAACGCATCAGCATGCCCCGCCTTAAGCAGGGCTTTAAACCGGTTTCGAAGATGAGAATAGTCGGGGATGTTGCCGTCGTCGCACCAGTGGTCGTACCAGGCCGTTTCTTCCGTAATCTCCCGGATCTCCCGCCGGAGCGCGCGGACCAGTTTGCCGATCTCCCCCTTCGCGAGTTGGTCGGTTTCAATAATCCAGCGCTCGACCTCCTGGAAGCGGCCGGCCAGATCGACAAGGAGCGCGACCAATTCCCGCTTGCTCTTCCCGGACAAGGCTTTTTCGATCTGCGCCTTCCCCGGATTTTTTTCACGATCGGCACCCTCGCTGTCCGCGTCATCATCCTCCGGGCAGGCACGGTCATCTTCCCGATCTGCAAAAAGGATGCGGTAAAGATCTCCTTTTTCATCCAGCCGTGGAACGGCCTTCTTCCTCGCCGCTCGGTCCGATGCTGCCAGGATGATGGCGACAACATGTTTGCAGGGTCCCCAGTCGTAAGGACAGGTACAGAAGAAAGTATGATCACCATCCTCTTCGAGATAAACAAAGGCGGCGTATTTTTCGGTACCCGTCACCCATGCAGCCAGCGCACCATCTGCAGTGTGAGAAAGTCCGGTGACTTTGCCGACATACTCCTCGCCGCGATCGTATATCTTGCCTCCGGCCCATCTTTGCAGATCAACCTTATTCAAGCCATCAAGAAGATTAAAAATTTCATCCAAGTCCTTTCTCCTTTACTTATTTGGAAAATATGTCTTTCTGCCTTATTCTGAAATATGACCCGTATTCCTTCGGCAACAAACCAGTCAATTTGCCGTCATGTCTCGCAAGCGCCACGCAATCCGTAATCCATTCCCGGCAGCTTAGTTTCTTATGAACTTAATTCCATGATTTTTCTGATTTAATAGCTATCAAATTTATGAGCAACTGACTCTTAATCAGTAGGTTGTCGGTTTGCAGCTTCCAACTGATTTTATCGTTATGAGAATAACCTTTTGACCTGTTTATTCCCGATTAAATCGCTGAAAATTCTGTAATTACCGGTTTCTTTGCGGATTCTTCCGGCAGGAATGGCAGGGCTGATTCTGAGTTTTGCAGCAAAATCGAGGATCTTCCTTGCTGATGGAATCCCGTCTGCAATAAAGCTGCTCCATAGGTCAGCCGGCAACAGAGCTTCCGCAGCCCAACGGTCGGCATCATTTTCGCAGGTGTCGATTTCCGTCTGATCCAGATCGTCAAAGAAAATCGTGGCGTCTTCGCCGTCGAAATGAAGCGCCACATGGGCTAGTTCATGGCAGAGGGTAAACCAAAAATTATCCAGACGGTCATGGCGCAGCGTCAGGGCAATAACCGGCTCGCCGTTCGGCAGTTCGAAGGCCGCACCGTCCAGGTGCGTATGGGGAAGATGGGGTTCCAAGACGAAGTGTATACCACTCTTCCGGAGATAATCCCGAACCAGAACGGGGCCTTTGTCGAGGTAGCTGAGGCGGGTCAGATCACGGACGAATTCATGATTGACCGTACCGGCCTGATATTTGGAAACCGGCTGCTCCATGGCCAACAAAGAAACGTGTATTTTCCAGGCGGCCAGCGCATAGGTGTCTGACTTGCTTCCCGCGCGGACATGTTGACGCAAAAGCGCCGGTTGTATCGCCTCCGTCCCCAGTTTCGCCGTCCATGCCGTGATCAGGTCCCCCGCCTGCCGTCTTGCATCTCCGGCCGCACCCTGAAAATCAAGCCAATTCCTTTTCAGCATCTCTTTCAGAGGAAAACGCGCCCATTCTATCCCTTCCGGTGTCTTTACCGGCGACCCTGCAGGCTCCCGTAAAAGGATGTCCGCCGGGATACCCAAGCCGCCATGGAGCTGCCTGATCATCGCAATGCTGAGGGGGCGCCGGCGCGATAAGACTTCGGATACTTTGCTGCGGCTGCCGATAAAGGGAATCAGGTCTTTCTGCTTCAGGCCAAGCTGCTCCATGCGGAACTTGATGGCTTCGATCGGGTCGGGTGGGTCGATGGGATGGACCACCTTTTCATATAGTTCGACCAGGGTGACTAACAGCTCCAGTTCATCCCCTTGGGGCGTCTCGGGATCGGCGTCCATCAACTGATCGATCCGCGCCAGGGCCGCGTCGTATTCCCTTTCATTTTTAATGATTTTCGGAATCATCATACTTCCTCAACATTTATGGCGTCGTATTCTTTGTGCGTCCCGATAAAACGAATCAGAACGACGCCGTTTTTATAACTTATTTTCACCACCAGCCGGTACTTGTTACCACAGATGTTGAAGACAACCCGCTGGTCCTTGAGGATGCTGGCGTTTCGATACTGATCCTTGATATTCGCAGGATTCGACCAGGTGGCGGCGTCCGCTTCAGCGAACCAGGCTTTCAGAGCATCCTCGGCATCGGGATGTATTTCCCAAAACTGCTTTAATGTTTTCCTAGCGACAACCCGCATTCCCGTATATGCCGGTTCCCTTTTATTTGTCAACTGAAAATGTTCCCATATTGGGAATTATGTTAACCGATCGAAGTCGGCGCTCATAATTTTTTCTCAAAAACCATCTATGCAATTACCTCAGAACTTCCTCGGCAAAAGGAATCCTTCTTGCCTTACTTGCGAGCAACTCCTTTAAGGTCACAAATCAGTTTTTCCAAGTCTTCTATGGTTGTTTCCAAATCTGGGTATGCGCATGTGAGCTTGGTAGAAGTCATCGCAGCTATAGCAAGATAGACCACACAATGAATCATTCCATAGAGGCAGAAAGCCCTCAACACTATTGATTTGTCAGACAGTAGCGCGCAACCATAAAGAAAAATAAGCACTAATGGCAAAATCGGGATGATCTCAAGTTCACGATGAACATACTTACTGTATTTGCTTGCATAGGTTCTCTGAATCTTAAATTCGTTTATATGGGCATCGTTATTCAGCCCAGAGCCTTGCCCAGAATTAATTGCTGAATCGAGTAAACTTTCCAGTTGTTTCCATGATTTCAAATAATCAAGGACCTCTTTAAGCAGGTAGTGCTTGAATAGAAGTCCCGATATAGCGAGAACACCACCCAAGAAAGTGACAACGTCTTTAGTTACTTTTGTTGGTTCTCCAAAGAAAAAATATACAAAGACCCAACCTCCTAGTATTAAGACCGCAACTATTGTAGAAACAAGGACGTCCCGCCAAATCGCAATAATGGGATATTTTTGAAGCCCCATTTATTTCATCCCCTCTCCTAAATAATCTTCCAGATAGCCTGCTATTTTCGTGGAAATTGAACTAGAATCGGTTATCTCTTCTTGTGTCAGGGGTACTTGTATTGTTTCCGGTTCCGGTCTGTCGCTACTGCTCCAATTGGTACCTATTCCGGAGCGTGTTCCTTTAGCGCGTATGCGGAGGCGCCTGTCTGATACCGCTTGATCCAGTTCTTCGACGTCTGACTCTACTAATTGTGGTTCGTTGGCAATCAAATCAACCGTCGCAGAACGTAATGTGTCGCGAAAAGAGTGTGCTGTTTCTCGTATTGATTGTACCAGGCTCCCGGGACTGCTCGGTAAATTAAGGCCAACATAGTGCACTGCTATTCTATCTAGTTTATCTAAACTTTTGTACCATTGAACAAAAGAACCTGTCTTTGCTATGGGTTCAACGTCCAACACATAATGTTGCGACATATCAAGAATTTGCATGGCCTTACTTATCAAATCATAAAAGATAGCAGCAAAGGCCTTCGCAGAACGGGCAAACCTGGAAACGTCAGTGCCTCGGTTCACTGCAATGATTTGAAGAGGAATGTGAACGACGATCGGGGCGAAAAATCTGGGTTCAAGAGTCTCTTCCAAGACTCCTGGTTCTGGCTCCTCTGCTATGTTTGACTGAGGTGGCCGAACCGTCAAATCTGCCAACATAATGTTATGGCTTACATGCACAAGCTCAGCAAGGCCCCAAAGATTGACGCCTTTAGCGGTGCGGATGCTTGTAGGAATTAATTCAAAACACTTTCGTAACAACTCATCACGCGGGAAAGGTTGAGAGAGAAGATTAAGCTGTCCCGGATATCGTTCCTGAAATTGAACCTGCAGCATCCACCATCGCGTTTGATTATCGTCCATGCATCCCCCTTTTAACTTGCTTGATATTGACGTTAACGATGAATCATTAAACTTAAATGCTTAGAACTTTTCAGAAAAGATTAAAAATTCGATAAAAATCAAAGGCTCTTTTTCTTCGTTTGAACTTCATCTGGCTGGTAACTGATCTCATCATTTCATAATTACCCATAAGGATAAGAAATCTTGGCATCAAGCAGAAAGCGCATCGCTGAGGGTGGCCTCTAAGAATTGGCGTTGGTTGAAAGCAGTGGAAACGCGGTTTGCTTCCAGTTTGTCGCAGAGTGCCATCAGTTCGTCCACCCTAGCTACGATACGTTGTTGCTCTGCAATTGGAGGTAAAGGAACTAGAAGTGTCTCGACACCGCCAACGCGAAGGTGCTTCACTGTTGCTCCTACTGGCTTGTCCTGTACACGGTCCATCAACAACGGATCGCGAAGCGAATAAAAGAGGTAATTCGGATTAATCGTTTCGGGGATGAGACGAATCAGCATCATCCGCTGCCCCATGCAAATTCTTAAACCCTCGGGAATTTGGGCCACCTCCCCCATTGGCGCCTCTCGGGTAATGAGGATGTCGCCAGGCGCTGGCGCACATCTGGCACTCCACCGGGCAAATGTTGCTTCCGAAACGAAACAAAGTTGATCTAGCAGGAGTTTTCCATTGCGTATGTTCGTTGTGCGCAACAAGGGTACACCAGATTTTGCATAAAGGGCCGTCTTGTTGTGACAGTCGATAACCAAATAGGCGCATTGCATTAACGTCGCCCATTGCCAACCATTGGGAAGTACATTGACGTTATGAGGAATTTCTTGGAGTTCCTGTTTACGAAGCTGTGTTTTTGCCTCGGCGTCATTCGGCAAGCCACTTTCCAATAACATCTTTCGCTGGCTAGCAATTTTTTTTAATAGCACTGCCGCCGGTTCATCGTTCGGATCCTGGGGGACGAGTTTGCCGCGGACGGCGAGATTGAGGATGGTTTGGCGGAGCTGTTTGATGTGTTCGGGGCGGGTGGTGAGGCGCGGGAGGTGTTTGAAATAGAAACGGGCGCTTTCCGCAAAAGACATCCGGGAACCGGATTCCGCATCTGCTTCGCCGTTGTTCAGGCCATGGAGGGTTGCCGCCACCAACCGGTCCCGCCGTTTCTCGCGTTTTGTCTGGGCCGTCTCCAGTTCGTCGCACAGGGCCATCAGTTCGTCCACCTTGGCCACGATCCGGTGTTGTTCGGCAAGGGGGGGAGAGGGAATGGGAAAGTGATTAGATGTTTTTTGTTGATCGCTATAAAAGTTGTACCGAAACCCAGCTTTGCTATCCTTTGCTCAAAGCAATTCAGCCAATACAGGAGCAATTCCAAGTTAATCTCTTGGTGTGGACGTATGGCTGCAAGACCGCGCCCAATACAACATTCTTCAGAAGCCACGTTAGTTGGTCCAACTGGGGCACGTACTGAGATTAGGATGTCATTCTTTTGGGCAATTTTCGTCGATTGGGTGCACCAATAACGGGTCGTCGGATTGCGTTTCCCAAAATCAGCTTTGCCTTGGTAGAACGGTAGTCCATCTCCTGATTTGTTGTAGTATTCAGAAGGTGGTGATTGACCCATCTCAATGTGTGCTATGATGCCGAACCGTGTCCAGATCCAAAAATCTGGGATTCCGAACAATTGGTCACTGTCTGCTGAAAATGACGTTGCAACCTGTTCTGTACTAAACTTCGCATCAATCCTCTTCAACAACTCCCACGCCGGTTCATCGTTCGGGTCCTGGGGAACCAGTTTTCCCCGGACGGCCAGGTCGAGAATAAATCGCCTGAGGCGCGGAATCGCATCGGGCGCTTCGCTGATTCGGTCAAAATGTTGGAGCAATCGTTCAGGGCTCATGGATTGCCCTTTTCATTCAGAATCTTCTGCCAAAGCGGGCGTGATTGCCAATCGGCAGGGAAGCCCATACTGGGAGTGAGGTGCGGATCAAGGCGTTCGATGTGCCTTAACAACCGGAGCGGCCAATGACTATCCGGTTCGATGATGTTAATCATGTGGATGAGCAGCACAAGAGAATTATAGAGGCGCCGGTCCTGGTCTGGGTGGAAGTTTGGGATCAATGTGATCGGCCTTGATGTTGGGAGCGCTACGGTAACGGTAAACCGCCGGTTCCAGAGCCGTGAATGATGAGCACAGAGATTTCGCAGATAGACGGTGTGCTCCAGTAGCGATTTCAGCCCGTCTACGGATAACTGATAGGTCTCCGCGATACGTTTTTTATCTTTATCCCGGCGAATGTTTGTGTAGAAGCGACTCAACAGGCCAAAGGACATGACTTCGCAGGCGGCCCAGATCGGCGGCCTCGTCATGCTGTACTTTCTTTGGTAATGGGTTACAAATACTTCGTCGCTGCGATTCAATTCCTCGTCGAGCACGGAGAGCAGTTTGTCGTGCGGCGGGTAAAGCCGAAAGTTTGCAGGGTTTTCGTAAGCCTGCGGGCCGTAGCCATGCCCAAGCACATACGCCCAGCGCGCACGAACGGATATCTCGACACGTTTACAGGCCTCGCTGACCAGTTTGCGGAGCCCACGATCAAAGCAGTACAGCGCCCATAGATCTTCGAAAGTTACACCAGGCAGATATTGATCCGGATTTGATTTTTCTGCCAAGGGGAAACGGTAAGCCGACAGGCGATAATAGTTGTGGTGTGCCAGGATATGAAGCGCCTTGCCTTCATCCTTAACGCCCATGCCACGACTTTTCAGAATTTCAAGCTGTTCTTGGTAGGTCTTTGGGGGCTTATTGAGCATCATTGCTTGTCCCCCAAAAAAGTAACCCGCCAATTTGAGCATCGTGGAGAGGCTTGGCGGGTATTGTTGAGCCCAGGTTGCCACTGCTCTGGCCAAATGTCAAGCAAATGTTTTTGTTCACGATGTTGCTGCGGCAGCAAATAAGTGGAGGAGCATGTTCGTCACGCAGAGCATGTGGGGGAGCTGCTTTTTCTCCGTGGCGCGGAGGGCCTGCTGCATGGTCCGTTCGTCTTCCGGCGTTCTGACATAGCGCTCCCGCATGTGCCGGATCGCGCAGGTGAGGAAGCCGCCGGTGCCGCAGGCGGGGTCGAAGAGGATTTCTCCAGGCTTCGGGTCGATCCGGTCGGCCATGAAGGCCGTGACAGCCCGGGGCGTGTAATACTCGCCGGCGTTGCCCGCACTTTGGAGATCGTTCAGAATCTGTTCGTAGATGTCGCCGAAGTGCTGGCGCTCCTTCAAGTTGTTGAAGTCGATGGCGGTGATCTTGTTGATGACCTGGCGCATGAGCTGACCGGATTTCATGTAGTTGTAAGCATCCTCGAAGATGCCACGGACAACGCGGGACCGCCCATCTTGGACGGTGCCGGGCAATTCCTTGAGGGCGGGAAAGAGTTCGTCGTTGACAAAGGTCATCAGGGTTTCGCCGGTCAGCCCTTCGGGGTTCGCGGCCCAGGCACGCCACTGATATTTTTCGGGGATGGGCGAGCGGTAGCCCTCCTGCATCATTTCCAGTTCCTGGTCCTGGTCATCGATGATTTTGAGAAAAAACAGCCAGCAGAGCTGGGAAATGCGCTGGGCGTCGCCATCGACGCCGACGTCCTGGCGCATGATGTCCTGTATGGATTTAACGGCGGTGCGTACGTTCATGGGATCAGGCTACCCTTTCGTAAAGCGCGTTTTGCAGGTCGTGGACAGCCCGGTCGAAACCCTCACGGCCGCCGAAGGTTTTGAGCAGTTCAAGGGGCGTGCCCATGACATCGAAGGGGGAAACCTTCAGAATCCGTGGGTCGCCCAGGTCGGTTAACCCTTCATCCTGGTATTTCTGCAGGAGGGCTTCCAGCACCGTTCTTGCCTGGTCGCCGTAGTGGGTAAAAACGTCCTGCTTACGGACGTTTTCCGCACGGTCTCTCCGGGTCAGGGGCGGCTGGTCGAAGGCGACATGACAGATCAGGTCGAAGGGATCTAAATCCTTTCCGACTTCGTCGGCCAGGGGGTCGAGGCGCAGCCCCTCATTTTCCAGTTCCTCGATGACGGCTTCCTTGCGGTCGGCTTCGCTCCAGGATTTTAGAAATTGATCGAGGCTGACAAAATGGCTGCGGATCGTCTTTTTTGAATAGTCGCGAAGACTTTCCGTGATCAGTCTGCCGTTTTCATCGATATATTCTACCCGTTCGGCAACGATATGGACTTCCTTGCCCTCAATGTGGAACTTATAGGGTTTATCGCTGCCGGGCGGGATACCGATATCCGGCGGCTCGGGATCGGCGATGACCGTTTCGTCGTCTCCGGGTTCCGGTGGAATGGGGTCGTCGCCTTCTTCGGTTGGCGGCACATCATCCGGCGGATCGACCGGGTCCGCTTCGCCGGGTTCGTAGATTTGAACCGGTTCCCCATCGAAGGACGGATCGGCGAAATGGTTGGTGGCCTTGCGGAAGTCGATCAGGGTAAAATAGTACTTCTTCGTGTCTTCGTGGACCCGGGTACCCCGCCCGACGATCTGCTTGAATTCCGTCATGGAACCAACCTCGCGTTCCAGGACAATGAGACGGCAGGTTTGGGCATCGACGCCGGTGGAAAGAAGGCGCGACGTGGTCACAATGACAGGATATTTGGCTTCCGGATCGATGAAATTTCCAATTTGGGCGCAACCTTCGGCGTCGTCGCCGGTAATCCGCATGACGTAGCGTTCACTCAGTTGGACCATGTCGTCGTTTTCATTGATCAACGCCTGACGCATCCGGGAGGCGTGTTCCGTGTCCACGCAGAAGACGATGGTTTTCTGGAAGCGGTCTCCGCTTTCCTTGAGGAATTGCGTGATCCTGGCGGCGACACGCTTGGTGCGCTCATCAATCACCAGGGTCCGGTCAAAGTCCTTCTGATTGTAAATGCGGTCTTCGATTTCATAGCCGTACTTGTCGATTTCACCCCGTTCCGGGCGATAACCCTCCACATCGACATCGAAATGGATCTTCACCACCTTGTATGGGGCGAGAAAACCGTCGCGGATGCCCTCCTTCAAGGAGTAGGTGTAAACGGGCGGACCGAAGTAATGGATGTTGGAGACGTATTCAGTTTCCTTGGGTGTGGCCGTTAGGCCGATCTGGGTGGCGGATTGGAAATAGTCAAGAATTTCCCGCCAGGCGGAATCGGCAGCCGCACTACCCCGGTGGCATTCGTCAATGACGATCAGATCGAAAAAGTCGGGGGAAAGCTCCCGGAAGATTTTCTGTTTATCTTCAGGGCCTGTAATGGCCTGGTAGAGGGAAAGGTAAATCTCATACGATGTGTCGATGCGACGCAGCTTTTTATCTATGGCGGTAGGCAGAGAAACTTCCGTACCGTCTTCACGCTCGATGGTTTTTGAGTTCGTGCTGAGCTTCGCCATGGCTTTGCCGAAAGGGCGGAAATCGTTGACCATGGTTTGATCCACCAGGACATTGCGGTCCGCCAGGTAGAGAATGCGCTTCTTGCACCCGGCCTTCCACAGTCGCCAGAGGATCTGAAAGGCTGTGTAGGTCTTCCCGGTACCGGTTGCCATGACCAGTAAAATGCGATTCTGTCCCTTGGCAATAGCTTCGATAGCTCTGTTGATGGCAATCATCTGGTAGTAGCGGGGTTCCTTGCCGCCGCCGTCTTCGTGGTAGCTGTGAAGGAAAATTTCTTCCTGGCCGGGTGCGAATCCCTTACAAGCGCGGTATTTAGACCAAAGGTCGGACGGGGTTGGAAAGGCATCGAGGGAAAGTTCGGTTTCCGTCACGGCGGCCTGACCTGTCCGGTCATGGAACAGAAAGGCGTCGCCGTTTGATGAGAAAACAAAAGGAATATCAAGGGTTGTGGCGTAGGCCAGTCCCTGCTGCATGCCGTCGCCGACAGCATGATGGTTATCCTTCGCTTCGAGGAGGGCGATGGGAATGTTCGGTTTGTAGTAGAGGATGTAATCGGCCCGCTTGGCTTTACCGCGCGTGACCAGCTTGCCCGGACGATGATACGGCCTTTGGTAAAAGATACTTCCTCGCGGATTTGGGACAAGTCGTCCCAGCCCGCTTTCTTGATGGCAGGCGTGATGAACTTCGTGCAGATGTCGCGTTCGGAGAGGTCTTTCTTCATTTCCCTGAAAAGGAACCGGATAGTACAGAACACTTGGGGGGTGTTATTGTCTTTTTGCATCCGACCGGGTTGTTTCCTGTTCCCCCATATCAGGTCATTCCCCAATCGTGTTTCCCCAAATCAATGTCATTCCAGATACATCAAAGGACGGCTTAAGGCAACAGCTAATTTGCAACTGTTCAATCCACTTGGTTTTTAATTATGGCGAATTCGCCACAATTGGCTCCCCCCCACTCCTTGAATGGTTGTCTGAACACACCTCTAGATTCCGGCATGCGCCGTATGACAAGAGGACAAAAAGCAAGATTTCTCGTTGCGCTCGAAATGACCGAGGGGGTGCTCGAAATGACAATGACTAAGTTATTTAATTGAAAAGGAATTTTACGGAGATTGCCCAAAACGGGGAAATGTCGAGGGTCAACGGTCAGACAAAAAAGGGGGCCCCGGTCAGGTGGGGATCAGTTCGAAGGCTTCTTTTTGACCAGGAAGTACAACGTGCCCTTTTCCTTGATGCTGCCGGCAATGTGTTCCGCTTCCTTGCCGGAGCCGCAGAAGAGGTCGATGCGGCCGGGGCCCTTGATCATGCCGCCTGTATCCTGCAGAAGCGTAAACCGGGCGAAGGGCTCCCAGGAAAGCAGGTTCCCCGTCTCATCAAGAACCGGCTTGCGTAACTTGATAAAGGCCAGCCCGCCGCGGGGAAAGATGGACGGGTCGGCCGCCAGCGATCTCCCCCCCGTCAGCGGGACATCCAGCGCCCCGACGGGGCCGACTTCCACAACACGGAAGAAGATATAGCTCTCGTTTTTGTAAAGCAGTTCCAGGTCTTCCGGATGTTCCTGCAGATACTGCTTTACCTTCTGGTGCGACACTTGGGAAGTGGTGATCTTCCCGTTTTCCAGAAGACACGACGACGCGCCCTTGAAGGCCCGCCCGTTGGTCTGGGCAAAATTGACCCGCATCTCCCTGCCGTCGGGCAGGATGATTTTACCTGACCCCTGGATGTGCAGATAAAAGAGCTCGACCGGATTGTCCACCCAGACGATCTCCAGTCCCTTTCCATCGAGATACCCCTTGCCGTCGATTTCCGCACGGGTCGGGTACGGCACGAGTTCGCCCTTTTCCACCCGGCCGACAAGCCTTTCCCCCCTGTATTTCGACCAAAATTTCCCGAGGTAAACCACAACGGCGTCATCCGGAACCCGGTAGATGGGGTAGCGAAACCGCTCGGTCTTCGCCAGGGATCCCTTGAGGACCGGTTCGTAGTATCCCGTAAAAACAACCTGCCCCGCTTCCCCATTTCCTGTGGATCGGTAGACATCGAAGGTTTCACGGATTCTGGCATCCCGCTCCTCGTCGGAGGCGGCATTCAGACATATATTCAAGAACAGGAGGAGAGATTCCTTCAATTCCTGAACGCTGTAAAGGGTATCTCCAATGCGGTACTGCCATCCCGATGGAAGGCG
>Ga0302246_1001764_pt1 | contig 14298 bp, 14 predicted proteins | sample AAG_UR_Trp_MG_FD_193533 | JGI IMG/M metagenome (GOLD analysis project Ga0302246, IMG submission 193533) | Enriched activated sludge microbial communities from anaerobic digester in WTTP, New Holstein, Wisconsin, United States - AAG_UR_Trp | ecosystem: Engineered > Bioreactor > Anaerobic >...
CCCTGCCGGCAGGCATCATCGGCGTTTCCTATGCCACGGCGGCGTTCGCTTTGTTTTCCAAATACGCCGCCGAGGGCAGAGCCGCGGATTTGGCGCAAAAATTTTCCCAAACGATGCGCCAGATCGGATTTTTTGCCATGCCGTCGGCAATTTTGATTTTTTTGGTTCGCGATCCGCTGGTGCGCTTTTTATACCAGCGCGGCGAATTTACTGCCGAAGCCGCGTCGCTTACCGCCGCCGTGCTGGGAATTTTTTGTTTGGGAATTTATTTTTCGTCTGCGATGCCGCTGATGTTCCGCTTGTTTTTTGCCCTGCGCGACACATTATTACCGACCTTGTCCACGATCATCGCGGTGGCGGCCAATTTGGCGATGAACGTTTGGTTTGTTTTTGCCTTGCGGCAGGAATTCTGGGGCGATTTTGTCCGCCGATGGTTTGATCTGCCGGCCGGCGACATTGCGGTTTTGGGATTGCCGCTGGCATACGGGCTGGCCAATGTGTTGCAGTTTTTCATTCTTTGGTTTTTTCTTTTCAAAAAGAATCGGGCGCTGGGCGTGAGCGGAGAAATCGCGCGGTCTTTGGGCAAGACTGCGCTGGCGGGAATTTTTATGGGAATTGTGGTATATTGGACGATTGATATTATCGGCGGAATTGCCGGACAAAATAATTTGATGGTTTTGGCGTTGGCGGGAACGGCGGCGGTGATCGCTTACGCGGCGGCTGCGACGGCGCTGAAAATTCCGGAAGCGGCAATGTTTTGGCGGGCTTTGAATGTGAAAAAACAATGAACGGAGAAAACAATAATGGCGTGAATTTGGAAAAGATCCGCAATTTTGTGATTATTTCCCATGTGGATCACGGCAAATCAACTTTGGCCGACCGGTTTTTGGAGTTGACCGGCACGGTCAAAAAAGAAAAACTGCAAGCCCAATATCTGGATGGTATGGACTTGGAAAAAGAACGCGGCATCACCATCAAAATGACGCCGGTGCGGATGGAATACAAGGGGCACATTCTCAATTTGATTGACACTCCCGGCCACGTGGATTTCGGTTATGAGGTGAGCCGGAGCCTGGAAGCGGTGGAGGGCGCGATTCTTTTGGTGGACGTGATGCAGGGGATCCAGGCGCAAACTCTGGCCAATCTGGATCTGGCGCGCAAACAAAATTTAAAAATTATTCCGGCCATCAACAAAATTGACCTGCCCGGCGCGGCGGTGGACGACGCCCGCCTTGATCTGGCGGGATTGCTGGGGATTTCCCCCGACGAGATTTTCGCGATTTCCGCAAAGTCCGGCGTCAACGCGGAAGCTTTGCTTGACGCAGTGATCGCTCAAGTGCCGCCGCCGCGAGGCGACTTGAAAAAGCCTCTGCGCGCGCTGGTGTTTGATTCGCAATATGATTCCTATCAGGGAGTGATCGCCTATGTGCGCCTGTTTGACGGACGGGTAGCCGCCGGCGACAAGCTGTTTTTGATTCAGAACAAAGTTGACGGCCTGGCCAAGGAAACCGGTTGTTTTTTGCCGCAAATGTCAAAAACGGATTCTTTGGAATGCGGCCAGATTGGCTATATCGCCACCGGCGTCAAGGATCCGGAAAAGGTACGGGTGGGGGAAACCGTTACGCAGGCCTGGGCTTATAACGAAAAAACAAAAACCTATTCGGTCGGCGCCCTGCCCGGCTATGACGAACCCAAGCCGATGATCTTCGCGTCGGTCTATCCGGCCGTTCCCGACGATTTTGACGCACTCAAGGCCGCGCTGGCAAAGCTCAAGCTCAGCGATCCGGCGTTCGTTTTTGAGCCGGAAATGAAAGAATTTTTGGGCCGGGGTTATCGTTGCGGATTTTTGGGTACCTTGCACGCGGAGATTGTTTGCGAGCGGTTGTTTCGCGAATTCGGACTGGACTTGATCATTTCTTCGCCATCGGTGATTTACAAAATTACCGATGGCCGCGGCGCGGAAAAAACGATCTATACCACCGGCGACTGGCCCGATCCGACGGCGATCAAAGACGCCCGTGAGCCGTGGGTGAAATTGGAAATTGTCACGCCGATTGATTATCTGGGGCCGATCTCGGATTTGGCCAAGGAATATGCGGCAATTTACGTTAACACCGATTATGTCGGCAACGAAAAGCTCCTGCTGGCCTATGAAATCCCCTTGCGCAAGATTGTCAGCGGATTTTATGACGCGTTGAAAGGCGCCAGCCAGGGATATGCGTCAATGAGTTACGAGGCAATCGGCTACCGGCCGGCGGAATTGATTAAACTGGAAGTGTTGATCAACGGCGAGAAGGAAGAAGCGTTTGCCAAAATCGTTCCCGAAGCCGAGGCCGCGCGCGAAGGGCGCAAAATTGTTTCCAAATTGAAAGAAAAATTGCCGCCGCAAATGTTTGCCTTGCCCATCCAGGCGGCAATCGGCGGCAAGATCGTCGCGCGCGAAACTTTGGGCGCCCGCCGGCGGGACGTGACTGCACCGTTATACGGAGGTGACGTAACGCGGAAAAACAAACTCTTGAAAAAACAAAAAGAAGGTAAAAAAAAGCTGGCCGGGCGGGGACAGATGCGGATTCCGTCGGAAGTCTTTATGTCAATGTTTAAAAACAATTAGATTGGATTCAGGAAAACCGGGCGCAAGCCCGGTTTTCTTTCAGAACCCCATGGCCACCATGGAAAGCACCATACTCAAGGCGATCACCACCACCATCACTTTCCAGACGGTCTTCATTATTTTTTTTGATTTCATTTTCAATTTGTTTTGAGGTAAAATAAACAATCGGCGCCGATGTTTCCTTTATCGTTTATTTTCGCGTTTTCGTCAAGCCGGTGAAAAAAATGCGAAATCCGAATGATATTTGAAAATTTGAATTTGTTTTGAAATTTGAAATTCGTGCTTTGATATTTTTAAATTGTGGCGGTTAAAATTCCCAAAATCAAAAAAAGAAAATCGTTCGGCGCCCGCTTGACGGCGGCGTTAATGGCGCTGGCGGCGATGGCGATCATCGCGTTTTTGGCGTTTTCCAATTGGCGAATATGGAACAACCGCCGCGATCTGGATGCCGGCATCAAAGACTTGCAAAACCAAGTTCAGGTTTTGGAGGAGCATCGCCGGACGCTGGAAGCCGGACTGGAAGCCGTGCAAGGGGAAAGTTTTCAGGAAGAGCGCCTGCGCGAACAGGGCTACAAAAAACCCGGCGAAGAAGTGATTGCCATCTTGCGCGACCCGGCGACTTCTGCTACAAATCAAGAAGGCGGCGTTTCCGCCACCGACAGCTTCTGGGCTGACCTCTGGAAAAAAATCAAAAACATCAAGTAACCATTCAAAATCCGAATATCCGAAACAATTTTCAAAATTTTGAATATTTAATGAGCCAAACAAATTCAAAGCAATACGACTATGATTTAGAGAACAGGACTTTTGAATTCGCCCGCAGAGTTAGGTTGTTGGTTAAACAATTGGCGAAAACAGCCGCAAACATTGAAGACGGAAAGCAATTGATAAGATCGTCGGGTTCGGTGGGCGCCAATTATATTGAGGCAAACGAAAGCTTCAGCAGAAAGGATTTTTTTATGAGAATTAAAATTTGTCGAAAAGAGGCCAAAGAATCAAATTATTGGTTGCGCTTGCTTGAAATGCAAAGTGCTGAAAAAGATTATTTAACAAACGAAGCGAAAGAATTGACCAATATATTCGGCGCGATAATTCGCAACGCCAAATTTTGAGTTTCTGTATTTATTTCGAACATTCGGGTTTTGGATATTCGAATATTGCCGCCGAAGGCGGCCTGCGGATTTCAATTCTGTATTTATTTCGAACATTCGGGTTTTGGATATTCGAATATTGCCGCCGAAGGCGGCCTGCGGGTGTCGTATAACGGCTATTATGCAACCTTCCCAAGGTTGAAACGAGGGTCCGACTCCCTTCACCCGCTCCATTGATTAACTTTCAGCGGAAATTTCAACTTTTTCACGCGCGGCAGCTGTCGTTGCCGTTCGAAATTTAGAGTGTAAATCTCCTACTTGTGTAATTATGGAGTGCATCTTCAACCAAGCTTGTACCTATTTTATCAAGAATGGCTGATTAAGGCCATCGATCTGCCCCCGACTGAGCTTCGCTTGCCCTTCCGGAGGGCTCTCCTCCAGGGCGGCGCTCGCAAAGGGGCAGCCGGGCTCGAATCGGGCTCTGGCCAACGCATTTTAGCCGCAGGTGGGGGTAAAGGGGAATTTAGGTATTAATTAAAATATATAAATCGAGGCCGCAGGCCTCGCAAAAAAAACGGGTTTTGTGTTGCGAATGGCAAATTGAAAAAAGAACGAAAAAGAGGTAAATTGAATAAAAACCAAGCGATTAGCATGGCAAAATCTTCCAACAAAAAAGATTTCACTTTCATTGATTTGTTCGCCGGTATCGGGGGGATTAGAATTGGCTTTGAAAGGGCGGGCGGGAAGTGCGTTTTTACTTCCGAATGGGATCAGCCTTGCCAAACGGCTTACGAAGCGAATTTCGGGGACAGACCGTTCGGCGACATAACGAAAATCGACGCGAAGGACGTTCCCGATCACGATATTTTGACGGGCGGCTTTCCTTGTCAGGCATTCAGCATAATAGGCAGCAAACGGGGTTTTTCGGACACTCGCGGAACGTTGTTTTTCGACGTGGAAAGAATTTTGAAAGAAAAACAACCGAAAGCTTTTTTGTTGGAAAACGTAAAGCAATTGAAAACGCACAATGGCGGAAGCACTTTTAAGGTTATTTTGGAAAGATTGGAAAATTTGAATTATTTCGTGCATTTCAAGGTGCTCAACGGATTGAATTTCGGAGTTCCTCAAAAACGGGAAAGAATCATGATAGTCGGTTTCAAGGAAAATTATCCCTTTGAATATCCGACCGGATCGCCGAAAGCGAAAGCGTTGGGCGAAATTTTGGAACCGGACGGCGAAGTGGATAAAAAACATTTTTTGAGCGATTATTTCAAGAAAAAATTGCATGTCAGATTGGCGGAGCAAAGAAAAATTCCGGCGGCGCGACCCGCCATCTGGCACGAAAACAAGGGTGGAAACATCGGCATGCATCCTTTTTCGTGCGCGTTGCGCGCGAACGGATCGTACAACTATTTGACGGTGAACGGCGAAAGAAGACTCACCCCGAGAGAGATGTTGCGTTTGCAGGGATTTCCCGATTCTTTCAAAATAGTCGTACCGGATACGCAGGCGAGGAAACAAGCGGGAAACGCTGTCGTTGTCCCTCAAATCGAGGCCGTGGCCCGCGCGATGGTCGATGCCATGCGGAAAACGCCGTTGCCGCCCGTTTATCAAATGGATTTGTTGAATCAAAATAAAAGATTGCAAAGAATATATGAGCACTAAAGATAAACCGAAAGAAGTTTTGGACACGATCATCCGCAAGTCGCGGGTGCATTTGTACAAACCGATCCAGATTGCCGAAATTTTGCATCGCCATCGTACGGAAAGGGGATGGGACTTGAAAGATTTGGAATCATACAGAAACGTTTCGAAAAAATGGCGCGATGAAATTTCTTCGCTTTTGGTCGGCAGAAAAAGCACTTCGAGCCAAAAATATCAAGACAACGTCTTCGAGGCCAACGCCATGCCTCCGGCTTTGTTGGCGAAGCTCGGAGATGAAAACAAAAAAGGGAAAGGTTTTGTCGAGGCCTACGTTTACAGAGCTTTGGAAAAAAGATTGTCGTCCGTGATGGAGGTCGAAGAATACATAAAAACGTCGACTGCCGACAGCTTTTCTTTGAGAAAATTGGTTTCCATTTTTCAAACCACCCCTGGACTTCGCAGGAGCGTGGACAAAATGTACGAAATTTTGGTTTACGCCCTGTTTTCGACGATAGTCCGCGCGCTGAGGGCGCAGATAGTTTTGCGCATCGAAAACGACGACGAAGAAATTTTGAAAGACTTTGAAAAATTCGTGAAAATGGTTTTGGGAATAGACGCGGAGCGAAAAGAATTGATTTGTCCGGCGGCGTTGTATCGCGTCGGCGTGACGAACGCGGCGGACAGGGGGTTGGACATGTGGGCCAATTTCGGACCGGCGATCCAAGTCAAACATTTGACCTTGACGCCCGATCTCTGTGAAAACATAGTCGGCGGCATAACCGCCGACCGCATTGTGGTCGTGTGTCTCGATTCGGAAAAAGAACCGATAGAAACTTTGCTGAAACAAGTCGATTGGGGCGAGCGCATACAGGGGATAATCACTATCGACGACCTGAACGATTGGTACTCGCTTTGTCTGGGTAAAAAATACCGCGCCGACCTCGGTTCGAAATTGTTGAAAGACGTCGAACGAGAATTCAATTTCGAATTTCCGTCGAGCGACGAAATAAAACCGTTCATGGAGAAAAGAGGATACGACAAAATCGATTTGCCCTCCGATTGGCGGATAATTTAAAAGTGTATGGATACGGTCTCCAAGGAAAAGCGAAGCGAAATAATGAGATCCGTCAAAAGTAAGGATACAAAAATGGAGATCGCTTTTCGGAAATCTCTTTGGGCGGCGGGATTCAGATATAGAAAAAATGCTTCAAAATATTTCGGAAAACCGGATATCGTCCTGAAAAAATACAAAACCGTTATTTTTCTCGATTCTTGCTTTTGGCACGGATGCGAAAAACACGGAACCGTGCCCGCGACTAAAAAAGATTTTTGGGAAAAAAAATTGAGCAGAAACAAGGCAAGAGATGCGGAAGTCAATCGATATTATAAAAAAAATGGGTGGAAATTGTTTAGAATATGGGAGCATGATTTGGAAAACAAGAAATTTCATTTTAATTTCGAAAAAATCAAAAAGTAGAATTTCCGAAAACAAAAAAATTATATCATGGCCACAAAAACGCAATTCAAAGCAATAGATTTTTTCTGCGGAGCCGGCGGTTTGACTTGCGGTCTTAAATCGGCAGGTATAGACGTGCTTGCCGGTATCGACAACGACGGGTCTTGCAAATTCACTTACGAAAAAAACAACAAAGGCTCCATTTTTTTGGAAAGGGACGTAACAAAACTCACCGTCGCCGATTTCGAAAACGATTTAGCGATATCGAAGAACGACGACAATATGATTTTTGCCGGGTGCGCCCCGTGCCAGTTTTGGACGATAATAAACACAACGAAAGAAAAATCGAAAAAAACCAAAGATTTGATTTTGGATTTTCAAAGATTTGTGGAACATTTCAATCCCGGTTTTGTATTGGTCGAAAACGTGCCCGGGATTTCTTCGAAAAAAGGAAGCCCCATGGGAAAGTTTATCGAGGCGTTGAAAAATCGCGGGTACAACGTGTCGCAACACATAACGGATATGTCGATGTACGGCATACCGCAAAAGAGAAAGAGGTTCACATTGTTGGCATCCCGGGTTTCCAAGATAGAGTTGCCGAAACCAACGCACAAAAGTCGCACGGTGAGAGATGTCCTGGGTGTGGATCACGGTTTTCCCAAAATCAAAGCCGGAACCCGGGATTCGAGCGAATTCATGCATACGGCGGCCAGTTTAAGCAAGAAAAATCTGGAAAGATTGCGAATGACGAAAAAAGACGGTGGCGACAGATCGAGTTGGCAAAAAAACAAAGACTACCAATTGGCTTGTTATGCGACAAAAGAAGAAAAATTTTACGATACCTACGGAAGGATGTGGTGGGAAAAGCCGTCGCCGACCATCACGACGAAGTTTTTCAGCATTAGCAACGGCAGATTCGCCCATCCTGAAGAAGACAGGGCGATTTCTTTGCGAGAGGGGGCGACATTGCAAACTTTTCCGAAAAGTTATAGATTTATTGGAACAAGTATCGCTTGCGTCGCGAAAATGATAGGAAACGCGGTACCGCCGGAATTCGGCAGAATTTTGGGCGATGCGATAATTAAATCGGTTGAAAAAGCGTAAATCTTATGAAACAGGACTTGGAAATGTCATTCGATCCAAACACGATAGAACATCTCGGAGTCAGAATGTATTCGACCTTGCCGCCGGTTTTGACGGAATTGATCGCCAACGCTTACGATGCGGACGCGGAGACGGTAAAAATAATTTTGGACGACGGGAAAGCGGAAAAAGAAATTTTGATCGAAGATGACGGAATGGGAATGACCTTCGACGAAATAAACAACAACTTTCTGCGAATAGGGCGAAATCGTCGCGAATCCGATCAAAACGAAGACACGCCAAAGGGAAGAAAAGTTATCGGTAAAAAAGGACTTGGTAAATTGTCCTTTTTTGGAATAGCGCACGAAATAGAAATAATCACAAGGAAAAACGGCAAAAGGAACGCGTTTTTAATGAGGTGGGAGGACATTAAAAAAGAGGAGAGAACTTACAAACCGATAGTAATCGATAAGGATAAGGATTGTTTGCCCGTCGAAAAAGGAACGACAATAATTCTACGTAAAATTCAAAGAGAAACCGATTTTTCCGCCGAAAACATAGCCGATAGCATTTCGAAAATGTTCATAGTTGATTCATCATTCGGTATTTCAGTTCGGCGAAATTCGGAAGAACCGATAATTGTCGACAATGAAAGAAGATATGCGACTATCGACGTGCAAATAGAATGGCGCATCCCCGATGATTTCAAAAATACGACCGATTTCAAAAAAGCGGCTTACGAAAAATCATTGCAAGTTTCCGGGCGTCTGATCGCGTCGGAAAAACCGATTCCCCCAAAAAGCAATATGAGAGGAGTGGCTTTGTTTTCGAGAAAGAAACTGGTTAACGCTCCCGAATTTTTTTCGGACAGCACGTCCAGCCATTTTTTCTCTTACCTGACGGGGCAGCTTGAAGTCGATTTTATCGACGAAATGCCCGACGACGTAATATCAACAAACAGGCAATCGTTGAATTGGGGACTTCCCGAAATGCAAGATTTGCGCAATTATTTACGCGGTTTGATAAACTGGCTCGAGAGGGATTGGCGCGATAAAAGGGAAGAGAAAAGAAACAAAAAATTAGCCGAAACGACTGGCATTAACGTTCCGAAATGGTTTGAAGGCTTGCCGGATGAATTAAAGTCCAAGGTCAAACCAATTGTTCAAGCTCTCATAAGAGACTCCGAATTGCCGGAAGAAGTTAACCGGGAAGCTGTTAAAAAGGTGCACGACATAGCACCGGAATATCCTTATTTCCATTGGCGGCATTTGCATAGCGAAGTTAAAATAGCTTCGGAAAACGATTATCGCAAGGGTGATTATTATAGGGCATTCCAAGAAGCGGCCAAGAGATATATTAACGCGGTAAAGGATAAATCCGGAAGCAAAAATCCAAGCGAATCGAGCATGATGGGGGAAGTTTTTGGCAATGGTACCGCGGCGACATTATTGAAGGTAGCACAAAATTTTAAGAAGCCGGATGGAGGCGATTTTCAAGTAAGTACGATAAACAATATCGAAGAGGGTCAAAAATTTTTATCAATGGGGGTTGTTTCTGGTTGTAGAAATCCCGTAAGTCATGAGGAGATTGCAGATTTAAGAGACTCCGGTTTGTTTAGTGAAAAAGATTGCCTTGACGCGTTAAGCTTGCTTTCACATCTTTTTTCTCGTTTGGATAATTCGTAAAAATAGAAATGAATTATTTAGTTTCCGATTTGCTAAAAATTCATACACCGCACCACATGCAGATACAGCGGCTTATAACTGATTACTTTACGCGGTGCGGCTACGAGGCCCGGACCGAAAAAACGGTTTGGCGGGATCGAACGGGCCGGATAGACGTTTTTGCCCAAAAGGGCAGCTATTCGGTCGGGATAGAGATTGACGATTGCGCGATCCGAATGAATTCAATTGAAAAATTAAACGCATTAAAACCGTCTTTTGGCGGTTTTTGTTTTAAAGGGGCATAAATTCAACTGGAAAAAAACCTATGCCCGGTTTAAATATTTGAAGGTTGTCTCGCGAAGGTCTAACCTTCGCATTATCCGATTGACGATTATTAAATAGTCGCGGCGGATTAATGTTTGATTTACCGTTTTTATTTATCTGCCAGAATACCCCGTCGGCTTTGCCGCGGGGATGAATGGCTGCCCGTAGCGTAGCGTAGCGGAGCGGAGGCTATAAACAAACTTTTCCTACCGCGTAGCGTAAGCGGAGCGGAAGGAATACCTCGGGGCTCTGCCCCGGGGTAGTTTATTTTTTGGAAATTTTTTGGAAATTTTTTGGAAAGGTTTCAAAAAGCGGGGAAATGGGGTAGATTGGAGGTATGGGGAGCGTTAAATAAAAAATAAAAATATGACGGAGTCAAAGCAAATATACAAATGCTTGGTGTGCGGCAATGTGGCGGAGGTCCTGCATACCGGCGCGGGGGAGTTGGTTTGTTGCGGCCAGCCGATGGCGCTGATGGCGCCCAAGGCCGCCGAGGAAGGCAATGAGAAGCATTTGCCCGTGATTGAAGAGCTGGCGGCAAATGTTTGCCGCGGCAAGGACGGAGTGAAAATCAAAGTGGGGGAACAGGCGCATCCGATGACCGAAGAGCATCACATTGAATGGATTGAAATCATCACCGCCGACGGAAAATCCGGCAAGAAATTTCTAAAACCCGGCGATTTGCCGGAAGCGGATTTCTATACCCGGATAAACGTTGCCGGCGCGCGCGCCTATTGCAACATTCACGGCCTGTGGGAGGTAAAAATCCCCGCGCAATCATAGCATTCTGCGAAGGTTAGACCTTCGCGCCTTCGCATTATCCGAACAAATATTTTGTCCGCAAAGCTCCGTGTCCCGGAGCTTTTGAGTTTGCGTTGCCCGCTGGCTTGACAAAAAGTGAAAAATATGCTAGGACGAAGGCTGGAAAAGCTGGCGTAGCGAGTCCTTTCCGGACTCTTTTTTTATTTGGAGGGGCAGTGCGGAAGTTATCAGGGGTCCAACCCCTGATAGATTTACAGGGGTTCAACCCCGGGAGGCTGGGGTTGCAAAACGGGGGAGGCAGAGTAGGATAAAATTAAAAATGAAGATTCAAAATTTAAAAATAATGATTGTTGCGATAATTTGTTTGGCGCTGGCGGCGGTTTTGGCGCTGGCGGCAAGGAATAGAGATATTAAAAATATCGGTATACCGGCGATGGAAACGGCGCCGGATGGGACATCAGCGGTCGCGGGGAAGGCGGGGGCGGCAGAAAATCAACCCGCGGGGGCGGGAAAAACGATGGAAGCGGCGGTGGAAATTTTGGCGTTCGGCGATTTGCTGTTGGATAGATATATTAAACTTTATATTGACCGCAATACGGCGGATTATCCGTTTGAAAACATCAAACAAATTTTGGCGGGCAATGATATTGTTTTGGCGAATTTGGAAGGATCATTTACCGATTACAAACCACGCCCGCTTGATCCCAATAACACTTCTTTCACTTTTGATCCCGAATTGGCGGCAATGCTCAAATCAAGCGGCTTTAATCTCATGAATTTGGCCAATAACCACGTGCAAGATTTTGGCAAGGCGGGCTTCTCGCAATCAGGAAATTATTTGACTCAAAACGGCATTGATTATTTTGGCGATTATTACAATGGAAGCGGCGCGTTGGTAAAAGAAATTAACGGCCAAAAAATCGCGTTTGTCGGTTATCATTCGCTGGCCGATCCGGCGACGGAAGGCACGATTGAAAAAATAAAAACCGCGCGTCAAGAAGCGGATTTTGTTATTGTCTATACTCACTGGGGGGCGGAATATCAAAATAATTTTTCCAAAAGCCAGCAGGCGGCCGGCCGCGAATTCATTGACGCGGGCGCGGACGCGGTTTTGGGGAGCCATCCGCACGTGATCCAGCCAGTTGAAATCTACAAAAACAAGGCCATTTTTTATTCGCTGGGCAATTTTTTGTTTGACCAGATTTTTTCGTTTGACGTGCGTCACGGTTTGGGCGTGAAAATCATTTTTGCGTCCAATGAGATTGAATATGAGCTGATTCCCACTCAAATGAAAAACTTCCAGGTTATCTTGCCCGATGAAGCGGCAAAAACCTTGATTTTGCAAAATCTGTCGGCAAAATCCGTCGCTTCCGACGACATCAAAGCGCAAATCTCCTCCGGCAAATTCACGTTGTCTGATAATTAAACTTTGTGCAACCCCGGTTAACAAACATTCCAACATTCTTGAGAATGTTGGAATGTTTGTTAACGATCTTATTCGGCGTTTATTTTTCCAAAGTTTTCAGCAGGGGCGGGAGGAGGTCTTTTTTGCGCGACATCATTCCTTTGATATAGAGATTGCCGTTAGCGGGAATTTTGCCGAAAGCTTTTTGAATATAGTCGGGGTTGCCAGCGACAAAAATTTCCGAACCGCAGTTGATGATGTCGGTGGCCATCAGGGCGATGAATTCCAGTCCTTCCTTGGCGCGGATGCATTCCATTTCGCTTTTTATTTCATTTTGGCGGGCGCGGGCTTCTGACAGATCCACAACTTCAATTTGTCCCACGCCGAATTTTCTGCCGCCCTTTGGTCGAGCCTCGCTCCCTTGGAGCGGGCCTTGCGCTTCAAAGGTTTTGTAATCGGAACTGATGATTTGCGCCGCGGTCATTTTTTTCAGCGACGCTTTTTGCTTTTTGATCTCAATGCCGAATTTTTTAATGTCTTTGACGCCGGCGGTTTTTGCCAGCAGTTTGGCGATCTTGACGTCTTCGGCGGTGCAGGTGGGGGAACGAAACACGACCGTATCGGACAATATTGCCGCCAGCAAAATGCCGGCCATGGGTTTGGCGATTTTGAATTTGCCGGCGATCATTATTTTGGCGGTCAGCGTTGCCGTGGACCCCAGCGGTTCGGCGCGGAAAATTATGGGTTCGGGATATTCAAAACAAATTTTGTGATGGTCAACGACTTCAATGATTTTGGCGGAGTCGGCGCCATCGGGCATTTGCGATCTTTCGTTGTGATCCACTAAAACGAGCGTTTTGCCTGCCGCGGAATTGAGTTTTGCCGGTTTTTTAATTTTAAAATAATCAAGAACAAATTTGGTTTCGGGATTAAGATCGCCGCAAACCGCCGCGACGGTGCCGATCTTTTGTTTTTTCTTCAAATATTCGGCATAGGCGATGGCCGAGCAAACGGTGTCGGTGTCGGGCGACTTGTGGCCAATCACATAAACGGTATCTTTTGCCATAGGGAGGTTTTAATTAGGATGGTTATATATTAGAATAAACAAGTGCGGTTGTAAAATTTTGAAAATTTGAATTTATCATGGATACTGTTAATTATTTCATTCTCGGTTTGTTGCAAGGGGTGTTTGAGTGGATTCCTATTTCTTCGGAGGGGGTGGTGGCGCTGGCGGCGCGCTATTTGGGCGCCAAACAAAATCCGGTGGATCTGGCATTGTTTTTGCACGCGGGGACATTGCTGGCGGCGCTGATCTATTATCGTCGCGATTGGATGCGGATTTTAACGTTGAAAGATTGGCCGTTAATTCGATTTTTGGCCATCGCGACCGCGGTTTCATTGCCGCTGGGATTTGCGGTAAGCCGCATAGCGGCGCAGGCGGTGATGGGCGCGGGATTGTTGGCGCTCACCGGTGTCGGATTGCTTTTTACCGCGTATTTTCAAGCCAAAAAGATCAATTTGAAATTGGGCAAGAACAAATTGGCCGGCATTGCCGGGGTTTTGCAGGGGTTGGCGGCACTGCCGGGGTTTTCCCGTTCGGGGTCCACGATATTCGGCTTGTCGCTGGGAAATTTGCCGCCGGCGCAAGTGTTGCGCTTATCCTATCTGATGTCGGTGCCGGCGGTGGCGGCCTCCACCGCGTATCTGGCGCTGTTTGAAACGGAACAATTTCCCCTGGAGGTCTGGCCGGCGGTGGCGGCCAGTTTTGCCGTCGGCATTTTGACGCTTGATCTGCTGACAAAATTTGCCGAGAAAATCAATTTTGCCAAATTCGCACTGGCGTTTGCGCTGTTGTGTTTTGCCGGCGCGGCGCTGGAATTGGCGATGCGATAAATCGTGTTTGGGCTTGACTTAATGTTTTAGCTCATTTACTCTGTATTAAGGAAGCTTCAAGCAAAAACTTGCATTAAAGGTCGTTTGGGTTATGCAATAATTTTGCAAAGGCAAGAAAAGTTTTAATAATTAAAATAAAAAATATGGCAATGACCGGATATTGCGTCAAATGCAAAGCCAAGGATCGCGAAATGAACAATGTCAAGATCGTGGAAATGAAAGGCAAGGGCGGTATGGTGCGCAAGGCGGCCACCGGCGATTGCGCGGTGTGCGGCACGAAGATGTATAAAATTCTTCCCAAGGATTTCAAGGAAGAATAGTTTTGTAAAAGTTGTTGGCAGGGCGCGGGCGCGGTTCCGCGTCTT
>Ga0302246_1001772_pt1 | contig 14253 bp, 10 predicted proteins | sample AAG_UR_Trp_MG_FD_193533 | JGI IMG/M metagenome (GOLD analysis project Ga0302246, IMG submission 193533) | Enriched activated sludge microbial communities from anaerobic digester in WTTP, New Holstein, Wisconsin, United States - AAG_UR_Trp | ecosystem: Engineered > Bioreactor > Anaerobic >...
GATGTCAGCTTCAGCGTGCCCGAGGGGACGATCTGGGGTCTGGTCGGTTCCGATGGGGCGGGAAAATCAACCCTCATGCGGATGATCGCCCTGATGCTCAAACCTCAGGAGGGAAGCATTACAGTGGACGGATTTGATGTCACGTCCGGTCGCGGGGAGATCAAGAAGCGGATGGGGTACATGCCTCAGCGATTCGCTCTTTATCAGGACCTGACGGTTGAGGAGAATATGGATTTTTTCCTCGATATTTACGGTATAACCGGGAAGGGTCGGGCCGAAAGAAAAGAGCGCTACCTCGGTTTTACCCGCCTTCTTCCCTTTATGAACCGCACGGCGGGAAACCTTTCCGGGGGGATGAAACAGAAGCTGGGCCTGGCGTGTGTTCTGGTCCACGAACCCCGTCTTTTGGTTCTCGACGAACCGACCAATGGTGTAGACCCCGTCTCACGGAGGGAATTCTGGGGGATGCTGACGGAAATGAGGGACCGGGGTATGACCATTCTGGTTTCGACGGCCTACATGGATGAGGGGGAACAGTGCCGCCATCTGGGCATCATGCATCGTTCCAGGCTGCTGGCGGTGGCAACGCCGGATGCGCTCCGGGGGGATGCGCCCAGCCTGGAGGAGGCACTCAAGGGGATCATCAGGAAAACGGACAAGGATCTTGTTCATGGCGCCTTCAACCTCTGATGTCATTACCGTCAAGAACCTTGAGAAGCGCTTCGGCAAATTCGTTGCCGTCGATAAAATCTCGTTCTCCGTAAGACGTGGGGAAATATTCGGCTTCCTGGGGTCTAACGGTTCGGGCAAATCGACGACGATCCGCATGCTCTGCGGGATTCTCAGTCCCACATCAGGCGGGGGAACGGTGGCCGGTCACGATATTCGGACCGAAGCGGAGGAGATCAAGGCGTCTATCGGCTATATGTCCCAGAAGTTTTCCCTGTATGAGGATCTGACGCCTTTTGAGAATCTCCGTTTTTATCTGGGGGTGTATTGTGTCCCCGAAGCGCTCTGGGATGAACGAATCAGGTGGATTATCGGGATGACGCGGCTGGAAGAAGCGAAGAACCGCCTGACCCGGGAACTGCCTCCGGGGCTCCGGCAGCGGCTGGCGTTGGGGTGCGCCCTCCTGCACAAACCCGATATCCTCTTTCTCGACGAACCAACCTCCGGTGTAGACCCTGTTACCAGGGAGGCTTTCTGGGAGTTTATCGTCAAACTTGCCGAAGGCGGCATGACGATTTTTGTGACGACCCATTATATGGACGATGCCCTGCATTGTAACCGGATCGTCATGATCAATGCCGGCCGGATCGTTGCCTCGGGGACACCGGCGGAAATTGTCCGAAGTGCCTGCCCGGAAAAACCGGATGCGGATCTGGACGATGCCTTCATAAAAATCATGACGGAAGAAGCGTCAACGGAAGCGGTTAAATGACTCTATTTCAACACAGCCAAGGTAAGAGGTGAAAAAATGGAAAAAGACAGAATTTCATACCATGAGTCTGTATTGAAAGTTTACGAACGAATCAGGCAGGACGGGATGACCAATATCTGGGACCGTTACGAGGCCCAGGGATTCGGCGATCCGGACAAAAGATGTCCCTTCTGCATGGGCGGGGTGCGATGCGATCTTTGTTCCAACGGCCCCTGCCGTGCTGACGCTGAAAAGGGGAAACGCGGCGTCTGCGGTATTTCGGCGGACGGGATGGCCATGCGGATGATGCTGCTCAGGAATGTCATGGGAGCATCCACCTATCACTACCATACGGAACAGACCATCAAAACTCTCCGGGCGACTGCCCGGGGTCTGACACCCTTTGTCATTCGGGAACCGGAAAAACTTAAAGCCTTCTCCCAAAGACTCGGCTTGTCCGGAGACGGTTCCGAAAGGGACATGGTTTGGGCCCTTTGCGATTTTGTGGAAATGGATTTCAACCGGAAATTCGATGAACCGAGCCGGATTGTCAAGGCCCTGGCTCCGGAAGAACGCCGGACCCTGTGGCGGAAGCTCGACCTCTTTCCCGGCGGCATCCATGGAGAAATGATGCGGGCGACGAGTTCCTGCCTGACCAACGTGGACGGGTATTATGCCAGCCTTGCCCTGAAGGCGATGCGTATGTCTGTTGCCATGGCGTACCAGAGCCAGATCGTAAACGAATTCTGTCAGGACATCCTGTTCGGGATACCCCGCCCCCACAGGGCGCGGGTGGATCTGGGCGTTCTTGATGCCGATTACGTCAATGTCGTTCCGAACGGCCATGAACCCTTTCTCGGTTTTGCCATGGTGCAACTGGCAAGGAGGCCCGAGTGGCAGGAAAAGGCAAGAGAGGTGGGAGCGAAGGGCCTCCGTATCATCGCCTCCATCGAAACCGGCCAGGAGATGCTGCAGCGCTGGGAAATGGATGATGCCTTCTATGGTTTTGTCGGGAACTGGATCATGCAGGATGCGGTCCTGGCAAGCGGCTGTGTCGACCTGTTTGCCTGCGATATGAACTGCTGTATGCCCGTCGATCCCCTCTACGCCGAGCGGTATCATTTCCGCCTTGTTCCCGTGAGCGACCTCGTTGCTTTTGAAGGGGTCACGGAACGGATCAACTATGAACCGGACAAGGCGGAGTCTCAGGCGGCGGAGCTGATCGAAATGGCAATCGCAAACTTCAAGGAGCGCCGGGCAACCGTGACGCCGGTAACGGGGCTTCCCACCCGGGAAGCGGTCGTCGGATTTTCCACGGAAAGTATTCTCGCTGCCTTGGGCGGAACGCTGGATCCCCTCCTGGATGCTGTCAAAAGCGGCGCCATCCGGGGCATCGCCGGATTGGTTTCCTGTACCACCCTCCGGGATTCGGGGCAGGATGTCCACATGGTCCGGATGGCGAAGGAACTGATCAAACGGGATATACTGGTTTTGTCCATGGGTTGCGGCAACGCGGCCATGCAGGTGGCCGGCTTCTGCCTGCCCGAGGCAGCGTCAATGGCCGGCCCGGGTTTGTCGGGCATTTGCCGTGCGCTGGGTTTCCCGCCGGTTCTTTCCTACGGTACCTGCACCGATACGGGGCGTATCGCCGACCTGATTGGCGCCGTTTCCGCAGCTTTAGGCGGTGTGGCCGTTCCCGATCTCCCTCTGGCAGCGGTTGCGCCGGAGTACATGGAGCAGAAGGCCACAATCGACGCAATTTTTGCCCTGGCCTTCGGCCTCTACACCTACGTCAATCCCGTTCCGACCGTGACCGGTGCGCCGAATCTCGTGAAGCTCCTGACGGAGGACTGCCGCCATCTGACGGGAGGTGTTCTCCATGTGGAGACCGATGCCACGGCGGCCGCTGAGGCGATTCTCGGCCACATTGAGGGAAACCGGGAAAAACTGGGCATTTAAGATGATGGAGGGCGGTTGATTCTTGGTGGGTTTCTGGGGTGATGCCTTGGTTCGTGGTCCTGATTCCGGATGAATCAAATTCATTCATGATCAGGGAAGGGATGAAGCTGCGGGCCTCATCCCTTCCACTTTGCCTTCGGGTCTCTTTTCTTTCTTAATTTTTACCTGTATCGCTCATTTCGGCAGGGGCGGTTCCGGCTGGGGATTCAGCCAGTCGGGGCGGCTTTCCTTCGGGATGATCCCCTTGTCCGGAAGGCTTCCCGGCCCCAGGGGTAATTGGGTCAGGGACTCCATGTACTCAACGGTGGCTGATGCACGGTCGTTTTCAATCTTGCAGTTTTCCACTTTGGAGAAAGACGTGTCTCCGGCCTGCATGGGATATTTTTTGTCCACGCCGAAGGTGAACTCCTTGATCGCCTGCCTTTCCGTTTTGGTCGTCGCCGTGTGGCCCCATTTGGTTACACCGGGTATGGTGTAAACTTGGGTAAACGTCTTGCAGGCCCCTTTTTTCAGGGTGTTCCCGACGGCGTTATGACTGAAAACCTTTAAATCCGATTCCATGGCCGCCGTCTTAGGCGGATGCCATGTGATCACCATGAAAAAGGCATCCATGGGAACCGTGCCGAGATAATCGCGCAGACCGGTATTACACACGGTGCCGGTCAGGGTAATCTTGGCCGTATTGCCCATAAGAACTTTGTTCATCACCAGTTTCACGGAGGGATCCGAGCATAGCTTCGGCCCGACGGTTCCCGCCTGGGATTTGATGTCCGTTAAGGGGTTGGGCGGCGCGGCGAAGGCAATCTGCCCGAATGTGAACGTGACGGCCGCCATGATCAAGATCATATAAAAGAAATTCTTCCTTGTGCTGCGATTTCTCTCCATGTTTTCCCTCCTTTTTTATGTTTTGCTCAAATAGCTTTCCGGCATGATTTTCTGAAACGAAGTGGACGCCTATTTTAAAAGAATGTCAACCATAAAGTGCTGGAAAGATTTGCTTACCCTCCCTTTTTATGAATTACTTTTCACATTAGCGAAAAGCGGCAGACGGTTCCATAATCGACAGACGGATCACCCATTCTCACCGATCTCGATTATGTCATTACGGAGCGAAGGGTGAAAAATCGATGTACGGAAGGAAATACGAGGGCATCAGCAGGTCTGTTTTTCTGATTGGCTCAGGAGGCAAAATCCTTGGGGGGGTGGCATAAAAGAAGTCCCGGGAAAACGGTTTCGCCGGTCCGGGAAAGCCTTCCGGGACAAGGGAATCCGCCGCTTCTTTGCTTGACAGCGTGGTTAAAATACCCTAACGTACATTTCCGTTTTTACAGGAAGAGGTGTCAGGGAGATGGCGACGAAAAAAGAACGCCGGTCGGCGGAAGCGAAAAACAGGAAGATCCGGAAGGGGAAACGCATCGCCATTCTAAGTGCAATCGGCGTGGCCGTATTCGGGTTTCTCGTGTTCTTTTTTGTTTCCATTTTCAACATGGTTTACCCACCTGTAAGCGGCGTGGCCGGGGGATCGGCCGGGAAGGAAAAGCAGGAGTTCATCCTCTATTTCTCGGATAAGAACGAACTGTTCCTGGTTCCGGAGAAACGGTACATCCCGCAAGAAAAGAGTCCCGATGCCCAGGCAGCAAGGCTGGTTAAAGCCCTCATCGACGGGAGCAAGTCGGGGCACGTCAATACGTTTCCTGCGAAAGCCGGTGTGAAAGGTGTGAAGATCGTCTCCGACCGGACGGCGCTTGTCAACTTCAACCGCGAATTCATAAAAAATCATCCCGGTGGTACAACTTCTGAAATAGCAACGATATTTTCCCTGGCCAATACCCTGATCAGGAACATACCATCCATTCAAAGCGTTAAAATTTATGTCGAAGGCAAACCGATCGATTCGATCAAGGGCCATGTCAGTGTCCAGGGGGCCTTTCACATGGAGAAAGACCTGATCGTTGAAGGATCCAGGAATATCTGAGATCGTCTCCGACCAGTGAGGTAAGGGAATGGCTCCCAAATCAAGACTGTCAAAAATCCGGAATATCGGGATCATCGCCCACATCGATGCGGGGAAGACGACGGTGACCGAGCGGATTCTCTTCTATACGGGAAAATCCTACAAGATGGGAGAAGTCCACGACGGCGAGGCCGTGATGGACTGGATGCCCCAGGAACAGGAACGGGGCATTACGATCATGTCTGCCGTGACCAGTTGCGACTGGAACCAGCACGAAATCCACCTGATCGACACGCCGGGTCACGTCGATTTCACGATGGAGGTGGAACGGAGTTTGCGGGTCCTGGACGGCGCGGTCGTTGTATTCTGCGCCGTCGGCGGTGTCGAACCCCAATCGGAAACGGTCTGGCATCAGGCGGATAAATACGGTGTCCCCAAAATAGCCTTCATCAACAAGATGGACCGGATCGGCGCCAACTACTGGGGTACGATCGGCATGATGAAGGATCGATTCCACTCCGTTCCCCTTGCCATTCAGATTCCCTTGGGCGTGGAAGAACGATTTGAAGGCGCAATTGACCTGATCCGGCGCAAGGTACTCTGCTGGAACGACCGTGATCTGGGGGAATCCTACGACGTGTCGGATGTGCCGGATGAATTGAAGGACGACGTGGAACAACAGCGGGAGGCGATGATCGAGGCCCTGGCGGAAGTGGACGATGATATCGCCACTCAGTATCTCGAAGGTGCGGATCTGACGGAAGGGGAAATCGTGGCGGCCATCCGTAAGGCGACCCTGTCCCTTCAGGTTGTGCCTGTGCTGTGTGGTACCGCCCTGCGGAACAAGGGTGTTCAGCCCGTTCTGGACGCCGTCGTGAATTATCTGCCCTCACCGGAGGATGTTCCCCCGGTAAAGGGTCATCACCCCGTGACAGGCGAGGAGGAAATACGCCTCAGCAGCGAAAAAGAGCCTATGGCCGCGCTGGCCTTCAAGGTCATGATGGACGAAGGGCGGAAGCTTACCTTTCTGCGGATCTATGCGGGTCGCATTCAGGTCAATGAAGATATCTACAATGTCGTCAAGAGAAAAAAGGAAAAACTGTCCCGCATCCTGAAAATGCATGCGAACAAACGGGAACGGATCGACCAGGCGGCGGCGGGGGATATTGTCGCCGTGATGGGCCTGAAGGAAACCACGACAGGCGATACCCTGTGCGACGAAGCCCATCCCATTGTTCTGGAGAGGATTGAGTTCTATGAACCCGTCATCAGTCAGGCCATTGAGGCAAAAACACCGGCGGATCAGGAAAAACTGACCGTTGCCCTGGCCAAGTTACTGGAGGAGGATCCGACCCTCCGGGTTAAATACGATGACGATACGGCCCAGACGATTATTTCCGGCATGGGTGAACTCCACCTGGAGATTCTCCTGGACCGCCTGATCCGGGAGTTCAATACCCACGTGAACGTGGGACGGCCCCGTGTGGTCTATCGGGAAACCATCCAGAAACGGGTCGAGATCGAGAGACGCTTCGAACGGGAACTGGGAGACAAGAAGCATTTCGGCCATGTGCAACTGATTCTGGAGCCCCTGGAACGGGGGCACGGCATTGAAATTGTCTGGAACGCCGATAAAACGATGATTCCGGAAGAGTATCACGGAATCATTGAAGGGGGAATTCAGGAATCCGCTTCCAGTGGTGTTGTAAGCGGCTACCCCGTGGTGGATGTGAAGGTGACGGTCGCCGGTGGTTCGATCAGGGAAGGGGAATCGACACCCATGGGCTACAAGATTGCCGCTTCGACAGCCTTTAAGGACGGTTGCAGCCTGGCCGATCCCGTCCTTCTGGAACCCATCATGATGGTTGATATTGTCACTCCTGCGGATTTCATGGGAGATGTGATCGGGGATATCAACGCCAGGCATGGGGAGGTTCAGGCCATTGCGCAGAAAGGAGCGGTCAGCGAGATCCGCTGCCGAGTTCCTCTGAAATCGCTGTTCGGTTATTCGACGGACCTGCGGTCCGCCACCCAGGGGCGGGCCGTCTTTTCCATGCAGTTTCTGGCCTACGACAAGGGTTGACGGTGAAAGGGGCTTTCTGAAAACCTCAAGAGGTAATGGTTCAGATGGAAGAACAAAGTCAACAAGACGATGCGGTCAGGGCTGCTCCCATCCTCGACAAGGATAAGCTCCTACAGAGTATCTTCCGGATCAGCACCTTCGTTATCGAGCCGAGAAGTCTGAACGAAATCCTGAAGAAAATCCTTGATGAGGTAGCGGATACCCTCGGTTTTCGTATCGGTAATATCCGTCTTTTCGACGAATCCAAGCGATACCTCGAAACCCAGGTCGTGAAGAATTACAGTCCGGAAGAGGCGGAAAGGGCCTTTTCCATGGCGATCGATGTCAAAAACGACGATTGCGTTGTTGCCAAGGTGGCCATATCCGGTGAACCCATGGCGGTTGAAGATGCCTCTGCGGATGGTCGGATCACGGAAATGGACAGGATGCTGGCGAAGGTGTACAGCAACGGTTCCATGATCTGTGCACCGCTCAAGATCGGCGACGAAATCATCGGGACCATGGCCGCCTCCTGCCAGGAGATGACCAAATTCTACCCGGAAGAAATCAATCTTTTTCTGACGTTTGCCAACCAGATGGGCATTATCATCCACAATGCCCGTCTTTTCGAGGCCAACGCCGAGAAAATCAGGCAGCTGGTGGTCCTGCAAAAGGCCGTCTCCGAGATGAACGCCCGGCATTCGCTGGACAACAACATCCTGAATATCCTGACGAAAAGTTCGGTTCTCATCACCCATTGCGACAAGGTGATGGTGTATTTCCTGGATATGGAGAAAAAACGGAGTCTCGTCACGTTCGGGGAGGAAATCTTCATCGACGAAAAAGGCATCTACGAACAGCAGATTGCGAAGAGCATCATCAAGAAGTCTCTGGAACTCAATACCATTACCATCCGGCAGCACCCGTCTCCGGAGGGGGAACCGATCTTTCCCGGCTATGAATCCGAAATCGCCGTTCCTTTCAACGTCAAGGATAAATTTCGCGGCGTCCTTTATCTGGCCAAAAAGACGGGATCTTATTCATCCGACCAGACTCAGGTGCTCGATATCCTGGCACAGGATGCGGCAACATCCTATGACAACGCCATCATGCATTCCATGCTTTCCCTTGAAGCCCAGTCCCTCAAGACGGAGGTGGAAGAACTGAAGGAAAGGGAAAACATCCTCCTGGGTTTCCACAATATCCTCGGCCAGTCGGAAAAAATGCTGCAGGTGTTTCACGTGATCGAGGAAATTGCCGGCCATAATACCAGTGTCCTGATCCAGGGCGAAAGCGGAACGGGGAAAGAACTGATTGCCCGGGCGCTCCACAATCAGAGCAACCGCCGGGAAAAGCGCTTTATCGATATCAACTGTGCAGCCATTCCCGGCACCCTGCTGGAGAGTGAATTGTTCGGTTATGAAGCCGGGGCTTTTACGGATGCCAAAAAGAGAAAGGCGGGTCTGCTGGAGGCGGCCAAGGGCGGTACCCTCCTGCTTGATGAAATCGGCGAAATGAGTATCCATCTTCAGGCGAAATTCCTGCGCATGCTCGAAGACGGCTACATCCGACGTTTGGGGGGGACGGATAACATCCCCATCGATATCCGCTTCATCTTTTCGACGAACCGGGATCTGACCCGCATGGTGTCCGAAGGGACGTTCCGGGAAGACCTGTTTTACCGGATCAGCGTCGTGCCGATTCGGATGCCCTCCCTGAGGGAACGGGGGGAGGACATTCTGATCCTGGCCCGGTTCTATATCGACGAATTTAATAGAAAGTTCCAGAAACGGGTTCGGGGATTCAGCAAGGATGCGGAAGCGGTCCTGCTTGCCTACGCCTGGCCCGGCAATGTCCGGGAATTGAAGAATCTGATGGAACGGGTCATGATCCTCCAGAACCCGAATTCCATCATCACGCCGGAGAATCTGCCGGTGGAACTCAGAGACAGTGTCGGGCAAAACAAGAGCAGGATTTCCTTTCCCCCTATTTCCCAGATAGAACTGTTTGCGCCATCCGAACTCGATGTTTCGGATTATGATACGGTTACGGCAAAACTCACCCATGAAATCAAGTCCAGAATCATCTCCCAGGCCCTGACCAAAACCCGGGGCAATCAGACCCAGGCGGCCAAGCTGCTCGGGATTTCACGTTATAAATTAATTCGTGAACAAAAACGGCTTCACGATCAATCATCCTGAAAAATGAGCTTCTTGATCGAATTTGTGCGCAAACCACACTATTGTGTGGAATATGCACATCGCGCTGAATCGCCTTGCTGAGGCGCCTCAGCGCCGGAGCTTCCGGATTTGTGCGAAATATGCACGAATAGTGCGCTCATGCCATGTGACGGAGGGGCAGAGAGAAGGATCGAAACGGCGCAAAGGCTCTTTTTGATGAAAATAATATATCGTATGGAATCAATATATTAACTGCAATATAGGACATGATTTCTTAATTATCGTCTAGCCGGACGGACGATAATTGCGAATTGGCACTCTTGTTGCTTATAAAGAAACAAATTGTCATCCTGAAATTGGTTTCAAGAGATTTTTGATAAGGAAACGGCGGCGAACAACACGGGGTATTTCCCGGGTGCCGCGTGATTGGTCAAACGGATAAAACAGGTGGACGGTTCCCTAACTCTCCTTTCCGTCCACCGCCCCCCCCCTTATGGCCAATCTGAAGAGGATTTACCCCAATATCCTTTTCAGTATCATATAGGTGGATGGTTTTTTGGTTCCCCCCTTTTGCCATCCACCTTTTTTTATTTTAAAGTCCCGACCGGTTCTCCTCTGACGACCGGCTCCTTTATCAGACATTGAAACGAATATGGGCGATGTCTCCGTCCTGGATGATGTAATCCTTTCCCTCGGAATGAATGCGGCCGTTTTCTCTGGCGGCGTTCATGCCGCCCAGTTGGGAAAAATCGTCGTAATGAACGATTTCCGCCCGAATAAATCCTCTTTCCATGTCGGTGTGAATTCTCCCCGCGGCCTGGGGTGCTCTGGTCCCTCGCGGAATGGTCCAGGCCCGCAGTTCGGTGCCGACGGTCGTGTAGAAGGTGATCAGGTCCAGGAGGTCATAACCGGCATGGATGAGTTTTTCCAGTCCCGATTCCTGCAACCCCATGTCCTTCAGGAAATCGGCCCGCTCGTCGGCGGGTAATTCGGAGATTTCCGCTTCCAGGTCACCGCAGATGGCAACGACCCGGGAGCCTTCCGCGGCAGCCTTTTCCTCCAGTTTCCGCAGGATCCCCCCTTCTCCTTTCAAAATCGCTTCACTGATATTGGCCACGATGAGCATCTTCTTGGCTGTAAGCAGATGCAGATCCCGGATGGCCTCGTCGAAATCCTCATGTTGGTGGAGGTGGCTGGCGGGGATGCCCTTTCCTAATCCTTCCCGGATCAGATGGTATACCTCAATGGATTTTCGGGCCGCCTTGTCGCCGACTTTTGCAAGTCTATCCGTTTTTTCGATTCTTTTCTCGATGGTGTCCAGATCGGCGAGGATCAGCTCCATCTGCACGATATCCATATCCCTTACGGGATCGACGGAGCCGTCGACGTGGGCCACGTTGGTATCCTCGAAACAGCGCACAATGTGAACCACGGCGTCCACTTCGCGGATGTGGCCGAGAAATTTATTTCCCAGCCCCTCGCCGCGGCTTGCCCCCTTGACGAGGCCGGCGATATCGACAAATTCCATCGCCGTCGGGGTGACTTTCTGCGGGTTGATCAACCGGGCAATGGCCTCCAGCCGTTTGTCCGGAACGGGGACCATGCCGATGTTCGGTTCGATGGTACAGAAGGGGTAATTGGCCACTTCCGCGCAGGCTGCCGTTAAAGCGTTGAAAATAGTCGATTTCCCGACATTGGGAAGACCGATGATGCCGCATTTGAATCCCATGATAACACCTCACTGTTCTTTTGGTTCATATTCCTGGCCTTCTTCTTCCTCCCAGCGTTTGAGGGTGGTCAAGCCATGTTTTCGTTTTCGTATGTAGCCGGTGATGAAAATGATGGTTGCGACAAACCACACGGTGGTTGCGCTCGTGATGACCGGAAACCAGGAAATGCGTAATTTAAGGTATAGAAGCCATTTTTGTTCGAGTTCTTGTGAAGAAAGACCCGTCGCCCGGCGGAGCGCTCCCTCGGTATCCCCGTGATCGCTGTAATCGAGAATAAAACGTTGAAAGGCATTCTGACCGATCCGGTTGATCAGAAAGGAGACGAACATGAAGCTCTCCGCATAGGCGAGTTCCGCCCGATCACCTTCCGCAGGGAACCCTTTCGTCAATCGGCTCAGGGGGATCAGGGTCCCCGTCAGGGTGGCCCGGATGAGTACAGCCGTCCGTGAGAAATCCCATTCCCGGGATTCATACATCGCCAGCCCTTCCGCAAGCCAGAAGGGTGTTGCCTTGCCCGACAGGGCCCGGCCGACGGCGATATGGGTCAGTTCGTGGCTGAAGATTTTCATCAGATCCGGATGCCCGGTCCTGACGGAAAAGGGGGATCTCAAAATGATCAGGTTTTCTTCCGGGTAGGCAACCCCTGCGGCCCACAGGGGGATTTTCCCGTTTCCCGCCTGAAGTTTCTGAAAGGATTCGACGGTGGGCGCAATGATGACGACCGTCTCTCCCGGGAAATCCTTGCCCGTGTCGGTGATGATTCTTTTCCTGATTTCCTCGATTTCACGGAGTAGCCGATCGGCAATACCCTTGTCCTGGGCGGTGTGGTTCAGGATAAAGTGCGTCGTCCGGCGGGTGATGAAACCATCCCCATGGGCGGGCGTGCAGAGGGCCCACGTCAGAGGTGCAATAATCAGGAGAGAAAGAATCCGATGCATTATCGCGGGATTCCCTCCAATCTTCCGGCACAAAATCAGGGAGAAGGGGAATATCCCCATGTGCACGTGCCGGCCCGAACACGTATTCTTGACCGAAACCGGGTGATTTCTTCCCGCTTGGTTCCGGGTGAACCTTCATGCTGCCATCCGGCCTTACCGGAGTTTATCCAATTCCTCCACCAGGGCATCGAGAGGCGGCCGCTGATTGATATTATGGACATCAATGTAGCGGATGACGCCCTTCTTGTCGATGATGAATAGGGCCCGTTCCGCGACGCCGTCCGATCTCAGGATACCGTAGGTCCGGGCGACCTTCCCATGGGGCCAGAAATCGGACAGGACGGGAAACCAGAGCTGCCCCATCTGGTTGGTCCAGGAATAAAGAGTGGGGATGTTGTCCACCGTAATGCCCAGAAGAATCGCATCATGGTCGTCGAAGATGTCCTTGACCATGTTGTAGCCCGGCCACTGGTCGGAACAGACAGGCGTCCAGGCGGCGGGAACGAAGGAAAGAACGACGTTTTTCCTGCCCCGGAACTGGCTGAGAGACACCTTTTCCCCTGTCGTGGACGTCAGGGTGAAATCGGGAGCCTTCTGGCCCACCTTGGCCTTCAGGACGCTGTCGACGGGCCTGAGCAATCCCGGATTATAGACATTATTCTTGTAGGCATCGGACAGGGCGAAGGCACCCCCCGTCCAAAACAGGATCAGGACGGCCAGCCCAACGGCGGCCGGGAACCTTGAGAAATCATTTTTCATGGCGGAACCTCCTATTTCATATCGGTCAGGGTGGTGAACTGGCTTAGAAACTGATCGACGTCACCCAAAACCCCAAGTTGGGAGTAGATGACCCGGGTGGTGCCGTCAGCGTTGATCTTGACCCCGATGAAATAGGGGGTTCGCACCTCGCCGACCTGTTTGTGAATGACATAATCCGCATCGGGAAACAGCGGAAACGGGATCTTATACTTTGTTCTGAATGTCTTGACCTCGAAGGCTGTATTGCCGACACCGATGCCGATCAGCTTGATCTTGTCCTTGAGTTTCGGGTTGCCCTGAATCTTCGCATAGAGCTTGTTGACATTGGGTGCCTCTCCCTGACAATAGGGACAGTACATGCTGAAGATCTCAATCAGGACATAAGGGGCCTTGATTTCGGGAATTTTGAACTTACTGCCCCACCCCCACCCGAGGTAATCTTTCTCCACGCCGTCTTTGGACGCGGTCAGGGTGATATCGGGGAGCTGTCCATTGACTTTCGGCGGGGTCGCCGCAAGGGCTCCCGTCCAGGCCGTCAGCAGAACCAGTAAAACGCATAGAATCGCTGTCTTCCTCATATGCATGCCTCCACAATCATTCAGAAAACGGTTTTTAATTTCCCCCGATGCATTTAATGACGCGCCATCAGTTGTTTGACTGCTTTTTCCAGACCGTCGAGGCTCAGTTCAAACATGGGAAAAATCTGTTCGATGATGCCGATGGTCCAGGTGTAGTGCCATTCCTCTTCCGCCTGCGGGTTCAGCCAGACGGCATGGCGGAAGACCGCCGCCAGAAATTTCAGCCGGTCGATACTGGGGATTACCTCACGCTGATCGAAGTAGATGGCGCCGTTGCGATGCATGAGTTCCGACGGGGCCATGCTGGCGTCTCCCACGATGATCAGTCTTGTATCCGGGTCCCTGCGGATGAATTCTTCCACCGGCTCCGGCTTGTAGCGGCGATGCGGATCCGACCAGACGTAGGTATAGATCGAGTTGTGGAAATAGTAGATCTTCAGATCCTTGAACTGGGAACGGGCATAGTTGAACAGCGTCTGGACGATGTCGATATAGGGGTCCATGGACCAGCCGCCGTTGTCGATCATGAGAATGATCTTCAGGCGGTCCGTCAGGCGCCGGTCGAAGACGATTTCCACTTCGCCCGCGTTGCGCATCGTTTCGTAGATCGTCTTGTCCACGTTGACGACATCCTTGGGCCCGTGGGGGACCATCCGGCGTAGACGCTTCAGGG
>Ga0302246_1001773_pt1 | contig 14253 bp, 13 predicted proteins | sample AAG_UR_Trp_MG_FD_193533 | JGI IMG/M metagenome (GOLD analysis project Ga0302246, IMG submission 193533) | Enriched activated sludge microbial communities from anaerobic digester in WTTP, New Holstein, Wisconsin, United States - AAG_UR_Trp | ecosystem: Engineered > Bioreactor > Anaerobic >...
TGACATTTCCCCTTGCCCCGTTATAATCGCCTGCCTGTGCCGGAGTGGTGAAACTGGTAGACGCAGGGGACTCAAAATCCCCCTTTCCTCGCGAAAGTGTCGGTTCGATTCCGACCTCCGGCACCAAGTAAAAACAAAGGGTTAGCTCATCATGAGTAACCCTTTTTTAGTTTTAAATTTTTTGTTTGGCTAAAGTTTGGCTAAAGAATAGCTAAAGCGTAATCCCATTTGTCATAACTTTTAAGTGTAGCACAAAACAAAACCCCAACTGGATAGGTTGAGGGTTTTGTTGAGCGGTTGTTTTATTTTATAGTGATAAAATTATTCTTAATAAGATAGATAAGCATTTTGGCTCGTGCATCTGCTTCGGTTTTTTCGTATAAACTATCTCCATTTAAGCTCGGATATCTCCAAGAGTTCTCGACAGTTTTTCTTGTTAAAGTCATAGCACTTGGCAACATCTCTCCTAGTTCAGCAACAGTAAAAGCGGAAAATGTGGCATTATAAATTTCCAACTCATTAAATAGATCGTTACTAAATCCAGCTCCATTTTCTAAGTAAAAACCAGTTTGTGTTTTATAAACCAACCTATTTTCTTTAACCCAATAAAACAAACTCTCTTGCTTTACTCCTAACTCTTTTAGTTTTTTAGCTAGCTCTAATGAGCAAACTTGTTTTTGCAATTCCATACGTCTAATACAAAATCCATGATTGTTTCTTGCAACCTGAGCGGTAAGCAAGGCAACTCAAGGATTTTGTATGCTCAGGTTAATTAATAAATATATTAATACTTTAGCATATATAAAAAATATGTCAATGTGTGTACGCACACATATAAGACAAATTAGCAACAGATAATATATTTAATAGCAACACGCTAGCGCACTAGCTCCTCATTATTTACTTGATTTCTCCAACACAATAATATATAAACATTTCCTATAGGAGGTGGGATTATGGAGCAAACAATGCTAGAGGGTTTTGAGAGGTTTACTAGAAAAGGAAGATCATTTAGACCTAGAATTTCAATTCGAGCTAGAGGACAAATAGGATTCAACAACGGTTCTGTACAGCGATTTGAACTTAGCAAGTATGAATTTGTTATTTTGTATTACTCAAAAGAAAAGAATCAGATAGCAATTCAATTGACAAACAACAAAAACGAAGATGGGTCTATAAAATTAATAAAGAAAAGTGGAAATTACTGTTTCTCAGGTAAAGCGTTTCTAGATTTCTATGGAATAGATTACGAGAAAACTAGGACGTTTGATTTGGAAAGTATAAATGGCAACGTACTTGTTCTAAACCTGGGCAAAACGGCTGCTGAATAGCAGCGCAATGAGAGACGAAATGAGAGACAAAATAAGTCTTGAAAAAAACGTTGGTTTATGATAGAAGGAACGAAAATAAAGAAGGCCCAATAATTTCTCATTGAGCCTTGCTTAGGTTCGGTGCGTCGGTTGACCGACACCCCTACATTGGCGTGTAGATTGTTTGATAACTTATTCGACTAATTCTTGTCAAGGAAAATCGAACAAAGTGCCGTCATCAGCCGCGCACCCTCCTGAGCTCATTCCTATGGTAACCAGTCCATAGAGAAAGGAGGAAAAATGGCTGATGATTCTTTCGATTTCGTATGAGCTCCACAAACCTGGGCAAAATTATGATGATCTTTATAAGACCATCATGACGGCACCCTCGTACTGTCACGTTATGACGTCTCACTGGTTTATTAGAACAGATCAATCTGCTAAAACCTGGTCAGACATCTTATGCAAAAAAATTGATGTTAATGACAATCTTTTTGTTGTTGACATCACTGGACAGTCACGACAGGGCTGGTTACCCAAAACGGTCTGGGAATGGCTGACTGCAAACGAGTATAAGAAAGCCTACAACTATTAACCCATAACCAAGAGGCGGGTCAGAAATGATCCGCCTCTTTTAATTTTCTCGCTAAAATTTCGTTAAAGAAAACCGCTAGAATCGTTCCCTTTTATTCCCAAATCTTCTGCTATTGTTTAGCCGAATTATTAATGGTTTTAATAAGATGAAGTGATTTCAGTAGGTTGCGATATTGGGCTGGTTGAGACTCAAAATCCCCCTATCCTTGCGGTAGTGTGGGTTCGATTCCCACCTCCGGCACCATTAGATAATCCAAGATAATCCAATAAAGACCATAATGCCCGCTAAATAAGCGGGTTTTTATTTTCTCGTTGTCCATTAGCGTCCAAAGAAATTCTTTGACATACCCCAACATTGGGGGTATTGATTAGATCATAATACCCCAAATAAAATTCCATACCCCTAAAGGATACGAAACCCTTGTCATTAAGCGATGTTAAGATTAGGAATGCCAAGGCGACAAATAAGCCTACAAAGCTATTTGATGGTGGTGGACTATTCTTATTGATCAACCCTACAGGCAGCAAGTTATGGAGATTGAAATACCGTTATGAGAGAAAGGAAAAACTCCTTTCTTTGGGAGGGTATCCTGAGATCAGCCTTTTTGAAGCACGACAACGCCGAGATGAAGCCCGCAAACGACTTGCCAATGGAGTTGACCCTGGGGCTTTACGCAAAGCCCAAAAACAAGCCAAAACCGAAGAGGCAGAAACCTTTGAGGTCATTGCTCGCGAATGGCATTCTAAATTCTGTAACGCATGGTCAGAGGGCCATGCCGCTACAAACATGAGGCGTATGGAACTCGATCTTTTTCCTCGGATCGGAGCTCAGCCAATAAAAACCATTAAAGCTCCAGAGCTTTTGGCTGTCATTCGCAGGGTTGAAAGTCGTGGCGCTCTTGAGTCAGCGCATCGGATCAGAACCATCGCCAGTATGGTTTTTCGATATGCTGTCGCTACAGGAAGAGCAGAACGAGACCCTGCGGCAGATCTTCGTGGGGCACTTCCACCGATCAAGGTCACACACCATCCGGCACTAACAGAGCCGAAAGACGTTGCAGCTCTTCTCAAGGCGATTGATGGCTATGAAGGACATTATGTAACTAAATGTGCGTTGAGACTCGCCCCTTTGTTTTTTGTCCGTCCGGGAGAATTACGGCATGCAGAATGGACAGAGGTTGACCTTGAAAATGCAAGCTGGAATATCCCTGCAAAAAAAATGAAAATGAAACAGGCACACATTGTCCCACTATGCCAGCAAGCCGTGGAGATATTGTCTGGATTAAAAGAATATTCCGGAACAAGTCGTTATGTATTTCCTTCCGGACGCTCCTTTCTGAGACCAATGAGCGAAAATACCCTCAATGCAGCTTTAAGGTACATGGGATTTGACAAAGATACGATGACTGCGCATGGCTTTCGTGCAATGGCAAGAACAATCCTTGATGAAGTCTTACACATTCGCCCCGATTATATCGAACATCAGCTTGCTCACGCAGTAAGAGACCCGAACGGCCGTGCTTATAACAGGACCGCACATCTCGACGAACGCCGAAAGATGATGCAGCAGTGGGCAGATTACCTTGACGACTTAAAAGCCGGGGCGAGGGTGATACCTTTTAAAGCGACCGAAAAATGATAAATGATAGAGCTTATGCATGACATCGAAGAAGGATAATTATAAACATTTTCCTAGGTTAAACTTTGAATATCTCATGTCATGGGCACGTCGTATGGCTAATGACATAATCAAGGAACAAGTAGATCGAATAGTTTTGTATGGCTACTCGAGCCCCTATAGAACAGCTCGTGATAAAGACCATCCCGTAAAGTATTGTGTGGTCTTTGAAATCAAGGATGAAACCCCTCCCATTTATGACCCCGATCAAGCAATAGAGGACATCGGGATAGACAATATTCCGTTATCTGCATGGCTCCCCGAAGAGGAGTGGCTTCACCGGGGTGACGAATGCGGGTATGCTTTGACTGATCGCGAAAAAGAAATGGCTGAAAGTAATAGGAATAAATATATAGCACAGACGAAAAAACAACCGGAGCGGTTACTGGAGGATAATCCGAAGGATGAAAAAGGTAAAGACTCTATTTATTCCTTAACTAATTACTTTGAAACATTACCGAATGAATACGTAAGCTTGATGGAAAATGGCAGATTTGCTGATGCCTATGTGAAGCAACCCGACAAAGATTTCAAGAGGGAGTGGTTTTTTGTAACAGGGCGGCTGGCGGAAGGAAACCGCGGAATTATAAAAGAAGATCTTTATGTCTTATTTGATTCCTCGGAGATCGAATGCCCGCCCTCGGCTTCAAAAAAGCAAGCATCGTCAGAGAGTATGATAATTTCCGGTGCCGAAAATGTATTTAAACGAGATCATGAGTTCTGGACGATTCGGTATGAAGGTTGTGACTCTAGGCCAATCAGTCATGTTGATGGATTGCTTTATATTGCACACCTGCTCAATAACCCCGAAAAATCATTTCCCTGCAAAGACCTTTACCAAACAACAAAAGGTTGTACACTCAGCACGGTCATGGATAGTGCGAAGGCCATTTCCCAGGGTTTAAGTTTAGGCTCCAGCTCACAGGAAATCGCTGACTTTAAGGCGAAGGCAGATTACGCGAAGCGAATACGAGAGCTTAAAGGAGATCTTGAAAAAGCAGATAGCGATTTAGAAAGACGGGAGATAGAAGACGAGATAACAAGTTATCTATCATTTCTCAAAGAGCGGCATTTCAACAAACCAGAGGATAAGAAAGCTCAAACCAATGTTGTCAAAAGAATAAAAGGAGCTTATAAAAAACTTCGTGACTCAGGATTTACGGCACTTATAGACCATCTTGAGAAAAGCATAAGATCAGATGGATCACGCGGCTTACTTTATTGCGGTTCAAAAAAATGGGAAATATTTTTTTGATGAAATTTATATTTTCATGAAGCCATGATAACACCCTGTTTATATTTGCTTTTTGTTTCTCCCCTAACTTAGCTTCCTTCCAGCTTCCCCTCAGTGTCCCAAAAGCCTCCCCTCAAAGTCGCCCCGTATAGGAAAAAGACGCAAGAGGAGGACAATGTATGATGAAGAACAACCAAACCCTTTTGATCGAGACACAACCCGCTAATAGATGCAATTGCAGACCGAGACACGGAGATCAAATTTATTTCTCAAACCTGCCCGAAATCGGTCTGCTGCGAATCAATCAGGTTTTGCCGTTTGTTCCCGTGTCGAGAAGCTCATGGTGGCAGGGTGTTCGGGAAGGGCGGTACCCGAAACCGATAAAGTTGTCACCACGTGTAACCGCGTGGCGTACCATGGATATTCGCACACTGATCGAGGGGGGAGAAATCCATGATTGAAAAATTCACCCTGTACATCGAAAGCCGACTTGGCTCCTCTCCTTCCCCGGATCAACTAGTAGCAGGCCGGATCGCCCGCTTTTCCACAAACGGCAGGCCGGATGATACAGCTGGGTGGGCGAAGATGTTCCCCGACGGTGCCGGGGGCATTTTCGGCTGCTGGCGTCAGGACATTAATGAAGTATGGCAAGCGCACGACCCAACGACACCGGAAGAGCGGGAACGATTCCGAAGGAAAGTTGAACAGGCCAGGGTTGAGGCGGAAGCTATTCGACGTAAGGAACATGCGGACGCCATCGCCGGGTTTAAACACCGCTGGGATGCGGCAGAGCCTACTGATCCGAACCATGCCTATCTTGTCAGAAAGGGCGTCAAGTCCTATGGCATACGCCAGGAAGGGGGTAACCTCCTCATCCCTGTTCGAGATATCGGCGGTGATTTGCACGGCCTACAGACGATAAAGCCTGACGGCTTCAAAATATTTGCCTCTGGGTCAGCGGTTGCAGGCAATCTATTTCTCGTCGGTTTTGTAATAGACGGGTCTGTAACCGTAAACATTCTCATCGCGGAGGGGTATGCGACGGCGGCGACGCTGCATGAGGCAACAGGGTTCCCCGTGGTCGTAGCCTTCAATGCGGGCAACTTGAAACCGGTGGCCGAAGTCATGAGAGCCAGATACCCCAAGGCCACTATCATCATTTGCGCCGATGACGACCAAAGAAGAGAAGGTAATCCCGGCATGACACAGGCCACCGAAGCCGCCAAAGCCGTTGGCGGAATGCTTACCGTTCCAGTCTTTCCTGATAGTAGAGGCGATGAGGACACAGATTTTAACGACATGTCTCGGCTGTCCGGGATTGATGCTGTGCGGTGTTGTATTGGTCGCGCGAATTTGGCCGAGGGAAACGCACAAGGTGACAACATTCTTGAATCAGTTATCAAGCGGTTGGCCGCATTACCTGCGCTTAAATACGATATCGTTCGCATGAAAGAGGCAAAAAGTCTCGGCATGCGCCTGTCAACTCTTGATTCCGCGGTTAAGGAGGCTCGGAAGGGGGCTGAATCTGCTGAATTGCCTTACAGAGAGGTCGCCCCTTGGCCTTCCCCGGTTGATCCGGCAAATCTACTAACCGATATTTCCACGACAATCCGGCGTTTCATCGTCAGTGACGAAGAGACTGCTGATGCTGTCGCACTTTGGATTACAATGACATGGTTTATGGACGTGGTTCGTGTTGCGCCCCTGGCGTTCATCACCGCCCCCGAAAAACGATGCGGCAAAACGTTACTACTATCGTTGATGGGTAGATTATCGGCACGTGCGATTACCGCTAGCAACATATCACCAGCGGCCTTATATCGGACCATTGAGGCGTGGAAGCCGACAATTCTGATCGACGAAGCCGATGCCTGTATGCGGGAAAACGAAGAACTAAGGGGCCTTATTAATAGTGGTCACACTCGCGATTCAGCCTACGTCATCCGCACAGTCGGTGAGGACTTCACGCCTGTCATGTTCAGCACATGGGGGGCCAAGGCAATCGCCGGAATAGGCCACATTGCCGAAACCTTGATGGATCGAGCGATCATTCTGGAGCTGCGCCGCAAACTACCCCATGAACACACAGACAAGATACGCGACGCAAAGCTTGGCTTGTTCGACGACCTATGTTCCAAGTTGGCACGTTTTGCTGAAGACTGCCAGGAGCGAGTTCAGAAGGCAAGACCACCATTGCCGAAAAGCCTGAATGATCGAGCGCAGGATAATTGGGAACCATTGTTTCAAGTCGCCGCTGTTGCTGGAGATGTATGGTTGGCCAATGCAGCCAACGCTGCCTTGAAGCTCTCCAGTGATGATACCTCACCCAAGTCTATCGGTGTCGAGCTGCTGTCTGACGTCATGGAAGTGTTCGAGGAAAAGAATGATGACCGGATAAGCACGGCTGATCTTATCAAGGCATTGTGTGACGACGATGAAAGACCTTGGGCGACATATAACCGGGGTCGTGAGATAACCCCTCGGCAGGTTGCGGGAAAATTGAAGGGCTATGGCATCGCCAGTCGGACGATCAGAATCGGTGTCTTAACGGCGAAGGGATTCACACGCTACCAGTTCGAAGAGGCCGTCGCCCGATATTGTGCTGATTCAAAAAATTTGTTCACGACACCCTCCGAAAATAGCCGTCATATGTCACAACCTGCCAGTGATGCTGCTTTATGCGTGACGGATGCGAATACTCTATCCATAGCATGCCGTCACACGTCACACTCCAGCAACGAACTGTGGTCGTCCGATGGGGATGTTACGGAATGTTACGGTAACGAAAAAATATCCGAAACACGGGAACTAGCACCAGTAAAGGAATGTGACGTGGTTACGGATAAAACACCCTCTTCTGGCGAAAAATTTATTTCAGAACAATGGATGGTGACATTATGAGGGCTGGACTTCTGACCGAGATCGACAACATCGGATGCGACATTTACGTCGAAGGCAACAACCTGAAAGTGAGCTACCGGAGGTCGGGCATCCCCCCGGAGACAGTCTACCCACTCATTGACGAACTACGGAAGCACAAGGCTGAAGTGATCGACTTGCTGAAGGCGAACGCGACCAAACCTTCCCCCTTATGGTCGAATCCCCATCAGGAAGGTACCAGAGAAGCACGCTTGGCAAGTCTAGAGATGCTCATGGATGCAATCCTCTTGACGGGAATCGACCGGATAAGAAAGAGCGTGACTAGCTTCACAAGGACGGTGGCTTTCAGTCAGGCCGAAGCCAATATAATCGCCATACGCCAAAGTGTCTTCGCTGGTCGGGTTCGGGTCTTGGAGTATCAACAAGCTGTTGACCAATGGGTAAGGGCGGCTAAAGAACCGCAAAAACCGGAGAAGATTCCTAGTCCGAATATCATCCAAAAGCATCCAATTATTTGCACTTTACATTGAATAAGAAGGCCGTGAGATAAGAAAACATAGGGGGTGAATGCCATGGCGAGGTCCGGAAGAAAACCAATTGAAATCGATTTAAAACAGGTCCAAGCTCTCGCAGCTCAGCAGCTAAGTGACCAAGATATCTATACAATTCTTGGGATTAGTAAGGACACCTTTTATAGACGCAAGAAGGAATTTTGCGAATTTTCGGACGCTTTAAGCAGAGGGAAGACACTCGGCCTCGCCAACATTATCAGCAAAGCCTATCAGAAGGCACTGGCGGGCGACAATTACATGATCAAGTTCTTCCTGGAAAGAAAGGGTGGATGGGTTAAGCCGGGACCGGCTGATGGACACAGTAGAACTATGGTCCAAGATGATAAACAGAAGAATGGAAAGGACTTCACTATCGGCCCCGCCGTTCGTGAATTCCTGGAATCATTTGGTATCTGCGATGACAAAAAAAAGTAAATCCTCAGAACACCATATTCACAATGGAGCAAAAGTGCACAAAAGGAAAGTTTGGATTTGATTCATGACCAGAGGGCCACAATAGCACAAGGTGAGAGGGACCAAACCAGACTTCGAGAAGAAAAGCCCGCACTGGATGCCCCGCAGAGAGGGATTGAGTGGGCACCCGATAATCGGAGCACCCCACAGGCGAGCTTCGATTCTAATGTGCTTTCTTTCTTACAGTCTGTCAAATCAAAATCTTTCTCCCGGGTCGTAGAAGAGAACAGGAACCGATGACGAGCACGCAAAACTACACCAATCATTCTTTTATAGAAAGAATGACACCTATAAAAAAGAAGATGATGGAGCTCATATCTTCGAATGGATGATCGGCAGGGGCAGGTGCTTTCTTTTTGTTTCGCCCGGAAGTAAGGTTTCTTCTCTTGATGTGGGTGTACCCCTGTGCCCCTTTCCCCGCTCTTCCAATAGGTGAGAGCCCCCCAGATGAAGGGAGTGTTTGCCGTATTTCTGACACAAGGAATCCACCCCTTTGTACAGTGCTCTGATCTTCTCCGGCCTTACGGGATCTTCAAACAGTGAATATTGCCTTTCGTGGCTTTGATCCAGATCAAGCAGGACAATCCCAGTGGCGCGATAAATCTCCTTTGATTGATAAATTAGGTTGAACATATTCCGTATGACTTCCGTCAATTCCATGGGATAAACACAGGGACGGCTGAGCTTGACCTCCTGTCCGAGGCAGTCAAAATTCTGTTTCTTGAGATAGGCTACAAGCCTTCCAACGCACAACTGATAGCGTCGGGCTTTGATACAGGCTGATTCAAGATTTCGCATGAGGTGGGCAAGCAGATAGTCCGGGTCACCGGTCGGCGGGGCAAAGGTCTTAGTCTTGCTGATCGAGGCGTAGCGACTCTTTTCTTCTGCAATAACCGGATAGACAGAGTCACCGCGCAACTCGTGCCATAGTTCAATTCCCGGCTTCGTGAAAAGCGCCTTGACGACACTCTCGGGCATGCGGGCGAATTCCAGGGCGGTCCGGATGCCCATTTTCGCCAGATAGTTGGTCGTTGCATGGCCGATCCCCCAGACATCCTGTACGGGAAGGTTCTGTAGATAGACCGGAATTGCCCTACCTGAAATAATGGTCAGGCCGTTGGGCTTCTGATATTTTGACGCCACTTTAGCCAGGACCTTGGTGATGCTGAGCCCTACGGACACGTTAATGCCCAGATTACGGCAGACGTCCTCCTTAATACGGGAGGCAATGATTTCGTATGAAGCTCTCATCGCCCTGCGCATCCCCGTTATGTCCGCAAAGGCTTCATCGATGGAATACTCCTCCACCTGCGGCGTGTATTGCCTGATGATGTGAAACATCCGTCGGGAGAAGATGCTGTAGGTCTCGTAATCGGACGGCAGAATCAACAGACCGGGACAGATTCGCTTGGCATCCAAGATAGATACGCCCCGTTTGATGCCCATCTTTTTGGCGGTGTAACTGGCGCAGGCGATGATCCCCCTTTCGCCGCCCGTGACGATTGCTCTGCCCCTGATTTCCGGATGAATCGCCTCCTCGCATGACGTGAAGAAAGCGTCACCGTCTACATGAATAATCGCTTGGGGCCAACTGTGCAGGCTGAAAATCGTGTCGCTCATTGGTGTGTGCTTACTGATGATATTTACGAACAACAGCCGTTACAATTCCGCAGAGTCGGAGTTCCTCCTGGGGGTGGATGGGGGCGTATCGGGGGTTTGCGGCTTCCAGGACGATGGCCTTTCCCTCTTTGCGAAAATACTTCATTGTCCATTCTCCGTCCACCTCGGCGATGACAATGTCGCCTGTTTTCGGATTTCGGCCCTTCTCTACAATTACCAGGTCCCCCGGCATAATCCCCGCATTGACCATGGAATCCCCGCTTACTTTGAGTATAAAAGAGGAATTGGGACGCGTGATCAGATACTCATCGAACGATAAGATATCCCCCAGTTCTTCCTCCGCCGGAGAAGGGAACCCGGCAACGATATAGCCCATCACGGGCAGGCCACCGTTTCTCAAAATGGTTTTGAATACATTTTCTGTCTCCATGTGCCCACTGTTATAGAACGATCGTTCTATTGTCAAGGGGGATTTTAGTGACGTATAGCTTCCTGAAAAGTTTCATTGAAAATAATCTGTAGATATGCAAGCTTACAATGCATAATAATTATTAATTCAATAGCCATCATATTATGATTATGAGGGTCTGCCTAAGTCCACTTGTAAGGGGAAATCAAATGATCACAAATCGACTAGAACTCGCCCTTGAACTTCTTCATCCTTCGGACTGGCAGAAGTTCGAAAAATTGGCGTCTGCATTTCTTGCATCCGAGTTTGAAAACCTGCGTACAATGGCCAACCCATCAGGTGATGGCGGACGTGATAGTGAGTTATTCTCTCCAGCTGCTGAAACGACAGTGCTACTACAGTATTCAGTTTCAGCTGACTGGGCTGGTAAAATACAAAAAACCGCGAAACGGATTAAGGAGAATTTTCACAAGTCCACCGTTCTAGTGTATGTCACCAATCAGAAGATCGGTGCCATGGCAGACGCTATTAGGAGGAAACTGCGCACGGATTATGGTCTTGCTCTTGACATTCGAGACCATAGTTGGTTCGTAGATCGTGTTCTCATTACTATTGCTAACGAGAAGGCAGCGGAGGAACTGGCACGCGCTATTGTTGACCCTTACTTGGCGTCAACTGGAGTTACTTCATATGCGCCCTCACAACTATCTTCTCCAGAGGCAATCGCGGCGGTTACCTTCCTAGGGCTTCAGTGGCGAGACGACGTTCGCGAGAAAGGGCTCACAAGAATAGCATTCGAAGCGCTTGTGCGAGCTGTTCTTTCAAACACTGACAGTGAGCATCGGATGACACGTAGTTCCGTGTACGAAGGTGTATGCTGTCTTCTCCCAGGGCATTCGTCGGTACAAGTTCACAGATTCGTTGATTCCGCACTCTTACGACTTAACAAGCGCGCGATCCGGCATTGGCAGAAAGAAGATGAATTTTGTCTCACTAACGAAGAGAAACTGCGAGTAAGTGACTTTAAGATAGAAGCCAGCCTTGCTGAAACAAACCTGCGTACAGTAATCAGCGAAATTAGTTCAAAAATCTTATCAGCACGTGGAGTTTCTGACACTCTGAATGAACCCTTTACCAAGTGCATTAGAGCTGCAACTGATGCAGTCCTTTTTGAACGTAGCCAAGCATTTGCAATAGCAGTTCAAACAGGCACGCTCGCATCTTTGGTGGATACAAATTCCACTGATACCTTGATAGCTGAAGTGTCGAAGGCATGCCTTCCGACTATAAAGGATATCGACTGGCTGGATGTCCTTCGGATTGGTGTACGTGAAGTTCTGTCGAGCGAGGAGCCCGCCATTCTAGTACACATGAGGTCACTTTCTGATGCCTACACCCTTCTGGCTTTCCTCCGTCAGACGCCTGATGTACAGGGTGCAGTTGAAAAAATGTTCTCACATGGTCAAGTTTGGCTTGATACCTCTGTGGTCCTTCCACTCTTTACCGAACCTCTCTTCGACGATAAGGCGGGACGGTTCACCAGGATGTTACAAGCAGCGCAAACCGCAGGTATAGAACTTTACGTCACCCCTGGTGTAATCGAAGAGCTTGAGCGACACATGAACCGTTCGATAACGTGTACACGAACGAAGTCTTTGGATTGGCGTGGTTCTGTACCTTATTTGCTCGACCGATACATAACAAGTGGATTACCCCCGACAACTTTCTCCAATTGGATTGAGACCTTCCATGGCAATGTTCGTCCAGAACAGGATATCAGTGATTATTTGAAGGAAGAATTTGAAATAACGACCCGGAGCCTAGAAGAGGAGCAGGACACCGCTTCACCTGAACTTCGAATTGCACTGGAGACTCTATGGTACGAGGCACATCGCCGTCGTCGTGAAAGATATGGAGTCCCTCTCGATGATATAACCATCACAAGGCTTGTTAAGCATGATGTTGAATGTTACTGTGGCATAACGCAATTGCGGAATAGAGAACACTCTTCGCCATTTGGTTATAGTGCTTGGTGGTTAACAGTCGATCGTCAAGCCTTTGACCTCAAACCCAAGCTCCGTTCTATGATGGCCGCGGAACCTCCAGATTCACCAGTGCTTAGCGCTGACTTTATGGTTAACTATCTAGCATTCGGACCAATCCGGAAGAAGGTCGGCAAAGAGAAGGAGGCGCATCTTCCACTTATGATGGAACTAGGCACAGCTCGATACCTCACACCTGATCTTATAAATGAAGCTGATAACCTTCGCGAAGAGCTGAAAGGTATGCCAGAAAGGGTAGTTAGACGCAGAGTGCGTGACTATCTTGATAAGGCGCGGCATCACATCGGACCTATAGCAATGGCTGGAATTGAAGATTTATCGGATGAGATTTTGGAGTGACAGACGGAGCTAGCACCATGAAAACCCACTAAAAAAGGCATGATGCGGATCATGTCTTTGTAAGGCCACTCCCCGCTTATGCCGGGCATTGCTTTCTTTTAAACAGTAATCCTTAGCTGGTAAATTTCCGCAATCCAGCCTTTGTAGGTGAACCAATAAGAGGAACCGGACACTCTATCTTATCCTAGCGGGGGTCATTCCCATCAGATCCGCCGGGTAGGGTTTGAGAATGGGAAGCAAAGCGGCCGGGTCCTGGTTATCAGGATCGATCCATGCGGTTTCATCCCGCTTCGGTACAATGACAGGCATCCGGTCGTGTATGGGACGGATCAGATCGTTTCTTGAGAGGAACTTTATCCAGAGAATGCCAGATTTCATAAAGTCCGGCCAGTCCGAATGGAGCGCCAGATTTCAGGCCGAACCGCAGGGGCGTCTTTTTACTGCCCTCCATTTTCCATTCATAAAAACCATCAGCGACGATCAGGCAGCGCCGCCTTTTGAACGCTTGCCGGAATGATGGTTTCTCCGCCACGGTTTCTGCTCTGGCGTTGATCATCTTGTTCCCGACCAACGGGGTTTTGGCCCAAGAAGGAACCAGGCCCCATTTTAAGCTGACCAGCTTGTTGACCTCATCCCGGACGATTGCTGCAATCATCTGAGCGGGGCTGATATTGACGCCTTGATACAATTCTCCCGATACTTCCTGAACATTAAAGGCTTGGACAATTCGGGACAGGTCGGTCAACAAGACATATCAGCCACACATAATATTTTAAGGTAATTAGTCCCATTTTGGCACTAAATTACACATAAAGGTAGCGATCAGATCGAAGAGATCATTGTTACGGTTGTTATATCGGCACTCCAGTTCTTTCAAATAAAGAGGGAAATGTTCTTTGGAGACGCCATGGTGTTTAATTAGTTCATCCTGAAAAATAGCAATTTGTACAGCATTTAGGTGGATTCGTTCTTTGACAACTGAAGATAAATATGGACCAGGAGGATTTGCGGATCGTATTTTTCTATGCAGCGCGTTTCATCGCCTTTAAGGCTTGCCTTTCTTCCTTTTTTCTGTGGAGGTGAACCACCTTCTTCGTATTC
>Ga0302246_1001779_pt1 | contig 14212 bp, 13 predicted proteins | sample AAG_UR_Trp_MG_FD_193533 | JGI IMG/M metagenome (GOLD analysis project Ga0302246, IMG submission 193533) | Enriched activated sludge microbial communities from anaerobic digester in WTTP, New Holstein, Wisconsin, United States - AAG_UR_Trp | ecosystem: Engineered > Bioreactor > Anaerobic >...
ATATTTGCCGAGCTTTATCCGTTTTTCAGCTCTACTGTTGTGGCATGGCAGGACTTCGGCAAAATCGGCATGCAGGATGCCCTTGGAATATCGCACTGGGTGATTATACCAATCTTCTGGGCGGCGGTGATTGGATTGTTCTTCCTGTTTGAGAAGAAAGGTTTGTAAATATTTAAGCGTTTTTAGCTTCCAATCTACCGGCTAAAGCCGGTGGATTGGGATTGATTACAATAAAGATGTTTGATAAAGTATTCACAGAATCGAATTTAAAAATAAACGGAGAGCCTGAATAATAAATGCCTGAAAATGTACAGCCATTAGCTGAAGTATTTGGTCACATGATAAGTGATCAATCGGAAAAAGCAGTCAGATACCGCTCGCATAGACTTTGTCCTTTTAACAATAAAGTTCCAAATTGCACTAAAGATAAAGCTAAAAATCCTCTCGGTGTCTGTAGTGTTTTTCACGATAACGCACCTGCAATTACCTGCCCCATTCGGTTTAGAGAAGATTGGCTGATTACTGATGATGCCGCCGCATTTTTCTTTCCTGATAACTCTGCGTGGAGCTCTCTAACAGAGGTTCGTCTAAATGATGTCAATGGCAAATCAGCAGGTAATATTGATATTGTTCTTGTATCATATGACGATAAGGGCAAAATTCTTGATTTTGGTGCACTTGAAGTTCAAGCCGTTTATATTTCTGGCAATGTTAGAGACCCTTTTGAATCTTATATGAAAAATCATAAGGTACGTGAAAAAATGGATTGGTCAAAAATGCCAAATTATCCACGGCCAGATTATCTTTCTTCGTCGCGTAAACGTCTAGTCCCGCAATTACTTTATAAAGGCGGAATTCTTAATTCATGGCAGAAGAAAATAGCGGTGGCTTTAAATAAATCATTTTTTGATACACTCCCGCCACTGAAGACAGTGCCAAAAATGAAAGCTGATATAGCATGGCTTATTTATGATTTGAAAATTGTAAAGGATAGCGAGTATGACAGGTATAAACTAGCAAAAATTGATGAAGTATTTACAGAATTTTCTCCAGCTCTCAAATCAATCACCACTCCGTTACCGGGGAAAATTGACGATTTTTTAAGACTACTTCAGGATAAACTTGATGAACAATTAGAAACTCCACCTACCAATAAAACTATTGAAAGGCCTTTCTAAAGTGAGTTCATTAAAGCAACATAATCTATTTCCAGAGGTACAAAGAGATAAACTTTTACCGAAGCCGGTAAACGTAGCGTCAGTACCGCAAAGAAGCCCTTTTCGTTATCCTGGTGGAAAAACATGGTTTGTTCCCGTGTTTAGGGATTGGATGCGTTATCAATACCCTAAACCAACAATGTTGATAGAGCCATTTGTTGGAGGAGGTATTATTAGCCTTACGGCACTTTTTGAAAATCTTGTTTCTAATGTTTTAATGGTGGAGATTGATGAAGAAGTTGCTGCCGTTTGGAAATCTGTTGTTGATGGTCATGCAGGATGGTTGGCAAAACAAATCATGAGATTTGACCTAAGCAGGGATGCAGTTATACGGGAAATAACAAAGACTGACGTAAGCATTAAAGAAAAAGCATTTCAGACGATATTAAAAAATCGAACTTTTCATGGAGGTATACTTGCAGAAGGTTCTGGATTTTTAAAATATGGAGAAAATGGGAAAGGCATCCATTCGCGTTGGTATCCTAAAACTCTAGCCGAGCGATTCGAAAATTTAAAAAGTGTAGCTGATCGCATCGAATTTCGGCAAGAAGATGGTTTTGGTGTTATTCAAGAGTATTCGCATAGAGATGACGTGGTATTTTTTATTGATCCCCCTTATACCGCTGGCGGCAAAAAAGCCGGAAAAAGACTTTATCGCCATTGTGATATGGATCACGAAAGCTTATTTTCTGCTTTTGAAGCAGTTAAAGGTGACTTTTTAATGACATATGATCATTCTGATGAAGTGAAAAGAATGGCAAGGAAACACGGTTTTCAAATGCGTATAATTCCAATGAAAAATACGCATCATGCAACAATGGAAGAACTTGTGATTGGTAAAGACCTAACGTGGATGGATACATATCCATCAGCGCATGAACCATTGCCTGATTATGTTGCGACATTTAAGAAATGAAGAAGTTACTTTAGAACAAATTAGTCCTTAAACACTGCACCCGTCGAAGCCGAAGTAACCATTTTCGCGTAGCGCGCCAGGTAGCCGGTGGTTATCGCCGGCTTTTTTATTTTTAAAGAATTTTGGCGCTTCTCCAAATCTTTTTCGCTAACTTTGAGTGTTAAAGTTTTTTCCGGAATATTAATGGAGATAATATCTCCTTCTTTGACCAGCGCGATCGGGCCGCCTTCGGCCGCTTCGGGCGAGATATGGCCGATGGCCGCGCCCTGCGTGCCGCCGCTGAAACGCCCGTCGGTCAAAAGAGCTACGGTTTTATCCAGTCCCATGCCGACAATGGCGGAAGTGGGAGAAAGCATTTCTCTCATGCCGGGGCCGCCTTTGGGGCCTTCGTAACGGATAACGACGATGTCGCCCGGTTTGATTTTTTTGCCCAAGATTGCTTTTATCGCGTCGTCTTCGCAATCATAAACTCTGGCGCGTCCTGCATTCACCTGCATGCCCGGAGAAACGGCGGATTGCTTGACCACCGCTCCGTCCGGCGCGAGATTACCGCGCAGAATGGCGATGCCGCCCTGCGGCGAATAAGGATTATTCAAAGGTCTGATGACGCTTTTGTCTAATACACGGGCGGTTTTTAAATTTTCCTCCACTTTTTTACCCGTGACGGTCTGGCATTTTTTATCAATAACACCTAAGGTGCTGATTACTTTCATCACCGCCTGAATGCCGCCTGCCGCGTCCAGGTCTTCGATATGATGATGACCCGCGGGGCTCAGTTTGCAGAGGTTGGGCGTTCTTTCGCTGATTTTATTGAATAGATCCAAATCAAGTTTAATGCCCGTTTCATGCGCGATTGCTGGTATGTGCAAAACAGTATTGGTGGAACAGCCAAGCGCCATATCCACGGCGATGGCATTTTTAAAAGCGGACAAAGTAGTGATATCGCACGGCTTGATATTTTTTTTGAGTAGTTCCATCACTTTCATGCCCGCCTGTTTGGCGAGTCTGCGGCGCGCGGCGTTGACTGCCGGGATAGTGCCGTTTCCGGGAAGACCGAGACCCAGAGCTTCGGTAACACAGTTCATGGAATTGGCGGTGTACATGCCGGAGCAGGAGCCGCAGCCGGGGCAGGCGCAATCTTCAATTTTTTTTAACTGATTCAGGGTTATTTTTTTGGCTTTGAAAGCTCCGATGCCTTCGAAAACGCTGATGAGGTCGTAGGAGTTGCCTTCCATTTTCCCCGCCAACATCGGCCCGCCGCTGATGAATATGCAGGGGATGTTGAGGCGCAATGCCGCCATCAGCATGCCGGGAATGATTTTGTCGCAGTTGGGAATAAAAACGAGCGCGTCAAAAGGATGAGCCGTAGCCATGATTTCAACGGAATCGGCGATTAATTCGCGGCTGGCCAGTGAATATTTCATGCCTGCATGACCCATGGCGATACCATCGCAAACTCCGATTACCGGGAACTCCACCGGCGTGCCGCCCGCCATGCGGATGCCCGCCTTGACATCCTGCGTGATGATATCCAGATGAATGTGGCCGGGAATTATTTCGTTGGCGGAATTGACCACGCCCACAAGCGGCCGGGAAATTTCCTCGTCCGTATAGCCCATAGCTTTGAAGAGCGAACGGTGCGGCGTTCTTTCTAATCCTTTTTTCATCAGATCGCTTCTCATAATCATTCTCCGTTCTTAATTAAAGAATTATTACCTCTCGTCATTGCGAGCGTCCGTGGGGTGCGCGGCAATCTTGGTACGATTAAGAGCTTGCCTCGCTCATTGTATGAGTTCGCAATGACAGATGCTTTTTTTATTTTTTTCTTTTTTCCGGTCGCAGGGCGCGCACGGCGGCGCCTGCCCGCCACATTTCCGATTCGCGCATTTCCGTGAGTTCCGCATCCAATTTTTCCTTGTAATCCGGCGCGCTGTTGGCTTTTAAAACGATTGCCGTTTCCTTGCCCTTGGCGACTGATTTGTAGAGCTTCTTAAATACCGGTTCCACCGCTTTGCGGAATTCATGCCGCCAGTCCAAAGCGCCGCGCTGTGCTGTGGTGCTGCAGTTGGCATACATCCAGTCCATACCGTTTTCGTCAACCAGACGGATTAAACTCTGTGTTAATTCTTCCACTGTTTCGTTGAACGCTTCGCTCGGCGTGTGTCCGTGCTTGCGCAGTTCATTATACTGTGCTTCCATAATACCCGCCAGCGCGCCCATTAGTACGCCGCGTTCACCGGTGAGGTCGCTGTATACTTCCTTTTCAAAAGTAGTGGGGAAAAGATAACCTGAACCGATGGCAATTCCTATAGCCAGTGTTCTGTCTTTGGCGCTCCCGGTGGCATCCTGATGCACGGCGAAACTGGAGTTGATGCCGCTGCCGGCCAGAAAGTTCCGGCGCACACTGGTGCCGGAACCTTTGGGTGCGACCATGATGACATCAACAAAATCTGGAGGTATCACGCTGGTTTGGTCCTTGTAAACGATGGAAAAGCCATGCGAAAAGTATAAAGCGTCTCCTTTTTTAAGGTTTGCTTTGACTTTCGGCCACAGCATCATCTGGGCTGCGTCCGATACCAGGTACTGAATAATCGTGCCGCGTTTAACCGCCTCTTCAATGGAAAAAAGCGTTTTTCCCGGAACCCAGCCGTCGGCTACAGCTTTATCCCAGTAGGACTTGTCTTCAATGGCCTGGCCGATAATGACGTTTATGCCGTTATCTTTCATGTTCATCGCCTGCGCCGGTCCCTGAACTCCGTAGCCCAAAACGGCCACAACTTCGTCTTTTAAAATTTCCTGCGCCCTGCTGAGTGGAAATTCATCGGATGTGATTACTTCTTCTTCAACGCCGCCAAAATTTATTTGTGCCATATATACCCCCTGTTATTTAGATAAATTTATTTTAGTTTTTTAATTCCAAGGCGACAAGACCGGTTCTGGTGATATCGGCGATGCCCAGCGGTTCAAGGCGTGCCATAGCCAAGTCAATCTGCACTTTATCTCCCGTTATTTCCAGAATTACATAATCTTCGTCGGACTTTATTACCTTCCACTGATTATCGTCAATAGCTTTTTTGATTTGCTCCTTTTTGTCTTCCGTCAGGTTTAGCCGGACTAAAATCATCTCCCGATGAACAGAATCCACATTGGTCAAATCTTCAACAGAAATTACATCGACCAGCCGCTGCAACTGATTTTCGATGCGTGAAATCGTCGCTTGATTGCCGATGCTGGTCATGACGATTTTGGATATTTCGTACTGCGTGGTGGTATTAACGCTGAGGCTTTCAATGTTGTATCCCTTGCCGCCCAGCGTGCCCGCGATTCTGGCCAGAACGTCGGGCTTGTTGTAAACAAGTATTGAGATGATATGTTCCTTTTTTTCCATGCTGTCCAACCTTTCTGTTTATGAAATTAGTTAATCATTTCTCTTGTGCCCAAATCCATTTCGCTGAGCGATTCGCCCGGCCGCACAATGGGATAGACGCATTCTTCACGCGAAACGCGGAAATCCATCAGCACCGGTTTATCAATGGAAAAGGCTTCGCGCAGAGTTTTTTCCACTTCAGCGGGTTTGGTTGCGCGCATACCGACCACTCCGTATGCTTCCGCCAGTTTCACAAAATCGGGCGCATAGGTCATATCGGTGTGCGAGTAGCGTTTTTCATAGAAGAGTTCCTGCCACTGGCGTACCATGCCCAGGAAACCGTTATTAAGCAGAACGACTTTAACGGCGATGTTGTACTGAGCGGCGGTGGCCAGTTCCTGAATGTTCATCTGAATGCTTCCGTCGCCGGCGATATCCACCACCTGTTTGTCTGGGAAAGCGCATTTAACGCCGATGGCCGCCGGCAAACCGTAACCCATCGTGCCCAGGCCGCCGGAGGTGATGAAGGTGTTGGGTTTGTTAAACTTGAAAAACTGCGCCGTCCACATCTGGTTCTGGCCGACTTCCGTGGTGACGAAGACATCGCCGTTTGTTACGTGATAAAGTTTCTCGATAACGTACTGAGGCTTGATAATTTCCCCGTTCTGGCAGTAGGTCAGCGGCACTTTTTCTCTCCATTGCTCGATTTCCGTCAGCCACTCCTGACGCGTATCTTTGGCCGGAACGTACTTGTGCTCGGCCAGGAACCGAATCAGATCTTTCAGCGTAGCTTTGGTTTCACCGATAATAGGCAATTCCACCACGACGTTTCTGTTAATGGATGAAGGGTCGATATCTATTTGCACAATCTGCGCGTTGGGCGCGAAAGTTTCAATAGTACCCGTAACGCGATCGTCAAAGCGCACGCCCACGGCAATGAGCAAATCACAGTGGCTTACTGCCATGTTTGCATGGTAAGTTCCGTGCATTCCCAGCATACCCAGCCAAAGCGGGTCCGTGCCGGGGAATGAACCAAGCCCCATCAAAGTTCCGGTTACGGGTATTTGGTATTGTCGCGCCAGTTTCGTCAGTTCGTCCGATGCCTTGCCCAGAATGGCGCCCCCGCCCGTCATCAGCAGAGGCTTTTTCGCGTGAAGAAACATTTCCAAAACCTGCGATAATTTCTTAGGAACGGGTTTATGCGCAACATCGTAGTTTCTGATTTTGATGTTTGCCGGATTGAATTCTGTTTCCGCGGCCATGACATTTTTAGGGAGGTCGACCAGCACCGGCCCGGGCCTTCCGGATCGCGCGATGTGAAAAGCTTCTTTAATGGTCGCCGCTAATTCCTCAACACTTCTGACTAAAAAATTATGTTTGGTGCAAGGACGCGTAATACCGGTGATATCCGATTCCTGAAAGGCGTCGTTGCCGATTAATGTTGTGGGAACCTGTCCGGTAAAGACGACGACAGGTATGGAATCCATATTGGCGGTGGCAATTCCCGTGACTGTGTTTGTCGCGCCGGGGCCGGAAGTGACCAGGCAGACACCTACTTTCCCCGTAGCGCGCGCGTAGCCGTCGGCAGCATGGACTGCTCCCTGTTCGTGGCGCACAAGAATGTGTTTGAGTTTGCTTTTGTATAACTGGTCGTAAATATCCAGAACGGCTCCGCCCGGATAGCCGAAGATTAAATCCACTTTCTCTTCTTCCAGCATTTTCAGCAGAATTTGTGAACCTTTCAGTTTCATTGAATCACTCCACAAATAATATTTTAATGGTAAAACTAAAAAAGCCGCTTGTTTCTTCGAGAAAAAGCGGCTTTGTGCCAAATAACAAAGCCGCGGTTTCAAGGGGCCCGCGGCTTTGCATCTTTTATGTCTAGTTCTTAAAGATACACGAACCGGCAGACCCCTTGCGTACTACTACGACCAGTACGCTTACAATGTTAATTATCAGGTTGCCGAACAGTTTTTCTTTAAGAAGCATGTGTTAAAACCTTAGTTTTCTTACGCTTGCTTTTTTATTAACGGAAAGAGGATTTTTTGTCAAGTTCCTTTTCTGCGGGGAAAAAACCGCGTCAACGGAATAAATCTTCTTTTTCTTCGGGGTAGCCGAAGGATTGTTCGCTTGGTTTCGTGCCTTCCAGGAAGCATTCATAGATAGTTGCTGCGCCGCCGTCAGTGGATAGCTGCCCCGTTTGTTTATTCACCCTCATAAATACGATGCCCTCCGGCGTGGGAAATGTTTCCACGGGAGCGTTTTTTAACACTTTTTCCATAAAATACAGCCAGATGGGAGCTGCCGCCCTGCCGCCCACTTCTTGTTTGCCTAAAGATATTTCCTGATCAAATCCCACCCAGACTCCGGTGATTAACGATGGAGTGGAACCGATAAACCAGGCATCGCGGTAATCGTTGGTGGTGCCGGTTTTGCCCGCGACCGGCCTGCCGATGCTTTTTACCCTGCGGCCGGTGCCGGATTCCACCACATCGCGCATTATATACTGTGTCATGAAAGCGATGCGCGGATCGATCACCTGTTCTGATTCTGGTTTGTTTTCTTCAAAAACGTTTCCGGTACGGTCAACAATTTTTTTAATGAAATAAGGGGTAACCTTTTTCCCGCCGTTGGCCAGAACACCGTAGGCTCTTACCAGTTCCTGCAATGTGACACCTGAAGAACCCAGCGCCATAGATAATGTCCGCACGATTGGCGAAGTAATGCCCATATTAGCGGCATAAGACGCCGCGTAATCAGGACCTATTTCCTGAAGGATTTTTACGGTTACGACATTGCGCGACTGGACAAGCGCCGTTCTCATTGTTATCGGCCCTAAAAACTTTTCGTCGAAATTTCTTGGTCTCCAAAAACCGTCTTCCGCCGTGGGGTCTTCTATCACAATGGGGGAATCGTCGAAGACGGAAGAAGGATTGAATCCTTTGTCGAATGCCGCCGTGTAAATAAGTGGCTTAAAAGCGGAGCCGGGCTGGCGGCGGGATTGCGTGGCGCGGTTGAACTCACTTTTGCGGAAATCACGTCCTCCCACCATGGCGCGTATGGCGCCGGTTTTGACGTCCATACAGATAAGCGCCCCCTGCACCAGGCCGCGTTCGTATTTTTGCCTTTCTTCCAATTCCGTTAATCCCTTTTCCACGGCTTCGTTGGCTTCTTTTTGCGCCTCCAGATTTAAAGTGGTGTAAATGGAAAGACCTTCTTTATATAAAACATCTCCGCCATATTTTTCCTGCACGTAACGACGGACGTTTTCCACAAAATAAGCCGCAACTTTTTCTTTTTCTTTTTTTTCTTGAAGCTGCAAAGGTTCAGCGGCTGCTTTATCCATTTCTTCCTTGGTAATGTATCCGTCTTCGAACATGCGGCTGAGAACGTAAATTTGCCGCTGCTTAGCTCTTTCCAAATAAAGAAATGGAGAATAAGTGCTGGGCGCTTTGGGTAGGCCGGCCAGCAGAGCCGCTTCGGGCAGAGTCAGTTCAGAGGCGCTTTTGCCGAAGTAGGCCAGAGATGCTGATTCTATTCCGTAAGTACCGTGTCCCAGATAAATTTGATTTAAGTAAAGATTTAAGATTTCCTCTTTGGAAAGATATTTGTCAATCTTGTAGGCCAGAATTGCCTCTTTCAATTTTCGTATATATTTCTTTTCCGGTGAAAGATACATCATCTTGGCGACCTGTTGAGTGATAGTACTGCCTCCCTGGACGATTTGTCCCGCTTCCAAATTTTTGAACATCGCCCGGAAAATGCTTTTAATATCGAAGCCCTTATGCTGGTAAAAACGTGAATCCTCGGAAGCCACAAAAGCGTACTGGACGACTTTGGGCACGTTTTTGATATCGACGATTTTTCTGTCTTCCAGAAAGAATTCATCGATAATTTCGTCATTGTCGTCATAAACGCACGAGGCGATGCTTGGGCGATAATCTTTAAGTGTTTCCACACTGGGCAAGTCGAGGGTTACGGCATAGTAAATGACTGTTCCGAAAACCGAAACAAAGAGAATGGAAACGATGATAAGCGCAAAGAGGATGAAAAGTTTGGATAATTTATTTACTTCTCCCTCAGTGTCCCGATAATATTTTATACGTCTTAGAGGCATGTTTTTTCTCAATCTTTAATTTCAGAATTTTGTTCGTTTTCTTTTCGGGCAAATCTGGCCACAAATATACTCACTTCATAAAGGAACATCAAGGGTATCGCCATTAATATCTGGCTTAACGCGTCGGGCGAAGGAGTTAATGCCGCGGCGAAAATAAAAATGAATAAAATGGCAAATTTACGCTGTTTGGAGAGCATCTTGGCGTTGACGATGCCCAATTTTGTCAAAAAGAAAATGAACACCGGCAGCTCGAAGGACAAGCCGAAACCTAGTAAGAAGGTGACGAATAAAGACAGATATTCGCGGAAAGAAATCATCGCCTGCAGATATTGGTTGTTGAAGCCGACGAAAAACTTGAACGCGGGAGGTAAAACGACCAAATAACCAAAAAGAATGCCGCCTAAAAAAAGAAATGTGGACGAAATGACAAAAGGCGCCACGTATTTTTTTTCTCTGGGCAGCAATCCCGGCGAGATAAATTTCCATATTTGATAAAGGATATAGGGACTGGTAAGCATCAGCGAAGCAAAAAAGGAAAGTTTCATGTAAACGAAAAACGCTTCCGTCACACCTATGTAAACAAGATGACTGCCCTGTGGTAGAACCTGGGTAAGCGGTTTGGTGATAACATCGAAAACAAAATCCTTGAAATAAAAACAGACGCCGAAGCCAATGCCTAAAGCGATGATAATGCGAAAAAGTCTTTTCCGTAGCTCTATGAGGTGCTCGGTCAGTGACATTTTATTGTCTTCTTGAGATTTCATAATGTGATTGTACTATTCAGAAGAGGTCTCTGATTCTTTTTTTGTTTTATCCAATGTTTCGGGATTGGATTCATTATTGTCTGATTTTTTCAATAGAAGCGAGTTTTTCAGGCCGTCATCATCCGGTTTTTCGTCTTCCTTAAAGGTGTTTTTGACATCATCGGTTATGTCGTCTGCCGCTCGGCGCAGTTCGCTGAAACCCTTACCCAGACTTTTAGCCAGGTCGGGCAGTTTTTTTGGGCCCACGATAAGCAGAGCGATTATCGCGATGATGATAAGTTCCTGAAAACCTATATTGAACACTAACTTATCAACTCCTTAAAAATCGAGTTATCAGACTATATGGCGAAACCTGTTTTTGTCAATGGTTTTTCCGGAGCTAATGGGCAGGTGTTGGCCAAAATTTATGACGCTTTGTGCTGGCAAGAGCGATGATTTTGCATTAAAATGCTTATGCAGCCAATAAAATATGAAAAGAATATAATATTATGAAAGTTGAATTTTACTGCTGGAACAAATGAAGCACGTGCCGGCAGGCAAGAGAGTTTCTCTTACGCAAGAAAGTTGCATTTAGTGAGCGTGATTTTTTCAAGGAGCCATTCAGTCGCGCGGAAATAGGAAAATTGCTTCAGGGCAGACAGCCCTCTGAGATGTTCAATTTCCGCAGCCCCAGTTTTAAAAAGCTAGGTTTGAACCGCGATGAATTAACAGTCACGGAGCTGATTGACTTAATGTTGAAAGAGCCGCGCCTGATTCGCCGTCCGGTGGTGAGAGTGGATAAAAAAGTTTATTTCGGCGCGGATGCGAAAGTATTGGTCGACGTCTTGAAATGAAAAACACTTTTTGCCAGGTTCTCTTCACCCGCCGGGGAAATATTTTGCGCTTTAAATCCATTTATGTTAAGCCAAATTAAAGTTAACCGATTAAATTCAGAGAGGTTATACATGTCTAAGAGAACCGGTATTGTTCAGGATCAGCGCTATTTGCAGCATTCGGCCGGCGCTTATCATCCGGAAAGTCCCCAGCGGCTTGCGGCGGTGCATGCCATGCTTAACACCCCGACAATGGCGCAGAAATTCGTACAGATTACGCCGCGGGAAGCGACGCATAAAGAAATAGAAATGATACATGTTCCTCCTTATGTGGAGGATATTGCTGAAACCGCCGGGAAGGACCGTGTTTACCTTGATCCGGACACGTCCACCAGCCCGGAAAGTTATGAGACAGCGAAACTGGCAGTGGGCGGTCTTTTGAATGCCATAGACAGCGTAATGCAGAAAACAGTGGATAACGCTTTTGCCTTGGTCAGACCTCCCGGGCATCACGCGGAATACGACAGCGCCGCCGGTTTTTGTATCTTTAATAATGTTGCCATCGGCGCGCTGCATGCTATTAATAAATATAATCTAAAAAAAATACTGATAGTTGACTGGGATCTGCATCACGGCAACGGCACCCAACACAGCTTTGAGGACGACCCCAGGGTTCTTTACTTTTCCACACATCAGTATCCGTATTATCCCGGCACAGGAAGTCTGCAGGAGGTCGGCAGAGGGAAAGGAGAGGGCTATACTATTAATGTTCCGTTGAGTGTGGGGGCCAATGACGCGTCGTTTGTGAAAATATTTAGGAAAATTTTGCAACCGGTAGCCCTGCAGTATAAACCGGATTTTGTGTTGGTTTCCGCCGGATTCGATACGTATTTTCAGGATCCACTGGGAGGCATGCGCGTGACGCCGAAGGGTTTTGCCGCCATGACCAGAATATTGCTGGGCATCGCCGATACCTGCTGTGAAGGGCGCCTCGTTGCGGTGCTGGAGGGTGGCTACCACGCCGCGGGGCTTGCTGATTCAATAAAAGCAGTCTTGGAGGAAATGCACAACGATACTGTGTGCACTGAAGAGCAGCTGGCGGCGATGGAAAAAGAAGCTGATGTAAGCGCCGATAATGTAATCAAACAGGTAACGGCGAAAATCAAGCCGTACTGGAATGTGTAGGAGGATAAAACTTGAAATTAACCGCTCAGGAAGTTGAATATGTTGCGCATCTGGCGCGCCTGGAAATAACGTCGCAGGAAAAAGAAAAATTCACCGTGCAGCTAAACGACATTTTACTCTATATTGATAAATTAAACGAACTGGACACCAAAGGCGTGGAGCCGATGAGCCATGCCATTGGCATCACCAACGCTTTCCGTGAAGATAAAGTCGCTGCATCGATCGGCACGGAAACAACACTCGCGAACGCTCCGGACGCGCGCGGCGAATTCTTTCGCGTGCCCAAAGTGATAGAATAAAGGAATTTATGAAACTATATCAGTCCACCATTCACGAACTGCACGATAAAATCAAAGAAGGAAAAACGACAGCCACGGAAATTACTAAGGCTGTATTGCAAAGAATCGACGCGGTGGAAGGGAAAGTTCATTCTTACATCCGCGTGATGAAAGACGAAGCGCTGGCCGCGGCCGCTGCTGCCGATAAAGAAATTACAAAAGGCAATATCAAGCTGCTTTCCGGCATTCCTATCGCGCTCAAAGACATTGTCTGCACCAAGGGAATTACCACCACCTGCGGCTCGTATATTCTGCATAATTTTGTCCCGCCTTATGATGCCACGGTTGTGGAAAAATTGCGCGCCGCCGGCGCGATATTTGTCGGCAAGGCGAACATGGACGAATTTGCCATGGGCTCATCCACGGAAACATCATATTTTGGCCCCACGCGCAACCCGTGGGATTTGGAATGTATTCCCGGCGGCTCCAGCGGCGGCTCCGCGGCGGCCGTGGCCGCGGATGAATGCATTGCCTCCATCGGTTCCGACACGGGTGGTTCCATCCGCCAGCCGGCGGCTTTATGCGGCATCGTCGGGATGAAACCGACATACGGCCGCGTATCGCGTTTCGGGCTGATTGCCTTTGCCTCATCGCTTGATCAGATCGGTCCTTTTACCAAAGATGTGGAAGACTGCGCGATTATGATGAATGTGCTGGCGGGATATGACCCCAAAGAGTCCACCTCAGTTAATGTCGAAGTGCCGGATTATCGCCAGTTTGTTGGCCGGGATATAAAAGGCTGGAAAGTAGGAATTCCGAAAGAATATTTTGTAGAAGGCATCGACCCGGAAGTAAAAGCCGCGATAGAAGAATCGATAAAAACTATGGAAAAATGCGGCGCAAAGAGCGTGGAAATATCACTGCCGCACACTCAATATTGTCTAGCGGTCTATTATATTATCGCACCGGCGGAAGCTTCCTCAAACCTGGCGCGCTACGACGGCGTCAAATACGGATTTCGCGCGCCCGCTGCAGAATTGTTGGACATGTATAAGAAAACGCGCATGCAGGGATTCGGCGCGGAGGTAAAGCGCCGCATCATGATCGGCACTTACGCTCTTTCCGCGGGTTACTACGATGCTTACTACAAAAAAGCGTCACAGGTGCGCGCGCTGATTAAACGCGATTTTGAAGAAGCCTTTAAAAAATGCGACGTGATTCTGACGCCCACGACGCCCACGCCGGCTTTTAAAATCGGCGAGAAAACCGACAATCCGTTGCAAATGTATCTTTCCGATATTTTCACCATTTCCGCAAATCTCGCGGGAATTCCTGGTATTTCTGTCCTTTGCGGGTTTACGAAAATCGGCCTTCCCGTAGGCGCGCAATTTTTAGCCGGACATTTTCAGGAAGGTAAGTTGATTCAGGTTGCTTCTGTTTTTGAGAAAGAAGCGCAAAGCGAAAAAAGGAGACCGAAGCTATAATGGAGTTTGAAGCGATCATCGGGCTGGAAGTGCATGCCCAGCTACTCACAGATACAAAAATATTCTGCGGAT
>Ga0302246_1001782_pt1 | contig 14194 bp, 7 predicted proteins | sample AAG_UR_Trp_MG_FD_193533 | JGI IMG/M metagenome (GOLD analysis project Ga0302246, IMG submission 193533) | Enriched activated sludge microbial communities from anaerobic digester in WTTP, New Holstein, Wisconsin, United States - AAG_UR_Trp | ecosystem: Engineered > Bioreactor > Anaerobic >...
GCGTTCCCTCCTGCATTCCCGTCGTCGCGTAGAATGAGCGGGCGATGGGGGTCGAACCCACGGCGTCCAGCTTGGGAAGCTGACATTCTACCACTGAATTACGCCCGCGTTGGCGCGCCCTCCGGGCTGCGCAATAAGTAAAATGTCCGGGAAGGGTGGTTTTAGTCAATACTTTTTTGAGGGGTGGGTTTGCTAACGTATAATCCGTCATTGTAAGCCGCCTGCTTTTCGCCTTCAGGTCTAAATGCTACGTAGTATTTTTCATCCGATGTCGCGTACCCGTTCATGTCCCTTCATTCAGTATATTGATGTAATTCATATAGCCGAACATACGGCTGCGTTTTTTTCCTGTTACTTCCTTCACCAATCCGAGCCTGATGAGATGATCGTATGATGATTTGACGGTATTCGGCATAAGCCCGGTTATTTCGCAGGTGCGGGGTATTGACAATATTGGCCTCTGAAGGAGAGCATGATGTACCCTGAGAACAGAACCGGCTTTGCGCCCAATTGCCTGTATCTTTAACCTATCATCCTCAGCCATCTGGTAAAGCTTCCGAGCTGTTATAACAGCCAAATCAGCGGTCGTTTTTACTGCAGTGAAAAAGAACTCGAGCCAGCTTTCCCAGTCGCCTTCGGTTCTTACCTTTTGTAGAAGTTCGTAGTAGGTGTCTCTGTGAATCTTAAAAAAGAGACTCAGATACAGCATTGGCTCCACGAGGACCTTCTCGTGAAACAAGAGAAGGGTTATCAGCAAACGCCCCAGACGTCCGTTGCCGTCCAGAAAGGGGTGAATTGATTCAAATTGCACATGAACCAGTGCCGCTTTTAAAAGAACCGGTACCCGCTCGGGCTTGTCATGGAAAAAAAGCTCGAGATCACCCAAACACTTCATTACTAGTTCTGGCGGAGTCGGGACATACCGGGCATTTCCCGGCCGTGTGCCCCCAATCCAGTTCTGACTCTGGCGGAATTCCCCCGGATTGTTCTCTGCGCCCCGGCCTTTCCGCAAAAGCTCGGCATGGATTTCCCTTATTAGCCTCAGCGACAGGGGAAAGCCCTCACGAAGCCTTGTCATACCGTGGTTCAAGGCATTTACATAATTTAGCGATTCCCGGACATCGTCAAGGGGGACGCCCGGGACCCCCTCCATTTCGAATAATAGCAAGTCGGAAAGGGAGGATTGTGTTCCCTCGATCTGGGATGACAGCACCGCTTCCTTTCGGATATATGTATAGAGAAATATTGCCGAATCCGGCAGGAGGGTTGTTACACTGTCGAGTCGCCCGATGGAAAGCAAGGCCTGGTCCATGAGATCATGGAGTTTCGGGCCTATATCAAGGGGCGGTTGTGGCGGCAAAGGATCGGGGATAAACGCCTTGTATGTTTCCCCGCCCGAGGTTACCGGCATCCAGGTGCCTGTTCTTTCTCGTTTCATGGGCAATAAAGCATATCTTGCAATAAGGGCTTTCATTATTGCAAGATATGGAGTTTTCTTGCAATAACTATTTGTGCTAGTGCAAGATAAATGTAAGCGTCGATTCCCGCCAACCCGGGGTATAACTCATTGCACTGGCAAAAGGAGCCGCTGGTCACTACACCAGGCTAAACTCGGGAATATCGAAGCCAGGGTAATGCGGAAGGATTTGCATTTAAACGAGCCGAACAGGTATGTTATCTCTGTATTTGACGGCAGAAGAAATATTGAGGATTTATTGCTGTCTCGAATAATAAATTCTTGATTGCAGGTGACCTTCGAGCCTGCGCATAACACGGACTATGTGCTGTGCTCACAAGCAGTCGCGTGGCCTTCGACACATTTCCACCTTCGTTGCACACTAAGACAAGCTACAAAAGTTGGGTTTCTCTCAGGTCAAAGGCGAAAGGGCAGTTGTAATGTTGGGACTGTACTTATGCTGTCGAGCCACGAATAAGGTTTGACTTTGATGGTTTTTTGTTGTGGTTTAATTGAAAGGCTTCGCATTTTAATGGGTCTAACTAACTGATTGTTGTTATTGACACCCTATCATATAGGGTATCATATTGACTTATGATGAGGGAATTTATTATTCTTCCAGAATTCGAAAAAGCATGGAAGCATCTTGGATTATCTGATAATGAATTACGATCACTCCAATATTATTTATGTCTTTATCCAAATCAAGGGGATATTGTTGAAGGAACCGGAGGTCTTCGTAAATTACGCTGGGCCATTCATGGAAAAGGTAAAAGTGGTGGAATCCGAGTAGCTTATGTCGATTTTATTATCTTTGAAAAGATATATTTAATCACAGCGTATAAAAAAGGTGAAAAGGATGCTCTAACTAAGTCTGAACGTAATAATATTAAGAAATTGATTTCATTATTAGAATATGAACTTACCAATAAATAAGGATTATACTCATGAAAACAAATAAAGTATATTCAAGTATTACAAAAGGTCTTACTGAAGCAATCGATTATGAAAAGGGAATCCGTATAAAAGGTGTAAAACGGCATAAAGTTACTATTTCTCCTCTACCCCGTTATTCTTCTCTTGAAATCAAAGAAATTAGGAATAAATTGAATCTTTCCCAATCTACCTTTGCTACCATACTTGGTGTTTCCATTAAAACAATTGAAGCATGGGAATCGGGGAAGAATATTCCTCAAGGGCCTGCTCAGCGCATGCTTGGATTACTTGAAAAAGATAATAATTTATTAAAAAAATACAAAATTATCATAAGCTGAAACGTTATTCCATGGATTCGGCGTCTGTTCTTAGAGAATTTAATTCCTCTGGTTGTCCAATTACTACTGAAGTATTAAAAATTTCAGATTCAGGAATAGTGTTGTAAACCGTCACCCATTCTGACCCCCCGGCGTCATTCAAAGTGACCCCCCAAACGGCAGGGGAAACGACCCCCTTGCCGTCACACAAAACGACCCTCTAAACGGCATTTAAAGTGAACGGAGCAAGCCTTGCGATATGATTGGAACCACCGGCATACTCAGGCCAAAACCTGGTTTTTGCAACTGCTATAATATCATAATAAAAAGACTTGAGATTGTGAGTAATACAGGTATTTATACATGAGAATGATTTTCAAAGATCAGGCATATATATGGATATTTTTAAAATTCATGCCGGTATCATAAAAGAATACAGATCGTATATCTCCAGCTTTATCAATATCGCGGACGAGCGAATTCGGGCGCAGATAGAAAAAGATATCGCCGACGGCAAGCTGTGGCCCGAGCCGCTGATACAATTCAACCCCTCTTATGAAATAACCGGGTCGATAGACTCTCTGTGCGAAGAGGGTCTGCTACACGAAGAAATGCGGAATATATTCAAGGGATATAATCTCTACCGGCATCAGATAGAAGCCGTCAGGGCCGGGGCCGAAGGTAAAGATTTTGTCGTAACATCCGGAACGGGGTCGGGGAAATCGCTTACATTTCTGGGGACTATTTTCAACTATCTCCTAAAGCATAAACAAGGCGCCGGTGTAAAAGCGATTATCGTTTATCCGATGAACGCGCTGATCAATTCACAATCTTATGAAATCGAAGAATTGCGGCGTAAATATAAAGAGATCACAAATAAGGATTTCCCGATATCGTTCGCCCAGTACACAGGACAGGAAAAGGAAGATAGACGAAAGGAAATCCGGGAATCCCCCCCCGATATAATCCTTACCAATTACATGATGCTCGAGCTCATTTTAACCAGAAAGGCCGAAGAAGGGCTTCGCGCATCGGTTTATAAAAACCTAAAATACCTCGTGTTCGACGAGTTACACACGTACCGGGGACGACAGGGCTCGGATGTGGCTTTGTTGATTCGCAGGATAAAAGCTCGTTGCGAGCATGAGATCACATTTATCGGCACATCCGCAACCATGGTTTCGGGCGGATCGAATGAACAGCAGAAGGCCACGGTCGCCAGGGTCGCCTCGTTGTTCTTCGGGAAAACTATACTGCCGGAACAGGTTATCAACGAATCGCTGGTAAGGTCGTTCGATTACAGCGCCAACTCGCTCGATATCCATGCATTGCGGAAATCGGTCGACGAGGGGATACGCTCAGGCGGGAGCGAGGCGGAACTGGTAAAGCATCCGCTTGCGATTTGGCTCGAGAACGAAATTGCTCTTGCCGAGAAAAATGGAATTCTGATCCGAAACAAGCCGTATGCTTTTGTGGAAATTGTTCGAAAGCTGAGCGAAGCCGTAAACATCGATGCCGGGGTGTGTGAAGAGCGGTTGTTGCAGCTCTTTAAATGGATAAACGGCATCAACGCTACTAAAAAGAACCTTCGAGACGCGTATCTCCCCTACAGGCTGCATCAATTTATTTCGCAAACCGGATCCGTGTACGTTTCCCTGGATCCTACGGACGACCGGATGATTACGCTTGAACCGGGCATACGAGAGGGAAATAAAGAAACGGGGCGGCTTTTGTACCCGGTGGTATTCAGCAGGTTTTCGGGATACCCGTTCATCTGTGTTTTAAAAAACCGCGAGAAGGGCGTTCTCCAGCCAAGGGAATTCAACGAATATCAGGAGCCGCAGGATGCCGGAGATGGCGAGGGCGAGCGGCCCGACTTGGACAGCGGATACCTGATTATCGGCGATGACATCTGGAACGAAGATGAGGACATCGCGGCCCTTCCCGAAGCGTGGCTCAACAGGACAAAGGGCGTGAAGCTTAGTATAATAAAGAAATATCGCAGCCGAATGCCGCAAAAAATATTTTTTAACGCGGCAGGCAGATTCTCCGAGGAGGATAAGCTTGATTTCGAAGGCTGGTTTATGCCGGCACGACTGTTATTCGATCCGACCAGCGGTACGTTTTTCGACACCAAGACAAGCGAACGGACAAAGCTCGCCAATCTCGGAAGCGAGGGCCGAAGCACCTCGACAACCGTGCTTTCGCTTCTTATTCTGATGGAATACGCGCGCAACGGAATCGACCCGAAAGACCAGAAGGTACTCAGCTTTACCGATAACAGGCAGGACGCGGCCCTGCAGGCAGGCCATTTCAACGATTTTCTCGATGTTGTCGAGCTGCGGTCGTCCATTTACAGCGCTTTGAGAAACGCGCCCGGAAATGTTCTGGACCACTCGAATATAGGCCAGGCCGTTTTTGATGTGCTTGGCCTGGAGCAGGAGGATTTCGCGACAAAGCCGGCGACCTTTCCGTCGGCCATCAGGGACAATGAAAACGCGCTTAAGGATTACATTACCTATCGCGTATTGAGCGATCTTCGCCGGGGCTGGCGCGTCGTTCTGCCCAACCTGGAACAGTGCGCTCTGCTGGAAATATCGTATAAAAATCTGGATGAGAATTGCCGGGCCAATGAGCCGTGGAAATCCGTTCCGCTTTTAAATGAGATGAGCCATGAGGAACGCCAGGAGCTTGTATATCAGGTATTGGATTTTATCAGAAAGGCCTACGCGATTAGCAGCGAGGAATATCTAAGCCCTGAGGCGATCGATAGGAAAAGCAAGAGTATATATGAGAAATTGAAGAGTCCGTGGAAGTTCGAAAGTGACGAGGAAATCAGAACGCCTTTTCATGTTGCCTACGAGCCGATAAAGGGCGGCAGAAATATTTTTATTCAAAGCATAGGGTCGCGGAGCGCCCTTGGCAGATATCTTAAAGCGGCGGCTAAAGAACATGACATAGTGTTTAATGACGAGAGCTATTTCAAGTTCATTGAGTCGCTGTGCGATCTTTTGTGCGATGCGGGCTGGCTTAAATCGGAGAAGGCATTTAATTATCAGGGGGAGCCGGCGAAGATATTCCAGCTCGGTGTCGACGTTATCGAATGGAGACTCGGTGACGGAAAAAACGTTAAACCGGACCTCGTAAAAACGCGCTCATATAAAAGAGACAGGCTTAGCTTCGCTCCCAACGCGTTTTTTCAAAAGATCTATAAAACCGATTTCAACTCGCTGAAAAAATTGCGCGCCGGGGACCACACCGGGCAGGTGCCCGGTGAAATTCGGGAACAGCGCGAGAACGATTTTAAGGACGGTATCCTGAGCGCGCTCTTCTGCTCTCCCACCATGGAGCTCGGTATAAACATTTCGACCCTCAGCGTTGTGCATATGCGCAATGTCCCTCCCAATCCCGCAAATTACGCACAGAGGGGCGGACGTGCCGGAAGGAGCGGTCAATCGGCGCTTGTCTTCACCTTCTGTTCCAGTTTCTCGCCGCACGACCGGCATTATTTCGCCGCTTCGGGCGACATGGTGGCGGGCGTGGTCGCTCCCCCGCAAATTGATATTACCAACGAAGAGCTGTTAAGAACGCACCTTCATTCAATATACCTTTCGGAGATCGGATCGGGATATATAGGCGACTCGATTAAAGACCTTGTCGTCGATTTTATGGAGGACCCCAAACAGCCCCTTAAGGCCGATGTGCGCAGGAATATGGAATGCAGCCAGAGGGACAGAGACCGTATCGTGAGCTTGTTCTATCGGGTTATAGAGGACATAGGTGAAACCATAAAGCGGCGCTGGTGGTTTACCGAGGACTGGGTTGCCGACAGGGTGGCGGATACGATTGAAGATTTCGACAGGGCCTTCGACCGCTGGAGGGTGTTGCACGAGGCCGCGCAGATACAGTTCGACGACGCGGCCAGGATAAAGAAAAGCGGCATGTACAAGACGGGCAGCGAAGAGATGAGAAGGGCCGCCATTAACGAGCGCCAGGCCGAGCGGCAGATCGCATTGCTTTGTAATAAGGACACCTTCGGGTCCTTATCCGAATTCTATCCATACCGGTACCTTGCTTCGGAGGGCTTTCTGCCCGGTTACAATTTCACCAGATTGCCTGTCCGGTCATATATCCCCCAGGGGGATTCGGGGATATACATATCGCGTCCACGATTTATTGCGCTGCGTGAGTTCGGCCCCCGTAACGTCATCTATTACAACGGGGCTAAATACCAGATCAGTCAGTTGCTCGTAGCCGAGGCCGAAAAACAGTTGCGGGAGGCGAAGATCAGCCTCCATTCGGGATACTGCCTGATGGACGAGGAGAGCGCCTACGAGGTGTGTCCCCTCACCGGGGAGTCGCTTGAGGGCGGCAACCGCCATATTATCACCAATCTTCTCGAAATGACGGAAACGCGGACCGTCCCGCGCGAGCGTATTTCGTGTGAAGAAGAGGAGAGGCTTTCCCAGGGCTTCGATGTCGATGTTTTTTTCAATGTGCCGGGCGGCATCGACCGGGTTCGCCTTGGCAGAGTAAAGAATGATTCGGATGATTTTTTAAACGTACGCTATATCCCGGCGGCGCGCCTTATTCAGATAAACAGAAGCTGGAAGACCAGCCGCGAAGAAGGCTTTCTTATGGGCATGAGAACCGGGGTCTGGAAACGGGAATCGGACCTTGAGCTCGCCGATGGCAAGGAGGAGATCAAACGAGTGCGGCTGTTCGCAACCGACACCGCGGACGCGCTGTATATAGAGCCAATCGAGGCGCTTGCCCTGAAGTTTGACGGCGTGGTTACGCTCCAATACGCCTTGAAGCGCGCCATCGAAAGCCACTTCCAGGTCGAGCCGGCGGAAATAGGCGTAAGCCTTATGGGCGATCCCGCGAAGCCGAACATTTTTTTATACGAGGCGGCGGAAGGAAGCCTGGGAATTCTCTCGCAGTTTGTCGACAGCCCGGATTTGTTTTTTACGATTGCGCGTAAGGCATACGATATCTGCCGCTATGACGACGAAAGCTACGAGGAACCCGCTTCGTATAATGATCTCCTGAGCTATTATAACCAGCGGGATCATTATACCATCGACCGTTTTCTGATAAAAGACGCCCTGTTAAAACTGATGGCGTGCAGGATGGAACTCCTTCAGGGGAAATCGTTCGGGAGTTATGAAGAGCAGTACGCCTGGCTGCTCGAACGCTATGATAAGAGCTCGCCCATCGAGCTTAAGTTTCTGGAATACCTTCATGCTCACGGGCTGCGCCTGCCCGACGACGCCCAGCGTACGGTTCCGGGTATTTATGTTAAGCCGGATTTTTATTATGATCCGAACATCTGGGTTTTCTGCGACGGCTCCCCGCACGACGACCCGGCACAGAAAGATCGCGACCGCGATCTGCGCCGGGCCATAATGGACAGGGGAGACCAGGTGATAGAGTATTATTATAAAGACGACATGGAAGGGCTTGTTAAGAAGCGCCCGGACATATTCAGGAAGGTGCGATAACGATATGGAATACACTCCGGGCTCGCTGGTGAGGGTTCGAAACAGGGAATGGGTGGTCATGCCCTCCGCCAACAGGGACCTGCTTCTGCTCAGGCCCCTCGGCGGATCGACGGACGAAATGACCGGCATCTACCTTCCCCTTGGCTTCAGGGAGGACGCGGTCGAGTCGGCGGAATTCCCTCTGCCCGGCGCAGGCGACATAGGCGATATCGCCTCCGCGCGATTGCTGTATGACTCGTCGCGTCTATTGTTTCGCGCGGGCGCGGGGCCTTTTCGCTCTATCGCGAAACTCTCGTTCCGCCCGCGCTCGTACCAGATGGTGCCGCTCATCATGGCGCTCAAGCTGGACCCCATACGCCTCTTTATAGCCGACGACGTGGGGGTAGGAAAGACAATAGAAACACTGCTTATAGTAAAGGAACTGATTGAGCGCCGGGAGATCGAACGTTTCGCCGTGGTGTGCCTGCCGCACCTGTGCGACCAGTGGCAGGACGAGTTAAAGGACAAGTTCGGCATCGACGCGGTCATCATTCGGTCGAACACGCAGGCGCGGCTGGACCGGCAGATTCACGGGGATACGAGCGTTTACGAATACTATCCGTACCAGATCATCTCGATCGATTACATCAAATCCGAAGGGCGCCGACAGGTGTTCATCCAGCAATGCCCGGAGCTCGTTATAGTCGACGAGGCCCATACCTGCGCACGGCCGGCCGGCGCGGTTAAAAGCAAACAGCAGCGGCACAGCCTGATACACGATATTGCCCGAAAACCTGGGCAGCACCTCATACTCTTAACAGCCACTCCCCACAGCGGGAAGCCGGAAGAGTTCTCCTCGCTCCTCGGCCTTATTAAGCCCGATTTCGAGCGGCTCGACCTTCCGCAGGCATCGCAGGAGGAACGGCGCAAGCTGGCGCTCCATTTCGTTCAGCGCAGGCGCGCGGACGTGGAGCGCTGGATGGACGAGGATACGCCATTTCCGCGACGGGACGCCGGGGAATTCGAGTATACCCTCTCGCCGAAGTACGCCGCGCTTTACGAAGACGCGCTGGACTTCGCCCGGAACCTCGTTAGCGGCGGCACGGGCGATGGCGCCAGGAAGTACCGGTACTGGTCGGCGCTGGCCCTTTTGCGCGGCATGATGTCGAGCCCCGCCGCGGGCGTGGAGATGCTGGAAAACCGGATCGCCCGGGAGATGGATATCGACGAGCTTGTCGCCGACGAGGACAACCCCGTTATGGACCGCGATTACGGTTTCGAGGGCGACCATAGCCACACAGAGGTGGTGAGCAAAACGACCTGGAGCACCGCCCAGAACAAACGCTTGAACGAGCTCGCGGCGGCTCTTGGCGCCCTGCGCTCTATTGAGGACGACCGCAAGGCGGCCCGGGCGCTGGAGATTCTCAGCCAATGGCTTGCCGGCGGTTACTGCCCGGTGGTCTTCTGCCGCTATATCGCGACCGCCCGGTATCTCGGAGAACTGCTGGGCCCGGCGCTAAAGAAATCCGTTAAAGGCCTCGACGTGCAGGTGATAACGAGCGAAGACCCCGACGATGTGCGGAAGGAGCGCATAGAAGGCATTGATAAGACGAAGCCGCGGCTGCTTTTCGCCACCGACTGCCTTAGCGAGGGCATAAATCTCCAGGAGTATTTCACCGCGGTGCTGCATTACGATCTCCCCTGGAACCCGAACCGGCTGGAGCAGAGGGAGGGGCGCGTGGACCGTTACGGGCAGAGCGCCGAAAAGGTGCTGGCCTATATGCTGTGGGGCAGTGACAACCCCATCGACGGCATCGTACTTAAGGTAATTTTACGCAAGGTACGCGAGATTAGAAAATCCATCGGCATTTCCATACCCTTTCCCGAGGACAGCCAGTCGATAATGGACGCGGTGCTTAAGGCGGTGCTCCTCAATCCCAAAAAGGTGCGCGACGACCTTCAACTGCGGCTGGACTTTCCCGAAGACGATCCTTTGCGCCAGAGCGAGCTTAAGGCCACCAGGGCGATCGAGAACGCGGCCGCTCGCGAAAAACAGTCGCGCACAATATTCGCCCAGAACGCAATACGGGCCGACGAAATCGAAGAGGATTTAAAACAGGCAGACGGTTCAATCGGCGATCCCGCCGCGGTGGAGCGCTTTGTCGTCGGGGCCTTAAACGATATTCTGGGCGTGCAGACGATTCGGGAGAAAAAGGGCTACCGGCTTTTTACCGCCAACCTGCCCGATGCAATTAAGGGCGCGCTGCCCGCAAAAAACGAACTTAAGGTGAGCTTTTTCTCTCCGACTCCGGAAGGCTACCTGTATCTTGGACGAAACCACATCTTTGTGGAACAACTCTGTCGTTATCTTCTGGCGCGCGCCCTGGAGCGCGAGAAACCCGCGCCGTCGCGGGCATCGGTGATTCGCTGTCGCGAGGTGAGCGTAAAGACGACCGTGCTGATGTTTCGCGTGCGTAACGTCATCGAGGAGCGCAGCGCCGGAAGACAGGTGGTGGCCGAGGAGATGCTTGTATGGGGCTACCGTGGAGACCCGGGGGCAGGGACCTTTGTGGACCATGAGGCCGCAATGGAGCTCCTTGCCGCCGCCCGGCCGTCGGCGAACCTTAGCCGCGAGGCCGCCGAATCCTTTCTCGAAAAGGAGCTCGAGACGGTGCGCAGGCTCGATACACGCGGGGGAATATTGGACGAGATAGCTCTCGAGCGCGCAAAGACGCTTGTGGAGGCGCACGAGCGCTTCAGGAAAGCGATGGGTGGAAGCCGTTACCGGGCATTCGAGCCCGTGCTTCCCATGGATATACTTGGCGTATACATACTGCTTCCCCATAACGATTGAGGTGTAGCGGACGGAGGCGCAACGAGAAGCCCAAAAGCCGTGGAACGAATCATTTGCTTGACATGCCGGACTTTTCGAACAGGCCGTATCGACTCCGGTAAATTACACATGCAAGGCCCCGGAAAATGAAATATACGACGATACGCATAGAAGGCCCCATCCTTTCGGCCGACATCCTCGATACGCTGGAGCAGGGCGAGTCGGGAGGCCAGTCGCCTAAAGACTTCGGCCTGGATTTCCGCGCGAAGGTAAAGGACGAAATAGTGCGCGCGTGGGCCGACGCGCGCGACCTGTGGCAGGTGTTCCGCCGTCGCATGGAGCGGGTAAAGGAGGGCGAAACGGGCGCCTCGGAGACCCGGCGGTTTTTCATGATTCCGTTTCTGGGCCTTCTGGGCTTCGATGCGGAAGCGGGCAGGGCCGAGACGGTGAACGGCAGGTCGTACGCCATAAGCCATCGCGCGCAGAACCGGGACGGCTTTCCCATCCACATAATGGGTTTTAACGACAGCCTGGACAGAAAGCGCGAGAGCGGCGGTCCCCGCATGTCGCCCCACGCTCTGGTGCAGGAGTACCTCAATCTGACCGAGCACCTGTACGCGCTGGTTACAAACGGCCTGCAACTGCGCCTGCTGCGCGGCACGAGCCGCCTGGTGCGGCTCTCGTTTGTGGAGTTCGACCTGGAGCGCATGTTCGACGAGGACCAGTATGCCGACTTCGCCGTCCTCTACCGGCTGCTGCACGTCTCGCGCATGCCGGCGCGCCGCGACGCCGCCTCCGAATGCATAATCGAGCGCTACCATCAGGACGCGCTCGAGGCCGGGTCGCGCATCCGCGACGGGCTTTCGGACGCGGTGAGGCGATCCATCATCACCCTTGCCGACGGCTTTCTGGCCAATCCCCGTAACGACGCGCTCAGGGCGGCGCTTGCCGGCGGAGAGCTTACGGCCGAACGGCTGTATCACCGGCTATTGCAGCTCATCTACCGCTTTCTCTTTTTGATGGTGATGGAAGAGCGCGGCCTCATTTTTATACCCGGAACGCCGAGGGAGAAGCGCGACATCTACGCGCGCTATTACGGCATGGACCGCCTGCGCGCGCTGTCGGAAAAGCCATTTCTGCACGACGCGCGCTACGACGATCTGTGGAGGGGGCTTGCCCGCACCTTCGCCCTGTTCGAGGAGGGAGGCAAAGGCGAGCCGCTGGGAATACGCCCGCTTGCGGGCGAGCTGTTTCATTACCGCTCGCTTGGGGCCCTTACCGAAAGCGCGCTCGACAACGCGACGCTTCTGGCGTGCGTGCGCGATCTCAACGTATTCGTAAGCAGGACCACGGGCCAGACCACGCGCGTTAATTACGGCTCGCTTTCGGTCGAGGAGTTCGGCTCGGTGTACGAGGGCATGCTGGATTATCACGCAGTGGTGATACGGGCCGCCGGGAAAACGCGCTTCGAGCTGGTAAGCGGCAAGGAGCGCAAGACCACCGGTTCGTATTATACGCCGCCGGAGCTGGTGGCGGAACTGATTAAAAGCGCGCTCGAGCCCGTGGTTAAGGAAAGGATGGCGGAGGCAAGCGCGCGGGCCGGCGCGCACGGGGAGAGGGGGGAAATGCCCCCCTCACCCCCCAGCCCCCTCTCCCACGGGGAGAGGGGGAGTGAATACGGCTTGGCCGAGCAGGCAATTTTATCCATAAAGGTGTGCGACCCGGCCTGCGGGAGCGGTCACTTTCTGCTGGCGGCGGCGCGGTACCTGGCGCGCGAGCTTGCCACGGCGCGCGCCGGCGGCGGCGAGCCCTCGCCGGAGGAGCTGAGGCGAGCGCAGAGGGAGGTGATAGGCCGCTGCATTTACGGCGTGGACAAAAACCCTCTGGCGGTGGAACTGTGCAAGGTGGCGCTATGGATGGAGGGGCACGAGCCCGGAAAGCCGCTGTCGTTTTTGGACCACCGCGTAAAATGCGGCGATTCGCTGGTGGGGGTGATGGACATAGGGGCCATCGCGAACACCGGCATTCCGGATAATGCCTTTAAGCCGGTTACCGGCGACGACAGGGAGTTGGCCCGGGAGCTTAAAAAGCGCAACCGCGCGCACGCTTACGAGGGCCAGGCGAACCTCTTCGGCGCCGCGCCCGTCGATACGGCCTCGCTCGCAAAGGAAGCGGCGGCGATCGCCGCAATGGGCGACGACAGCGTGGAGTCGGTAAAAGCGAAAGCGGCGCGTTACTCGAAGCTCCACTCGGCCGAAGGCCTGTACTCGCGCGAGTTTACCCTCTGTTCGCTGTGGACCGCGGCCTTTTTTATCCCCATGACGCAGGAGAACAAAAGAAACAGGCTGCTTGTAACAAGCGACGAGTTCTTCCGCTACCTGCAGGGGGAGGAGCTTCCGAAAAACCTTACGGCCTATGTGCAGGCTATGGCCATAGACCTTCGCTTTTTTCACTGGCCCATAGAGTTTCCGGAGGTGTTCACCTCACCCCCCGGCCCCGCTTCGACGGGCTCAGCGCGGCGCCTCTCCCACGGGGAGAGGGGGAGTGATTACGGATTCGACTGCGTGCTGGGGAACCCGCCGTGGGAACGGATCAAGCTGCAGGAGAAGGAATTTTTCGAGACGAAGGACCATGCCATAGCGACCGCCGCCAACAAGGCCGAAAGGGAGAAACTTATACAAAAGCTGAAAAAGTCCAATCCCTCGCTTATGATAGAATTCGAGGCGGCAAAGCATTATGCCGAAGCACAGGGCAGGTTTCTGCGCGAGTCCGAACGCTATCCGTTGACGGCGACGGGTGACATCAACACCTACGCGGTATTCGCGGAAACGGCGAGATCGCTGATAAATGAAGAGGGAAGGGCGGGGATAATTGTCCCGACGGGAATCGCCACCGACGACACCTGCAAGGAGTTCTTCGGCGATCTTATTGTAAAGAAAAACCTGGCGGCGCTGTACGACTTCGAAAATCGCGAAGGGCTTTTCCCGGATGTTGACAGCAGACAAAAATTCTCACTCTTTACAATGAGCTCATCAAAAGTTAATGAATGTTCTTTCGCATTTTTCCTCACCCGACCGGCGCAATTGAATGACAGAGAGCGCGTCTTTGCCCTGACGCCCGAGGATATCGCCCTCATCAACCTCAATACGCGCACCTGCCCGGTGTTTCG
>Ga0302246_1001784_pt1 | contig 14187 bp, 9 predicted proteins | sample AAG_UR_Trp_MG_FD_193533 | JGI IMG/M metagenome (GOLD analysis project Ga0302246, IMG submission 193533) | Enriched activated sludge microbial communities from anaerobic digester in WTTP, New Holstein, Wisconsin, United States - AAG_UR_Trp | ecosystem: Engineered > Bioreactor > Anaerobic >...
ACCGTTGATTGAGGAGATCCGGGTTGGCGGCCAAAGGGCGGTGGTTAGGAGCAACCACCGGAACCCTACAAACAACAAAACCGGGCCACCCCAATGGAGTGCCCGGTTTTGGTCATGTCTGGCTCCGGGTGTGCAACCTTTTTTATAATTCTCCTATTTCTCGTGGCGCTGTTAAACGGGAGAAACCAGCAAACTTTTTTACCGTGGATCAAAACCGCCCACCGGGACGCAATCAGCTAGTCCGATCAACTCTCCTTTACCCTTTTAAGGATGACTTTTGTAAATGACCATTTGACAATCAGCGCATTGCCAAACTGGATCATCATCGCTTATGCAACATCCCCCAAGGATGATTCGACCGGCTTCAATATCCCGTTCAAGTTTAAGAGACTGCTCTGGCATTCCATAAAGTATATTGGCTATTCTGGAGGAGTTACATGCGGGACATTTCCGTGGTTTCCTTTTTAATTCACATCTTACTACTGTGATGGAACCATTCTGCCATTTCTTTTTTAATTTATAGTTCGCAAAGAGGGGTCTTCCTATCCCATGATTATCAGGGACCATCAATTCTTCACCATAGAATGCTTCGATTTCCATTAAATCATCTATAAATGTGTCACCTATAAGTACCCATCCCCTGGTCAACGAGATCGCTTTATTGGTTAAATCAAAAAGAACATCGGCTTCCATAGCTTCCTGCCGAAAGGATTCATCTTCCATGCATTTCAACCATCGTGCATATAACGATTCCGGGTTGTAGTTCGATCTCTCAAGGGGCATGGCTGTCCCCATCATTACTTGCTCTTTCAGCTCAAATAACCACAAGAATCTAATCGGGAATACATTCTCGTCCCTGATGGTTCTGTAATCTTTTGAAATGGCGTAGTCCAGTTCCTTAAAGATGCAGCACGGTAAAGACTTTTGCATGTCTTTTTCAAAGTTGCGCAATTCCTCAATTATACGCAGATATTCACCCTGCGAATACAGTTGCACAATGTTCTGAAAGAAAAGACTCAAAGCACTTCCTCCCCCGATCGCCACTGATTTTATGAAGCATCCGTTCAGGGAAACATCAATCTGTTTTGTAGTTATGGCAATAAATTACCCGCTGTTTGAATGATGAGAGGCCAAATCCTCTTCTCTTTATTATACATTTCCATCAGATCATAAGCCTTTCCATTCTTCGTCCAGAGACTGCCAGTTGTTTCCATGCATACGAAAGGCTCCCCATTTCTTTTCAGAAACCAGAATCGATATGCAGGTTGGTTGAGTACGTCACTTTTGATATTGACCCGAAGCCTCTCTTTGGCTCCTGGGAAACTATCAAAATCATTTTTTACACCCCCACACTCATAGGGGGCCGACGAATCAAGCATGCCATTTCGGCATTCCCAATAATCAGTCCCTAAAAAAGAATGGGTAAGAAATGCTGCTATAAATCGATATACAAGGACAGAGGGTGTACTTGACGGAAGATGTTGAGGAATTTCAAGACCCATCATCATGCAGATATTATCAAGAATTTCTTTATAATCATGGTTTCTGGAAAGTTCACTCCATACGTCATAACAAGGATCTTCTTTTCTGAGCGCATCAAACCTGTTGAAGACATGGAAAGTTCCTGCACGATTAAAGTCAGCGCAATGTTCCCCTTGCACAGTGAAAAAAGAAAGGCAGTCATAAGTGCCACCACCTGGATGCGTCTCAATGATAATGAATTTGTTTGGGTATCTTCTTATTAACTCGCATACAATCCTCCAAGAGGAAAGTTCTATAAGCTGACTGTTCATAAGACCCTCTGTGCCAACTTATATTTCCCGTCACTCAATGTATCAGACCGACAGGCGATATCAGTCTTTCAGCCAATTCTAATACATCAACGGGCCAGAAACACTCGGGCCGGGGATGACGTACATTTGGTTGTCCCGCCGCGGGGCGGCATTTGAGCAAGGACTCGATCCATTGGCCTGGGATGGCCTCCCGCCCGTGCACAGCTCCCAGAAGTGCGCCGCAGATGGCGGCATTTGTGTCTGTGTCTCCACCGCGCATGACGGTGTCCACCACGGCTTCTTCCAGGGTCGTGGCATGAAGGAGTTGCCAGAGCGCATTGCGGAGCGCCGTCAGGACCCACCCCTGCTGGTGGACGTAATCCGCTGGAGGTGCCTCGGCGGCCCCTCGGACCGCATCGAGGAGGCTCCCATCCACCTTAGTTCCTTCCGCCCAGCTCACGATCTGCTGATACAGGTTTTGAGCATTACACCCCTGGTTGATTACATGGGCAATCGCCATCGTGAACAAGGCGTTGGCTTGCTGGCAGACCGGATGGGGATGGGTGATCGCTGCGTCCTGGCGTGCCCAATCGGCCACATGCGTCAAGTCATGGTTGGCTCCGAAGATGCCCAATGGACTGATCCGCATCATCGCACCGTTGGCCTGGCTGTCCGGATTGGGACGACCCCGCAGACCGCTGGAGACTGTCATGCCGCAATCGAAGGGACCGGAGTCCAGCCAGAAAATATAGGCATTCCTCGCTTCTTCGGGATCGTACCTTCCCTGGTCCGCCAGCATGCGGGCCAGTGAAAGCGCCATTTCGGAATCATCAGTCGGTTGGCCGGCAATCGTGTTCCAAGTGCCTCCGTCAGCAAGTTCACGGACGCCTTTCGGGTAGTTGCGACGGATCTCCTCCGGCGACCGAAACTCGACCAGGCCGCCAAGGGAGTCTCCGGCAAGCTGGCCAAGGAGGCAGCCTTGGGCACGATCAACTTGCATGCGACACCTCCAGAACCTGCAAAAGCTGCTCTCGTATCTCTCTTGCCGTCCCTCCAAGATCAACAGTGGCAAATCGAATCTCATGGTTCTGAATCACAACGGCCTCGTTAACCATATCGCCCACCGAGGGGTGAAGGAGCAGTCCCGAGGCATTTTCCGCGAGCAGATCACCATTACCTTCCTGAGACCTCAAGTAGGCGTAAATCTGATAGATGTATCCGCTTCGAAGTGTTTCTTCCCGATACCAGCCGCGTGTCACCAGGGAGTTGAACTTCGTGTCGATTACGATACGGCGCCCCGTGTCCGAGTGGTCGAGGATGATGTCGGTTCGCATGCAGGGGAGGATCTTGTCTATCCCCAGACTCTTGCTCTCAATCTGCCAGCCAATCGTTTTACCCGCGTCGACGCGCCATCCTCTTTTGGAAAGCACCACATCATAGAATCCGGCGATCCCCTTCTCGTACAGCTTCCGAATCCAGGTTATTTCTCTATCCGGAAGCGATAAATGCTTTGCGCCTGCGGCCTCTGTAGGTAGGGCAAGATTGAAGGCCAGATGGGCTGCTGCAACGACCGGCTGGTCATTTGCATCGTGCCTCCCGAAGCGGTCGATGGAGACCTCGCCACGTTTCGGACGTTCTCCGGTTACGCCCATTCGTCTCAAGCTTGCCGCCAATGACCGACATCGATGTGACAGCGCCCCCTGAAGAACGATTTTGGATATTTCCTCAAGGGCCGCTCGCACATAGCGGTTTCGGGCAGTATCGTTGGTCAACTCATCGAACCGGCAAGCAACCTTCCCACAATCCAGTAATCGATGCCTTTCAGTGTTCAGTAGGTCGATGCGCCCGCGCACGCGGCCAAGAACAGCCTCACGCGATTGGTAGCCATAACTCAAGTTGCGCTGAATACGCCGCTCGACGCGACGGCAAAGCATTTCTGCGACCAGATCTGGGATGTCATCCGGGTTATCTTCTACGGCGACTTTCGCCTTTTCCAGATCCCTGAAGAGATCCGATGCATACAGCATGAGCAGCCAAAGGTTGCGCACCGGTATGCGGCCGATACGGCCAATCCCTTCACAGGCGTCTGATATCAAGTTGGCTGCGGCAAGTGTCACGATCAGAATCCTTCCAGCAAGCGTTCTCTCGCCTTCTGAGACTTCTCGAGCGCATCGAACCAGTATTCATCGAGCAGCGGCCCGATCTCGGTATCGACGACCTGGCGGAACCATTCCCGGGCATCAGTGATGGGAATGCCGAACGGCGGTGTAACATAGCTGTGCCCCACTCGGAACTGGGGTCCGAGACCGGTGTCGGCTGAGATTTCGCTGTTCAGAGCAATGAGACGCTTCTCGATCTCGACAAGTATATCTGAATCGATACCACACTGGGATTGAACCCAGTCGTGCCAGGGCTTGCCGAGCGTGGGCTCCAGATTGATGAAAGCAAAACGGCGGCGCAGCGCCAGATCCACCAGGGCGAGGGAGCGGTCGGCAATATTCATCGTGCCGATTACGTAGAGGTTGTCCGGGATGAAAACACGCTCGCCATCCGACCGTTTGTAGGAAAGCTCCAAGGCTTCATTCGGCGTTCGCTTGTCCACCTCGAGCAGCGTCAGCATCTCGCCGAAAATCTGTGCGGGATTGCCGCGATTGATCTCTTCGATGACGACGACGTGCCTTGACGTGGGATCTTTCGCGGCCGCTTTCATCATCTCCATAAAAGGGCCATCCACCAGCGTAAGCTTGCCGTCGCCCACCGGCCGCCAGCCCCGTATGAAATCCTCGTAAGAAAGGTTCGGGTGAAACTGGACTGCCCGGACTTTGCTGTCATCGCGTTGCCCCATTAAAGCAAAAGCCAATCGCTTTGCCAGCCAGGTCTTTCCAGTTCCCGGCGACCCCTGGAGGATCAGGTTCTTTTTGGTCCGAAGGCGTTCGAGAATCTTTTCAAGTTTTTCCCGGGCGATAAAACATCCATCGGTTAGAATGTCATCGACGGAGTACGGTTCGATAGGCGGAGCCGCAATCTCTGCCTCGGGTGTTGCATCCGCTCCATCATCCTCCGGATCTGGTTCTTTCGCAATCGGCTCACTATCCTTAAAAAGCCATGCGGCAAGTGACAGCTCCGGAAATGAGTGGACTGGATAAGCATCCTCTTGAAAGCGAGCCTCGAGGGTGTCCAGAACCGTCAGATAATCACTGGCATTACAGCGCCCCTTGGGGCCGTTCATGCCAATCTGAATATTGAGCTTTTTGCTGATGTAACGCTGGGACTGCCCATCAAGGGTCGGGAAATTCCAAGGACGAATCCAGTAAAGCCCCATGGTGAGATTCCACCCCACCCCATAGCGCTGCGTCGCGTTGTCGTAGGCAGAGATAAATGCCGAGCGAGCCTCCGCATCATCCGATTCCGCAAAAGCAATTGCCTGGGCGAAGGCTTCCCAGAGGGTGTCAATGTCATCTGGTTGACGTTTGTTTTCGAAACCGAAAAACCATGACCTCTTATTGTTGAGAATCGGAATTCCCTCAAAGGAGTCTGGAACAGGCTCGGATACTCCAAGAAGACTGGCAAGCTCGTTCGCAATAGTTTTGCGATTTGCGTCGGTGATCCCTCGGTTGAATATGCCCATGGCCGTAAATGGGCAAATGTCCTTCAGCGGGCCGGAGGAACCATCTGCGAATTGATCCTGCAGGTTGGAGAGGCCATCAACCTTGGAGGCGATAGCGTGGATTCCGGAAATCAGCTCATCTCGCCGGCTCCGAAAGGTAAGGAGTTTGTCGGCCACCGCCTCGTAGAAGCGAGTCCAGTTGAAACGGCGCTTGTCGACAGCGCTATCACCGAAACGTTCGCGCCAGTAAGGGGCATTGCGGAATCGATTGATGTCTTGCGCCTTTTCCTCGAATGTGAACCCGATCAAAGCATCTGTGGTCCAATCGCCGGGTAAGACGCGCCAGACCGTGCTTCGGTTAGTATAGAAGTACCACTCACGCGGCGGATCGAAGGGTTTCCAGTCAACCTTCAAGATATGGCCATCACCGAGGTTTTCTTTTACCATTCCAGTAGCTTTGATCGCCATAACCGAAACGGTTTGGCCTCGGTTATCAAAGGGGAGAGCGTGCTTCCGAGTATAGGACGACTTGATGGCAATGCGGTCCCCAACCTGTATGGACTTCACCGCATCGAGGTATTTGTCCTGACACCCATTCTCCCAGATGCCTTCCTGCAGAAAACGGGGGGTCTGATCATCAGTCCCTCCGTATGCGGCTCCGACAAACCAGCAAGCTCTTGATCCGGCACCTTCAGATTTAGGGCTCATAATATCTCCTCTCCTCCATTCTCGTATCGCCCCCTCAATTTGCATCTCATAGTCGACAGAGCACCACGTTCAAAGAACGGCAAGTCAATGGTGTCGCATACTGAACTGCAATACTGCTCAGCAAAGAGCTGCAGGTGAGCAGCGTCACGGGCCACGTCCGGATCGGATGGCAGATACTGGAGAAGCGCGTCGCTGATTAGCATCACAAATTTGCTTCTCGCCCGGGTGAGCGTCACGTTGAATCGTCTCGGGCTCAGGATGAATGCATCTTCAGACGCGACAAAATCCCGATCGGCCACCACATAACTGGAAAGGATCAGGTCACGCTCCTGGCCCTGGAACCGGTCTACTGTGTCAACAAATGGAGGCGGGTCCATCGTCATACCAGCCACGTCCACGAGCAGATTTCTGATGGATGCCATCTGGGCTCGGTGGGGAGTCACGATGCCGATTTTCTGCGTCCAAAATTCCTGAGCGCTTACTCCGGCCTGTTGGGCATCGACCAGCTTCTTATACAAAAGGGTTAAAGCGGAAACGATCTGCGCCTCGAAAGGATTCGATAACGTATAGGTGTTGGCGAAGTAACTGATCACCACCACAGGACAGGCAGGATCAAGAATGCGGATAAACTGGTCGGACCATGGCAACTGCTCAGGCCAGTCGGCAGGTTTGTCATCAATATTGATGGCCAGATCTAACTTTCTCTCGGGAAAGAAAGCCTCGTATTCGTTCTTATAAAACCGCTTACAGGGCCATGCGGAAATTTCCACGTTGGTCCGGTAGTTATGTTTGAGCTGCACCGGGGTGATGCCGTGCGTCTCCTTCATATAAGAGAAAATGCAGTCGAACAGCCCTTGAACACTGTCCTTCATCTGGAAGCCGTAGATCGGACCGAGCTGCCGATCGTCACCCGCTAGGACAACATGTCCATCAGACTTTAAAAGCAGAAAGTAGGCTGCAGCGGCAGCAACCTGAACCTGTGATGCCTCATCGATCACCAGCAGATCAAACCATTCGGCGGTTGGCTCGCTATCCTGGTGGTCTTTTTCGGCCAGACGCCCAAGTTGTTGCCAGGTTCCACCAACGATAATGATCCCGGGATCGTCGCCCTTCAGGGCATTCACAAAGCCCTGAGCCCTTGCGGAGGTCCTCGGCATATCTTCGATCTGATCACTCACGGGAGGCGCAGATGTGTCGCTCCTCACCCTTGTGACACGAATCGGGAAAGCTAACGCACCGACAGCGGTCGTCCGTCTGTTGATCAGCTCCAGGATTTCATTGAGGACGTTATCGATAGCGTTGTAGTTGCTAGACCCGATACCGACACGCAGCGGAATTCCCGCTTCGGCGTAATGCTCAATCCACCCGAGAATAGTCCCGGCCAAGACCGTGGTCTTTCCTGTTCCCGGCGGCCCCCAAAGCAAAGAAATTCTGTTTCCGAATGCAGCGTGGAAAAGGGACTCCTGCTTGTCGTTAAAGGCATCCTTCAGATATGGTGTTACCTTCGCGTACAACTGGTTGGTGTCAGCGAATGTTCTTCCTGCGGCCAGCGAGCCGGGGGTATACATCAGGCTATGGGCTGGTTCAGTCATTTTTGTCGGTCTCTTAGCCATTGCCTTACCTCCGCTTCCCGGCACGTTGGATCGGGGCTGCCTTGCCGCCGACAGATCTCAATGCCTTTTCTATCCTGTCGCTTGAGAAATCCCGATACATCGGATCGAGAACAAGCGGTGAGTCGAGCGTTACGAGTCCTTGGGCGACGGCAAACTGAAAGAGCCCCTGGTGTCCTGGCTTAAGGACCACATAAGGATTGTCCTGCATTGCCTCCAACCGAATGACCTCTACCTGTAGCAATGCCCCTATCGACTTGTTCGTCATCCACCGCTCGGTAAGGCGGTGTTCGCCAAGTAGTTCCTCTGCTTCCTGGAAGCCCAGTCCAAGTCGCCGACGCCACGGTTCATCGAGATCCACGTATTCATTCTCATTGGATAGGGCGACGGTAAATTCACCTTCCTTGATTCGGGAATCCCTGCTGGTCGGGGAAAAATCGAAAACATAGATTATTTCGTGTTGGTACTGTGGGTTCGCGAACTTGATCTCATCGATGATCGGATCGGCCTCTGATTGAGGTTTCAAAGTCAGCCCGCGAATTGAGAAAAACCTCGCCTCCCGTTCATCGACAGGCAGTGAGCGATTGTTCCGGTTCTCCATTTCCTGGCACGCAACATTGAGCTTCTCAAAAGCGATCAGGCTTCTTGCCGCCTCCGGCACGCTTGCCTGATAGGATCTTGCGGCAGAGAAGCCACTCTTTTTAAGCACCAACCGGTCTTTGTAGTTCTCACGCAGTCTCCGGACGATGTGCTGCAAAGCTTGCAGGTGAACCTTTGTGGCCCGCTTGATGCCATCGTAGAGTTCGTCCCGGGTGTAACGCCTCCACTTAGACGGGTCAGTAGGGTGAAGTTTGTTGAAATGGCGGACGAAGATTTTGTCCTGCCAAAGCTCATAGGCTCGCTCGAAAGGAATCTGATCGCTCATTGGGGTAGCGAATCCAAAAGGCAGATCGAACTTATACGGGCTGCCATCTTCCCGGACATTTGGGAAAAAACTGTTCGCTGCATCAAAAAGGGAGTAATCGTGGGCAACCGGCAGCCCAACGAGCATTCGAAGGACTTCCTTGACGATTGTCCCAGGCTGGGACTTGAAGGCATCCGGATCGGGCAACAGGCTGTCCGGCGGAAAGAATCGGGTAAGCACCTCGATCAGTTCGATCACGTCAGGGTTCTGCATATGACGCTCGAACATACGCTTGAGCTGACGCACCTCCAGCATGTCCCAGAAGAAGATATGGGAAGAGAGACGGTCACGGGCGGGTAGACCTGTGTTGACGGTCGACACCTCCTCTAACCACTCAGAAACCACAGTCGCAAATTCCTTCAGCCTCTCGCGTTCAGTTTCCGGGTTCATCGCATCGACGCGGTCGATGATGAAGATTTTTTCGTCCGTCACCGGAGGATCACCAGGGTTGCGCCCGTGTGGGAAATAGAGCCGCGCCGCGCCTAAGGCAAACGAGATACCAGAGCCCGGGTCGAAATGAATCGTGATAAAGACGCTTTGGTCAGTCCAGGCAGGGATCATCGCGCTGCGCCGCCCGTCGACCGGCAGGGGTGCCCCCTCGGTCAAGGAACGGGCGCGAGTTGCCAGTGCTGGCCCATCCGCCCGCAACTGGTGACTGGAGTCGATAACGGACTGCCACCGATCATCGGCGGTAGTCACGGCTTCGGTCAGTTCCGCCGTAGTGGTGATGCCATTTGAACGGAGCAGTTCAGCCTGCCCCTGATTGAGCCAGGCCAGCCGGGACAGATGATCACACTCGGATGCCTTCTCTCGGCAGTAGCGAACGTAGTCGCAAAGCTGGCACTTGGGACCGACATGCCAACTGGCATCCTCCATATCGGTCTGCAGAACCCGGAGAAGACGATCCTCGAAAAACTGCTTCACGTGAACTTCATAGACTTCATACGGGACCCGAATCAGCGTCTCGCTAAGGGCCTCGGAAACGGGATCTGCGGCTCCCTTGGCCTGATAAAGCTGGACCAGGTTCCTGAATGCGTTGATATCGTGGCTTCCGGGCCAGATGGTGCCTTCCGCCGAAACGGCATATCTGCCGCTCAGCCCTTCTTGCTGGATGGCTGTGGCCAATGCCAGAGCGTAGTAGGTCACCTCTGTGAAGTGTCGCAGAGATGGCTCCGCAGCCATCTTTACGTCGATGATATGAATTTCATATTCAGGCACATTTCCATTGCCGATCAGCGGTGCACCAGTACCACCTGGACGAATCCAAAGGATGTCCGGGCGCACTCTTACCTGGTCGAGACCGAAATCGTCGTAAGCCTTTTGAAGGCCTGGAGTAATGTTTGTGGGAACCGTGAACTCCGCCTCGATAATTGCTTGCGGCGGGTCCTGTTGCCGAAGGATGTCGAAAAGGTTCTGGATCTTTTTGAAGGGCTTCCGTCCCAGAAGATCATCGACCTTCTTCTCGAGAAGGAACACAACTTTTCCATCATCTGAGGTGTCGATCAGATCCTGATATTTGTCGGCCTCCCAACGCCGCCCGGCTGCTTTGATCAGTTCAATACCGGGGCGTTTGTAGGTTTCGGCTGAGACACCAAGTGAGTCCCTTTCAGCATCACTGGCCAGACGAAACCGAAGAAACCGGTCGCAATCGAATTTGAATGTTAGGGCAAGCGTTCCTTTATCGAGTTTCGCCATCATAACTCTCCCGGGGTTGGTATGTTCTTCAATGCATCGGACATCGGTCGTGTGCTGACATCTTCCTCACCTAAGAAACTTCTGCTGACGACCAACGCCCGACCCAAATTGATGAAATCAGGTATCTTGAAGCCGATCCGTTTATGGGGGGACAAGACCTCAAAATGGGAACCAGCCTCCAAGACGGCATCTTTGAAGGCTGTTTCGCTGATGACCGGAACACCTCTTTTGATGACGCCTCTCTTCTTGCGACAGACCAGCACCGCGTCCCACTTGATGGTCCCATCGTAAGTGTGGAGGCCTCCTTGGCCTTCGCCACGCATGGGCAGAACCTTGGTTACCAAGAGCCCCGAATGAAGCAGTGCCGTGCCGAGGGCATCCCACGCTGATGCGAGTTTATGGTGATAGGTGAACACGCAGATCCCGTCCGGCTTAAGCACGCGGTTGCATTCCATGAAAATCTGTTGAAGCCGATCCTGGTATCCCTTGATGGCCTCTTCGGACCGTCGCGTGATGGCAAGGTTCTGAAGAATCGGAGCCGAAGTGACGTTATCGTCATATGGAGGCGGTGCGATTCCCAAAACCTGATGCCAAGCCAGATAGAAATCCGAGAGTTCCGAGTAGCTCAGATTGTCGAAGTACGGCGGATCAGTCAGCACGAGATCCACTGATCCGTCCGGAAGTAAATGGAGTTTTTCGGAAGACTGCGTTTCAATCGCCGCAGTGGCACTGCCGTTCAATACATCGTTGACAGAGCCAAGGCAGGCTTGTTCGCGCTCGAAATTATCTTCATAGGCGATCCTGGTGCCTTTCGGATGCAGCTCCTCGGGCGCTTTGGCAAATGCAATCGCCTTTGATATTTTCCGGACCGTATTAACAAATGTTCCCCGCCCGACGCCATCTTGCCAAGGGTTCAGTTCTACGGGACGAGTGATGTGCCGGTAAGAATGGATGGAAAACATTGGGCTAGTTCGTCGATAGCCAAACGCATAGGCCGTGTACATGCAGTTCGTGGTAAGATGCTCACTAAAGGCCAGCTCAAGGCAGCGCCGCGCCTCAACGCTTTCCACTCGGTTGATGGCCGAACCGAGAAGGTGCAGGTGAAGCTTCTGCCGGTCGTTGAAAAAATCTGCATAACGCCGAATCCCGTGGATTAGCGGTCGTCCATCCGAGCGCCCCTCGCGGGGAATGTTTCTCGTCGGCACACGCAAGTCGTTGCCGATCATCCGCAGCTTCTGGCTGGCTCGGTTATACAACGCCTGGTCCGCCTCTTCGACACGCTTGAAATGTCTTGTGCAGTTCTTGCCGGTTCCGACCAGATACTCCTGTGCAAAGAGCTTCCAAGCGGGACGTTCGGCACCGTCAAGGTCATCGGCCGCGATCTTCTGTGTGTGCCTGCAGGTCGGGCAAGTCATGATCCCGTTACCGTGCGTGCCCGCGCTGATAGTGGTGCGCTTGCCGCAAGAGCAGTGCAGCACCTTACGCTCAATCGGTAATTCTTGGACCGCATGACAGTCCTTACAGAATACCCACTGCAGTCCCTTCTCTTTTGAGTAGGCCAGTTGGAAATGAGGATGGAGCTCAGCATTGCTCTGGCAATTCGAGCACTGCTTCACCTGGACCCAGAAATGGTGAAGAACATCCCGTTCGACGCCGTCCACCACGGTCCGATGCAATGGCGTAATGAGTTGGGCAACCTCATTGCAGATCTTCTCGATTTCCGCGTAGTGATCCTCCATCCGGGAGGCGGCCAATTCAAAACGGGTAATAAAGGTCGCGACCGGGTCGATATCAAAACCAATCACCCGAGCGTTGCAGCGCATGGACTCCACAAGACTTGTCCCGCCGCCAATGAACGGATCGAGAACGACAGCGCCATGCACGGAGGTCTTGCCGAGATAGGTATCCCAAAAAGCATCCGCCTTATCAGGGGGAAGCGTCAGCGCGGTGAGGATTGAACGGAACTGAGAGCCAACCCGCCGCGCAAACCAGCGATGGACCCGGTAGATCGGATTGGTGCATTGACCTTCCCGAAGAGCGAGTTCGGCGATCTCAGTAACAGGAACCTTGCCCGCTTCCAGCAGTGTGAACTCAGGAAAGGCCGTGAAGGTAGCTGGACGCTCCAATCCGTTGGGAGAATGTATTGCCTGAGAGGCCCGTTTGACCACGGTCATGGTGTGCCCCCCTTCGTTGTCTGCTTCCGCAGCATGATGAGGTCGTCATCCAACCCGTGGCGAAGAAGATCGAGTCTGGATGACGCAGCCACGAGGCTTTCGGCGTGGGACGGCTTGATCCGGAACGGGAAGAGGCTCGGGCTGTCGATCAGATCTTTCAGCGGAGCCGTGCTGTTTGCCCGGGCGAGGAGGGATGCTTCTACCAACCAAGCGATCAGTCGGGAATCATTAACGTCGAGAGCTGTCCCAGTGGAGTAGACGCCCTTTTGATCAGTTTCCTGAAGCACACCCCAGTCCAGATATGAACGGAGGGCATAGCGAGCACGCCTGGATACGGTTTCCCTTTCGCCGTATTGTTCGCGAACACGTCGCTGGACTTGGGCTGCTGCCACTGATCCTTGAAGTCTCAGCAGACGCCCCACCTGGATGGCTACACCGGACCAGAACGGGTAGACGGCCATGACCATCCCCCAGTGGATGGCCAGATGATCGTGTTGCGGTAAACGCTTAAGGAGCTCGAGACCGTCAACACGCAACGATGCAAGTTCGCGTGGAACCGCTAGCCAGATCTTCAACAGGATGGTTATTGTCTTGTCTATCGAGCCGCGGACGTCGGTGTTGGTGGAACGAAAGGCGCCCTGTAGATCGCTTTGGAGTATGCTCTTGATAGAAGCAGAGTCATTTCCAGCAAGAACAAGCGACGATACTTTTTCCGACCAAGCGAGCCGGACAAGCCGGTCAAGGCCGATCTGCGTGAATCTATTACGTATCATTCGCCCCTCCTCTCAATTTGGATCAGAGGGACGATGAGTTCCTCGACTGAAACGCCGCCGTGGCTCACGGTGCGCTGCTTTTCTTGGACAAACGCCTGCCGAGCAGGGGCCAGGAGGGCGAGGTAGTCCTCCGGGAGACCAACGGTGCCCCATTCCAGCGCGGCTGGAAAGCGCTCCTTCACCTTGCCTCGAAGGACCGCGTCGGGATAGATACGGACTCGTTCACCGCGCAGGTCCGCCACAGCCCCTTCAGCCGGACGACCGCAACCTTCCGCCTCGACGTTGCCATGATCAGAAGTCAGATAAACACGGAAGCCCCGATCTAAAAGCAGATCGAGGAGAGTGTTCATGAACGGTTGTTTGGCCCACTGGCGCACCTGGTTGTGCATTCCGGCGGTGCCCATTTCCATCCCGTGCATGATCTTGTCGACCTTGTCCACGACCAGTCCGGCGACTCTTGCCCTGGGATGAGAAAGCGCTTCGGAAACGGTTTCCAGACTGCCATCGCCCAGCCCCTTGATGTAGACGACCTCGTTTGGCGTAAGGCCATGATCCGCCCAGAACTGCGCCCATAACGCAGGTTCCTTGTCCGTCGTCTGAATGCTGCTCGGGAAAAAGATGGGAGCCTTGCCGGCGAAGGCAGCTTGGCGTGAAACGGGCGTAAGTGAAGGAATCCAGGCGAAGACTGCCTGCTCCCGGAATTTCAGCCCGGGCTGCTTTGAGGCAAGTGCTTCGCGGACTACCAGCCATTGGTCCAAGGCAAGGCCGTCCACCACGATCAGTGCGATCTTGGAGTTGCGGTCTTCTCCCATTTGGCGGGCAAGAAACCGCGGGAGGTGATGCAACATGACCGGTGGTACCGGTGGCAGGTTGACAAGCCCGGC
>Ga0302246_1001786_pt1 | contig 14179 bp, 11 predicted proteins | sample AAG_UR_Trp_MG_FD_193533 | JGI IMG/M metagenome (GOLD analysis project Ga0302246, IMG submission 193533) | Enriched activated sludge microbial communities from anaerobic digester in WTTP, New Holstein, Wisconsin, United States - AAG_UR_Trp | ecosystem: Engineered > Bioreactor > Anaerobic >...
GCAGAGTCCTCGACATCCTGCGAAGCCACGGGAAGAAAGTGATCTCCATCCGTCATCCGATGCCTTACGGTGACCTCGTAAAGCAGAAAGTGCAGCGTTTCGCCAACTACTCCGATTTGGATACGCACGATTGCACCATCGAAGAACGTGAAGAGTACGAGCCCCATATCGATAGAAAATCGGTCATCTACGCCGGCGTCGACTACGAAGCCATCCTTCGAGAGGCAGAGAAAGAACAGCCCGACGTGATCCTTTGGGATGGCGGCAACAACGACTTTCCCTTCTATAAACCGGACCTTTGGATTACCGTTGTCGACCCCCACCGCGCGGGCCACGAATACTCCTATTACCCCGGCGCAGTCAACACCCTCGCGGGTGATGTCATCATCATCAATAAAGAAGAAACGGCCAACCCCGAAGACATCCAGCAAGTTCGTCTGCGGGTTCAGAGTTTGAATCCAAACGCGACCATCATCGATGCCGCGTCCCCAATTTTCGTGGAAAAGTATCAACAGATCAAAGGGAAAAAGGTGCTCGTGGTCGAAGACGGCCCTACCCTCACCCACGGGGGTATGAAATACGGTGCGGGCCTCGTGGCGGCGCAAAAATTCGGAGCGGGTGAGATCATCGACCCCAGGCCATACGCCAAAGGATCCCTCCTATCGACCTATAAAAAGTTCAATCACCTCGACAATATCCTACCCGCGATGGGTTACGGCGCTAAGCAGATGAAAGAGCTCGAAGAATCCATCAACGCCACGCCGGTCGATCTGGTCATCATCGGAACGCCAATCGACCTCACCCGAGTCATCAAAATCAACAAACCCGCGCTCCGAGTTCAATATGAACTTCAGGAGATCGGAAAGCCAGACCTGGAAGACGTTCTGCAAGATTTCATCCGGAAGCACAATATATAAGCGGCCGTTCGGCTCGACAAGGTGAGGGTATAATATCGGGGTACATAAAAATGGGAACGCCGGACTTTAGTCCGGCGTGTTTCTTTGCTTTTCTGAAAGCTCTCGAGAGCCCTTAAGCCCTTACGCCGCGATGGGCCAGTGGGGTTATCGCGGGGTAACCAGCGGGCTGACTTCGAAAGCCCACGAAGTCCCGCGATTCGCCCTGGGAACGCCGGACTTTAGTCCGGCATGTCTTTTCTTTTTCCGGGAGAACCCTGTCCCTTGCCAGTTTTTCCTCTGTGTTCTCCGTGCTCTCTGTGTGAGCTTTTTCCAAGACATGCCAACTTTAAAGTTGGCGTTCCCAGAGAGACGAGCCGGCTGGAAGTCGGCCCCACAAAAAGAAGGGGCGCTTACGCCGCGATGCTCGTGTGTTATCGCGGGGTAACCAGCGGGCTGACTTCGAAAGCCCACGAAGTCCCGCGATTCGCCCTGGGAACGCCGCATTTTAGTGTGGTATGGGTTCATTGTTATCTCCGTGCCCTCAGTTCCCTCCTTGCGAACCCTGTTTTCTGGGAACGCCGGACTTTAGTCCGGCATGTTTCTTTGCTTTTCTGAAAGCTCTCGAGAGCCCTTAAACCCTTACGGCGCGATGGGCCAGTGGGGTTATCGCGGGGTAAGTGGTTTTTACGACCCCGCGATCCGCCCTTTGCCTTTTAACCGCGATGGGCGCAGAAAAAAGCGTATCGCGCCGGCGCGAAAAGAAGGGGCGCTTACGCCGCGATGCTCGTGTGTTATCGCGGGGTAACCAGCGGGCTGACTTCGAAAGCCCACGAAGTCTCGCGATCCTGATGAAGCCCTACGATCAGCACGTATAAAAGCGTATCGCGCCGTCGCAAAAAGAAGGGGCGCTTACGCCGCGATGACTACGTGGGCGAAAAACCGCGCGATTGATTCTGGCCTCGTTTCTTGGTTACACCTCATAACTTGACACCCACACGGGGGGGATCCCCGATGATTTTCTTATGCTATAATCAAGAGGGGGATGACGATGAAAAAAAAGGGCTTATGGATAGTCGCGATCGGCGCCGTCGTTCTGTTTTGCTCCGGCTGCTTCATACAGGACACGATTTCGTATATACAAAGCGTTGAGGATATCGTCAACACGGTGTACGTGATCGGAATCGTGGGGTTTGTTGCCGGATGGTTGCTCTTCCACAAAGAGTAGTCGCGTTGTCTCGAGATTTCGTACTTCTATTTTTATCACGGGCTCCGACGCGAGCGCGCCCTCTTGCCACATTTCGTTTTAAGTCGTTATAGGACGACAGTCTTTGCTTTTTTGCTTGAAAGGAGCCGAAAATGTCAAAACGCGTTTTCCTCTTGTCTTTCTTAATCCTAATCACGGTCTCCGTGGGACTTTCCTTTTCAGTGTGGGTTTCCTGGGAAGGGGAAGACTGGTATCGGATGATCGCGAAAGCCTACACCGAGGCGACTCAGACACCGGTCGAGATCGTCCCGATACCGGCACCCGACCAAAAGCTTCTAGTGGCGTTAAAAACCCCGGACACCTTGCCCGACCTTTGCTTGATTAAAAGCGACGACTTTCCGCTGGCTGCGACGATCGCCCTCCCTATCGACTTGGGGCGGCTGCCCCGGTATGCGGATCGTTTCGCACAGATCGGGATACAGACCTACACTTCGGGCGGCGCGTTACGCGCGGTTCCTTTTTACGCCGATACCCAAGTGCTCTTTTTACAAACGGCCGTCTTCGAAAAGTATCGGATTCCTCTTCCTGAACCCGATTGGAACATCGGCGATTTCGAAGCGCTCCTGGCCCATTTACGCGCCGAAGGCGTGATGCCGATCGGCTGGGGATTCAATTCCCCGTACATCTTTCAGGGGTTGCAGGAAGGCTTTGGCCAGTCTTTCCTACCGGACGGTACCATCCGCGTCATCACAGAAGAAAACACCCGCTTGCTCAAGAGAATGCGCTCCTGGGTGACGAACGGTTGGTTCAAAGACTATCCGCAACGGCCGGGATTGGTCAAAGATTTCTCCGCCGGAAAGGTGGCGATGATGCCACAGGGCAGCTATCTCATTCCCGATTTGGATGAGATGGGGGTCCCTTATGCCCTCGCTCCACTACCCGAACCATGGCGGTCGGTCATCGACACGAAGGCCTGGGTGATCTTCAAAAACGAGACGCTCGTCTATCCCTTTCTTTCCTTTCTCTTCGAACGAATGGAAGGCCTGTGCGCGACGTATGCGAAACAAAGCTTGATCGAAGGGATTCCTTTCTCCGGAAACGCCGGGGGCGTATTGGAGAGAGCGTTAGAAAACGGCCTCGTCCAACCATCCACACGCGCGTATTCGGAAGGGTATTGGACCGCGATGAAAGCGTGTTTGGAGTTGTATTTACGCGGAGAAGGGGAACTGCAAGAACTCTTGTCCACCGCTCAAGCCTACATCGATCAGTTTCAATGACCTTTTTTCTCCCATTTTTTCTGCTCATCGCCGGAATGACCCTCTTTCCGGCCGTATTTTCGGCGATCGCCGGCCAAGCGCAGATACGATTCGACCTCTTTTGGACCTTGTTCCAAGACGGGGCTTTCCGAATTTCCGCTCAAGTATCCGCTCTGTACGCGTTCATCGCCACCCTATCGGTCTTCTTCTGCGGTACAACGCTCGCTTACCTCCTCATCCGATTGCGGAGGTTTTGGAGAAAAGCGGTGGCTCTGCTTCTGTTCGTGATATGGGCGCTTCCTTCTTTCGTTTCCCTGCCCATATTTCGAGCGCTTCTGCTCAATACGATCGAAAACCCCATCGCTTCGGAAATCCAAGCCTTCTGTTCCATCCTGGTCGGGCGTTTTTGGGTGGACCTTCCTGTCGTGGCCCTGATCGCACTGGCGCTATTCGAAGAGCTCCCTCCTTCGTATGAGGAAAGTATGCGGCTCGAAGGCGCCGGAACCGTCGACCGCTTTTTTTCCCTCTTCTTCCAGATCGCTCAAAAAAGCTTGGTCGGCTATCTCTGCGTTTCCTTTCTGGACCTTATGCGCGACGTCAATGTCCCGATGATGATCACCGAAGGCCGCCCTTTATCCTACGCGGGCTTCACGCCTTATGGGATTGCGGGTGCGACGACGACGCTGGGATTCTTTTTGAAAAACAACCTGCTAGACTTTGCTGCAACGGACTCTTGGACCTTCTTATGGTCGCAAAACGCTTTGGTCACCGTCACCCTCTTGGCCGGCTTCTGGTTCCTGAACCGGATGTTCAAGCGTCCGGAAAAGACCTTCGGGATTTGGCTCGGGTTGGAGATCGTGTGGAGTTTTTCCCTCGGATCCTTGTTGTTTTTACCCGCGTTTTTCTTCAGAGACTGGCATCGTCGAGGTCATCTACGCGCTTGCGCGATCATCGCCTTGGGGGCTTCTTTGATCCTTCGGCAGCTCTCTCCGTCCACCGTCATCCTCTGTTTTTATCTATTGTTTCGGCTTTTTCCGTTCCAAAGGGCCTTCGACCGACTCCTCTTTTTTTTCAATGTCGCGTTGGCCGTTCTATGGATAGCGATGAGCGGGGGCGCTTTAGGCTTCCTGGTTTGGCTTTCTTTTTCCCGATACCGGTATCTCCCCCCCTTTCCAGGGATCGCGGACGCCTTCAAGGGTCTCAGTTGGAACAACTACGTCTATCTCTTCGACTCGGGATTTCTCGTTAATCTGAAGAACAGCCTTTGGCTGGGTTTGGGAAGCGGGTTGTTGGGGGTGCTCGTTTTCTCGATGGCCGCATACGCGGCATTAAAGAACCCGAGGTATCACACCTTCGCGAAGGGGTTAATCGGCTTGACTCTGGTGATGGCGGGAATGAACACCTTCGTTCCTCTCGTGTTGACGCTGGACGCGTTAGGCGGCTTGAATCGGTTTCTACCGATCGTGTTGGCGATTTTGAATCAGAGCGCTCCCATCGCGTTTATGACCGCCTATGCTGCCTTTCGGCAAACGGATCCGACCTATGCCGAGTTGGGACAAATCGACGGGGCCTCGCGTTGGCAGCTCTTTTGGAAGATCGTGTTCCCGCTGGCGTTTCCCACAGTAGCAGTCTTGTTTCTGTATATATTTATCCGAGGGTGGTCGAGTTTCATCGCGCCGCTGTTGCTGATCTCGTCACCGGAAAAGTATCCCGTCTCCTTGCGTCTCTACGATTGGGCGGGCAATCCCGGCTTACACCACACCCGTTGGGGGCTTTTCGCCGCCGGGGCGCTCCTGACGGTGACGATGATGGCGGTGTGCTCCATCCCGTTGCCTGCGTTATGGCGCAAAAGGTGGTCGTCGGGTTGACGACAGACGACCACCCTTACAGGCCGAAGGGTCTATCTTAACACCCCTAGCTCTTTACCGACCTCTTCGAAGGCGCGGATGCCGTAATCGAGGTCTTCTTTACTGTGGGCCGCGCTCATAATGACCCGTATACGCGCTTTCCCTTTGGGAACCGTCGGGAATCCGAGCGATTGCGCAAAGACACCCTTTTCAAAGAGGGTTCGGCTGAATTGGCTGGCTAAAGGCGCCTCGTAGAGCATCACCGGCGTGATCGGGGTCTGCGTGTGGCCGGTATCGAATCCGAGGCGCGTCATATTCGACCGGAAATATTCGGCGTTCTCCCAAAGCTTTTTCACCAACTCGTCGCTTGACTCCAGGATTTTGACCGACTCGATTGCGGCCGCCGTATCCGCTGGGCTCAGAGAGCTGCTGAACAAAAAGGGACGCGCCTTCTGTTTCAAATAATCGATCAGCGGTTTTTTCCCGGCGACGAACCCGCCGATCACTCCGAAGGCCTTCGAAAGCGTGCCGACTTCGATGTCCACCTCTCCGTGGAGATGGTAATGGTCGACGATGCCGCGCCCGTGTGAGCCCAACACCCCCTCGCCATGCGCGTCGTCAACCAACACGATCGCTTCGAACTCTTTCGCCAGAGCCACGATCTCCGGTAAGGGCGCGATATCGCCATCCATACTGAAAACACCGTCGGTGATGATGATCTTTCGCCTAGCACCTTCGAGCTGGGCCTTTCGCAACTGTTCGCGCAAGTCAACCATATCCTTATGCTTCCAAACGAAGCGCATCGCTTTCGTCAGACGCGTCCCATCGATAATGCTGGCGTGATTCAATTCATCCGACAACAGGGCGTCTTGGGCGCCGACCAAAGGAGCCAGCACGGCTTGATTGGCTGTAAAGCCGGATTGGAGCATAATGACGGCTTCTACCTTCTTAAACGCGGCCAGCCGCTCTTCGAGCTGGTTGTGCAAAGACATCGTCCCCGCGATCGTCCGAACCGCCCCCGGACCGACGCCCCAGTTTTGGATCGCTTCGATTGCCGCCTGTTTCATCGCCGGATGATTGGCTAACCCCAAATAGTTGTTCGAAGACAGGTTGAGCACTTTTTTCGACTGTATCGTCAACCAGGCGCCCTGTGGCCCCTCCAACGTCCGAATCCATGTGTATAACCCTTGCTCTTTCGCCTCTTCCATCTCATTCGTGAGTTCCATCCAATCCTGCATGATTCCAACTCCTTTCTACTTTTTTCCCCCGGACCACGGCCATCCTTCTTTTGTTTTCGTCCCCAAACCCTATGAACTCGCCGGATTGGAACATACACAGCTTTTTCGTTGTAATGCGATTCAGCGAAGACTTGATCATCTTCCCGTAAAACTGTATCGAGGATGGAGCGTCCGCGGTCTCACAATACGGTTCAAGACTATCTCGAACGGAGTAGTACAAAGTTTTTTTGGAAATCCAAAACTCCAGCTCCTCGGGATAACGGGATAGGTTTAGGATGCCGTTATCCGAAAGCCGAAGCGCCTTAGAAAAAAGCTTTCGGGCCTTTCCGGAGTCCACCCGCGCCACCGGTTCCATCCGCTCGTAGACGTGCAACAGTCGGAAGAGGTCGGTCTCGTCTCTTTCGTCCAGCGCTTTCATACACAAAGCCGTCACGGCCCCAGCCGTTTGGAAATAAATCTCCTCGCTTTCTAGAGAAACGCCGATCTTGAGTTCATTCACATCGATGAGCGAACACGCCTTCACAAAATGGCGGATGCTGGCATACGGGATTTGGGCTTTCAAAAAGCTGCCGTCTTCGAAGCGACGAATCGGAATCTCGCTATTGAAGAGCGCGAAGCTGTCCTGCTCCACGCTGACCACCGCAAACTGCCCGTCGTAATCGACCAAAAAAACCCGATCGAGCATAGGAAGAGAAATCGTCGCGAAGTCTATGCCGTTCATAAACGCCTTGAAAGGCACCGTACACAACGAATCCGGAAAGGACAAGTCTTCTATCCGCCTGTCCTGGCCCTGCCTTAATGACAATACTTCGTTATCGCAACGAAAGATCGCCGATTCTTCGCCTAGAAGAACGTTAACGTGCGTATCCACCGACCGTTCTTGCAAAAAGAGCTTCAACGGGCGTATCGGAAATTGGTAGGCGCGCTCGAAAGCCGGATACTCCCCCTTCGCCTGGAAGACCGTTCTCAAAGAACCATCCGTGACGAAAATCCGCAGCCCCTGATGGTGAAAGAGCCAAAAAAACCCGTATTTCTTCTCGGAGCCCGCGATCATCTCGCAATAGCTCACGATCTTCAATAGCCGCTCTTTTTCTATACTGAAAGCGGCGAGAGGCAACATCGCGCCACTTGAACGAACCACGGGAGTCGGACTCGGCCAGCTCATACGACATCCCCACGCGAAAACCGTGTTAAAGTCGCCCAACAGCCGGCGTCCCGACACAGGCTTTCATAACGCGCCAAGACCGACGGGTCAGTATCGGCCTTAAACACGACGTAATGAGCGGATCCAGAACCGCTCATCCGTTTGAGCAAGATCGCCGGGTCCCTATGCATCCCGTCTTCACCCAGACGAGAGAAAAAACTGTGAAAAACACGGTATTCCGGATAATACGTCAAAGCCACCTCTTCAAAGTCGTTGCGCGAAATCACCGGCAACTGTTGCGCCAAGGCCATATAGACATCCTGAGCGGTCTGTTGGTCCGACCTATCCTCCCTGAGCGGATGATTCGGGCTCCGTGAGACCATTTGATCGTACTGCTCGTACATTTTCGCGGTACTCATCGCGTACGGCGGTTGGACGAGCAACACCGGCAAGGCGGGCAACGGCGGTAACGGGGACAAGGCGCTCCCGTTTTCTTCACCTATCGCGGTACCGCATAGGAGAAAAAACGGAACATCGGCGCCAAGCCGTTTCGCTACGCTCCATTCGGTATGCGGGTCCAAACCGAACCGTCGACACAAAAACCGGAGCAACACCGCCGCATCGGCGCTGCCACCGCCGAGTCCCGATTGCGTTGGGATCGTTTTCTTTAGGTGGATCTTCCAATGCCCGCACGTATGACCGGCGGCGTTTTCTAACACTTCGAAGGCTTTGTACAGCAAATTGCGCCCATCCCAACGCAGTTCCGGTTGAAAAACGATGCTAGGATCGTGCTCCACAGAGAAGGAGGTGGGACTTTCCGTCTCCTCGAGTGTCAGCCTATCCGAGAGAGCGACCGTCTGGAACAGCGTCTGTATCGGGTGGTATCCGTCTTGCCCGCGAGAGAAGACCCGTAAAAAAAGATTGATCTTCGCCCGCGCCTCTAATACCGTGACCTGTCTCTTCGCGGAGGTTATTGTAAGGCCTCTATCCGTTTTTTTGCCTCCGAAACCCTCGAAGACGCGGGGTACTTCGCAACCAGGTCTTGGTATATTTTCAGGGCCTTGTCCCTCTCGCCGGACTTCTCGTAGCATAAGCCGATGTAGTAATAGGCGGTGTCGTTTTTGGAAAAATCCGGATAGGAGGTGATCAGCTTAAAAAACTGATTCTTCGCATTTGTGTAATCGTTCTTGTTATAGTAGTACAGGGCATAATCCTGTATCGCCCAGGGTGTTTTCGGGGATTGCGGGTACTGATCGATCAGCTGCTCGAAGGCCGCGCGCATCTCCCCTTCGTTCCCCTGAGAGGCGTAGTATTTCCCGCGTATATACAGGTACCCTCCCTTAGATCCCGCGGACAACCGATCGAAGCTTGCGTCCCTCAACGCTTCGAAAGCGGAAATGAGGTCGCCTTTTTTCAAATAGGCTTCGGCTCTCAGATACCTTAACTCCGCGCTGAGAGCAGAGTCCGACGTCACTTGAAGGGCCGCATCGATCTGCCGGGCGATTTCCAGCGGGTCCTGATTCGTATCCAACATCACCGTATACTTTTTCAGAGTCACCGTCTTATAGTACTTTTTCGAAACGTCGTTTCTCAAAATCCAATCGTACTCGTTCAACGCCGAAGCGGGCAGATTCCGCGCGATATAGGTTTCGGCCATATAGAACGCCGCGTCCAGCGCCGCGCTGAGGTCTTTCGTGATCTCTGTTTTCAAGGTTTCAAACTGCTTCTGCGCGGTCGCGTAGTCTTTGGCATTCAGCGCGACGATTCCGAGGTTCAGGATCGCTTGGCTTCTTTCCGCTTCGGAGGCGTTCTTCAAGGCATTTTCGTACGCGATCTTCGCCTTTTGATAATCGCCGGTCTGGAGGTAGAGATCGCCTTGGAAGGTATACCCTTGGAAGACAGCGGCTTGATTTCCCGAGCGGATAACCCGGTCGACGTAGTCTTGGGCCCGCTTCATATCTCCCGTCTTCTGGTAGAGTTGGGCGAGCGTGTAGTTCGCGTCCTGATAAAAAAGACCGGACGACAAGACACGCTGTAACAGAACCTCCGCTTCCGAGTACCGCCCCAAGGAGAGATACACTTTCGCGCTCTCCAGGTCCAAGGCCGTCCCTTGCGAAGGAAAGGTGGCCTTCATCTGGTTCAGATAGGACACCATCTTCGCCGAATCCCCCGTGTTACGTAAAACATTGATCGCCTGTTTCGCCACTTCGAAGGTTTCGATCGGATACTCCGCGGCGCCTACGCTGATCGCTTTGTTCCAGTTGGCCAAAGCGGTCTCGTAATTACCCGATTTGTAGGCGAGCCAACCCATCGCGTTGTAGGCGTCGACCAAATCACGGGTGCTTTTGGCGTTTTCGATGATGTAATCGATATAGCGCGCGGCGTTGGCGTATTCGCCCGTGCGATACAACAGTTCCACGTGCAGCATGAAGATCTCATCACGATAGCGGGTTGTGGAATAGTTGCGAACCAAGTTCTCGGAGTAACTCAACGCCTCCCGATAATTCTGAAGGTTCATCATGGCGCGGATCGTCTGGTATATGCTGGCGGCCATCAGCTCCGGGCTCTGCCCGAACTGTTTCGCCCGCTCGAAAGCCATGATCGCCGAAGGGTAGTTCCCTTGCTCAAAGAAGATCAATCCTTTGTAGTAGCTGGCGAATCCTATGGCGCTCGGGTCGGTTACCGCGTCGAAACTGGAGGAAGCGGCGAGGTAATCGCCCTTCGCTTTCTGGATCATCCCTTTCAGCAAATAATAGTCCTGTTGATATCCGGAAAAACTGACCAATTGCTCTAAAAGGATCAACGCTTGATTCAACAGAGAGTCGCGCTGGCTTTGGTGGGTCTCCATCGCCATATGATAGGTCGCGTAACACTTCGAATAGACCGCGTAAGGATAGTCTTGATCATCTTTACCGGTGTATTGCAGCGCTTTCTCGTAAGCTTCTATGGCCGTACTGTAATAGCCTTTGTAGAAGTAGGCGTCTCCCGTGAGCAAGTGAGCTTTCGAAAGGACGTAAGGGTCGGAACCTCGATCCAATATGATCTTCTGAAGATCAATGATCGCGGCATCCAACAAAGAATAGTCGTTGAGATCGTAAGCCAGTAGAATCTTGGATTGGACGCTTTTCAGCTCGAACAAATCTTGAGAAAAGGCCGTCAGCGTCAGGCAAATGCATAAGACAACCAGCGTGAGCGTCGTTTTCATCAAACCCCCCCATTTATCCGTCATTAAAATAAGCCTTTCTGAAGTCTTCCAGTTCATTTTCATCGATCTCCCTGATCTGCCCGGGAATTTCTATTCCTTCGAGGGTAAAGGGCCCGATTTGATCCCGCCGCAGGTACACCACCCGAGACCCGACCGATTCAAAGAGACGGCGTACCTGCCGCTTCTTCCCCTCGTGTATCGTGATCCGCCAGCACGGTCGGCCTGTAAAGCCTCTCTTTTCCAGACGCGTTTCGGACAGTTTTGCTTTCGCGGTCTTCACGCCGTCGATCACAACCCCGGATTCCAAGAGGAGTATTTGTTCGTGACCGATCTCACTCTGCAAGACCGCCAGGTAGACCTTCGGGATCTCGTGAGAGGGATGCGTGATCCGGTACGTGAAGTCCCCGTCATCCGTGAGAATGAGCAGCCCCTCGGTCTCCTTATCCAACCGACCCGTCGGATGCAGCGGCCCCGAAAGACCGTGAACGCGTCTGACGTAATCTATGACCGTAGGCCGTCCTTGAGGGTCCGATACCGTCGTGATGAGTCCGCTCGGTTTATGGAACAGGTAATAGCGATGACCCAGGGGCAACGCGCAAACCGCCCCGTCGACCGTGATGCGATCCTTCTCCGGGTCCACGGGCGCCCAAAAATCGCGAACGACGACTCCGTTCACCCTCACCCGTCCTCCCTCGATGATCGCATTGACCTTTCGCCGCGCGGCCAGTCCGCACCGATGGAGATAATACTGCAGCGTCATCTTAAAAGGGCTCGATGAGACAAACCGACAGCCCGATTTTCCGAGCGGATATCTCGATTTCCACGGTGAGATGGTCCCTGAACCGATGACGATCGCTTTCGATGAAAAATCGCGTCTTAAACTCGACGGTGCCCAACAACCAGTCCATTGTGTTCAAAGTATTCGGGCTTCGAATGATCGGAAACCCGATACCCAACTGAAACATCCACGGGTGAAGATAGTATTGGCCGTATAAACCAGCGCCCAACCAGTATCCGCTGTTTTGCCACACTTCCCAATTGGATAGGTCAGAGGAAGTTTCTGAAGGGTCCTTATAGGTGTCGTAAAAATTCCCAAACTCGAAGGTGCCGAACAAGCCGAAGCGGTACCCTTCTCTCGTTTCCCGCCGGCCTAACAACGGAATCATAACATCCACATCGAAATTGAGGTAGTTCGTAGGCGTGGCCTCTCGCTCTCCCGATTCGCTGAAAGAGAACTGAGGATGATAGGTGACATCGAGGGTGAGCATATCATTGAACTGGTTGAATAACCCCAAATCCAGGTTCCAGCCGTGGTTGGCGAAACTGAACGGTGCGAAGCGATAGCCCGTTCCGATCTCGAACAACATACCAAAGACCGATAGCCCGAAGAGCGATAAGAGAAGAAACGCGCAAAGTCGAGGTCTCATACGAACCCTTCTCGTCCGGGTAGGTATTGGGAGCCGATCTTCGTAACCAGCCCCTTAAGCGACAATCCTGTCAAGATGCGGTTCAGGGTCGACGCTTGATATCGGGTCCTCTCGGCTAGGCTATCGAACTGGTCACAGCCCTCTACGATGAGATCATAGACGGCTCTTTCCTCGGAAGCCAAGGAGGCGCTATCGGCGCCAGCTGCTGGACTCGCCAGGGTATCGGGGACCAACCAGGGGTATTCCTCGACGATATCCAGCGCGTCCGTCACCAACTTGGCTCCTTTCTTGATCAATCCGTTGGTGCCCTCTGACAAAGCGCTCTGTATCGACCCGGGGATGGCGAAGACATCCCGGTTCTGAGAGAGTGCGTGCTGGACCGTTATCAACGAACCGCTCGTCTTGGAGGCTTCGATGACCAAAACCCCTTGGCTTAACCCCGAGATGATCCGATTTCTTTCAGGGAAAAAGTAGACCTCCGGTTTTTGCCAAGGCAAGTATTCGCTGACCAGACAGCCCTGTTCTTCGACCTTCCTGAAGGCGACCGTGTTGGATGCGGGGTAGATGTGGTCCACACCGAAGCCCAATACGCCGATCGTGTGGGTGCCTTTCTCGATCGCCGTCAAATGGGCCATCACGTCTATTCCGTATGCGAGTCCGCTCACGATGGTCACCCGACGTTCGGCTAACTGACCGATGATCTTTTGAACTACGTACTTCCCGTATGATGACGGTTTTCGTGAGCCGACACACGCGATCTTCAGTTCCGGGCTGGATAGCCACTCCGCTTGCCCTTTGATGAACAAGACCTGGGGCATCGGATCGATCTCCCTGAGCAAAGGGGGATAACCCTCTTCTTCGGGAAAGAAGATCGTGAGGTCTTTGCGCCCTGAAACTTTCCGGCAACGATCGGCGATATCGGCGTTCCACATCTGCTCGACTCTTCGTTTCTTTCTTTCGAGCATAGGGGCGGTTTCGGATTTCAAGAACTCCGAAATCGAAGAAAAGGCTTCGACCGTATCGATTTCCGCGGGGGTGAAGATCTTCGAACCCCGGAGGGCCAATCGTTCTATCCGTTCCACGGGTTATCCCCTTTACAAAATGTAGGATGAGAGATCCTGGTCGGAGACGATCGGGCTCATAACCGAACGGACGTAGTCTCCGTCTATCATCCTATAGGTGTTATCGGTATCCGGCGCGTCATATGATATCTCTTCCAAAACCTTTTCTAGAACCGTGTATAGCCTTCTCGCGCCGATGTTTTCCAACCGTTCGTTGAGCTCGAAAGAAAGGTGCGCGATCTCGTGTATTCCCGTATCGTCGAAAACGAGGGTCACGCCGTCTGTTTCGAGCAAAGCTTTGTACTGTTTCACCAAGGAACATTCCGGTTCCAGCAAGATCCTCTCGAAATCCCGCTCGGTCAGGGGGTCCAATTCGACTCGGATGGGAAACCGTCCCTGCATTTCGGGAATGAGATCGGACGGTTTCGAGATGTGAAACGCTCCGGCAGCGATAAACAAGATATGATCCGTACGCACGATACCGTACTTGGTCATCACGGTCGTGCCGTCTATTATCGGGAGCAAGTCTCGCTGAACGCCCTCTCGGGACACGTCCGGCCCCGAAACCGACTTCGAGGAGGAAGCGATTTTGTCCATCTCGTCGATAAAGATGATCCCGTCATTTTGGGCCAACTCCAAGGCGTCGGAGGTGATTTTATCGGTGTCAATCAACTTCTCCGATTCTATAGGCATCAAGATTTTTCGGGCTTGGGCGACGGTCATCCGCTTTTTTATTTTTTTAGGTGGCATCAGATTGCTCAAAACGCCCTGCAAATCGATTTCCAGATCGCTCATATCCCCTCCGAGACCCATCACGCCGAGGGGGGGTTGCTGAGCCTTTTCGATCTCGATATCGATGAACTGGTCATCCAACTCGCCGTGACGATAGCGTTCGGCGAGG
>Ga0302246_1001790_pt1 | contig 14142 bp, 9 predicted proteins | sample AAG_UR_Trp_MG_FD_193533 | JGI IMG/M metagenome (GOLD analysis project Ga0302246, IMG submission 193533) | Enriched activated sludge microbial communities from anaerobic digester in WTTP, New Holstein, Wisconsin, United States - AAG_UR_Trp | ecosystem: Engineered > Bioreactor > Anaerobic >...
AAGCCATGTCTATCGCAACAGTCTTACCCATTGCCTGAATCTCTCCCATACCATCGAAAAGCCATGATGTATGGAACAAAGGATTTTGTCTGGTGAAAAAGGCGATCACTTGCCTGTCATGCAACACCTGCAACAGGGCCTTTTGAAACTCCCTTCTAAAGGTTACAGAGTTAACTGAACCCTCCGTAACATTCGTTACTATACCTGGATAGCCATAAACGGATGTCACATCGAACGACTGAGAATCCTCCAATCCCTGGACATCCGATATTTGCCGAAGAAGGAAAGGGAAAGCAGCAAAAGATCCCTCATCCTCGAAAAAGAATAGCAAGGGGGTCCCTTCTTTCTGATTCTTAGCTAAAAGGTGATATGCAGGGAGGTGATATGCATCATACTCGCCGCATAATTCTAATGCATCGATCCATTGAGTTGGATCATCAATGGTTATCATTTTATAATTGGGCATCGATATATTGACTCCCTAATTTTCTAATTTGTTTCCCAACATAAATCATATCGTGCTCATTGTACCGCATATCACAATGAATGGATAATATACGGCGACTTAGATCGACATATCTTTCAGGTGTACCATCTATAGCCGGTCTTTCGAGAGGCCACAAGATTGCGGTGTAAATTCTAGACTGGATTAGAGCCTTGTATACAAAATCGCGTCGTGCCGTTGTGTCAAATATGAGAACCGCAGAAAAAGGGCAGCTACCTTCCGTATCGTCCTCGCCAAGAATAGACAACCATGGCAAATGAGACAGTTCATTGCAGATAACCCGATGATTATTCCGTCTTTTTTCTCTCCAAAGAGAAATCGGAAAAGTATGTAGCATGTTTCTTGCCCACTCCGACATACCTGAAATAGGTCCAGAGGCTATCCCTAGTTCTCCCGCTGTTAAAAGGTTCCGGAACACATCTTTTCCCACGTCATGCCCATTAACATAAAGCGATTTAAGAAACATCCCAGCAAGCCTTTGTAGGGATGCATCCCTTCTTTCGTTTGTAAACAGCACGGATGACGGCAATGGATGGTTCCTGGGAGACCAGAGAACTCCTCCATCAGGCAGGGGTAAAACCTTCCGCAGAGAGGCTATGCACCAATCCGCATTGCTCGTGGAGGACCAAGTCGACCACGGATCATGGGTATGATCCTCTATAATCGCCGTGACCTTTCTTTGGATATCACGGTATTCCATTCTTTTTGAGATACCGAAAAAATTGACCATCAGAAGGACGTCGTGTGGAAGGAAATCAATGCATCTCAAGGAACACGCCGTATCTTCAGGACCATGGGGATAGACAGCAACATCAATCCCTGTTGTCAGGATAGCACGGGTAACATCGTTGCAGAAGTAGGCTGGAATCCATAAACGGCGCCATCCGTGAATCTGCATTCCATACTTTAATAATAATTGGAATAGATCCCTTCCCGATCCACCCCAGACACACGTATCGGCCCAAGGCGCAGTTTTGGTCGGATTCTTTTTATAAGAGATCCAATGGAAATCACTGCCTTGTTCCCATAAAGATGATTTCTTAATTATTTTGGCCACAATTTTCTGTTTCTGAAATCCTTACTTTAAAAGAACTATTAGCAAGTCACTCCAATGGGGTGGTGTTTTGTAAAATGTAAAATAGTAATCTTTTTTATCTTACTCAGAAACACAACAATCAGTCATTAATCCTGAGTTCTTTAAATCTGTTCAATTTCATTTCTTCTTTATAATCTTCAAAAAGCATTTTACAGGTGTATACAGGTTCATATCCAAGTTCTTGTTTTGCGTTTGAAACATCCATTAAAAAACCACCGCCATTAGGCTTATCTGGATTATAAATAATCTTTGATGGGTTATTTTGGGGTGAAAAAACATCAATAATAGTTTCAACTTGCTCTTGTAATGAAATTGGAATTCCCGTTCCAACATTATAAAATCCTTCTTTGATATCAATGTTTACTGCTTTACAAAGCATTTGGCTAAAATCATACACATGAACCATATCTTTCGAATAATTTGGATCGCCCCAAATTTCTAACGGCTCACTATTCATCGCCCTGATAATCATGTTATACAGTGGCCTTAATGTCTTCACTCCATTGGGATAATAATACTGATACGGGCTGTATCCGTAAATTGTAGGTAATCTAAAAACAAATTTCTTTATGCCAAATTCTTGATGATAGTGTTCAATTAATTCTATTGCGGCATTCTTTGAGATTACATATACGGCATGATCGCCTTTATAACTGAAATTTCTCAGCATATCCGGTTTCAAGACAAAACCCGGTTCATCATAAAGAGAAATGTCAAAGACCGTTGTGGTATAGATTATCCGATCAACACGCGCTTTTCTGCAATACTCCAAGACATTATAAGCTCCCATTATGTTGGTGTTAAGATATGCACCTGCGTCATAATTTGACATATATGAAGGAATGACTGCTGCGAGCAGCATGACTGCATGTACATCATCAGTAGGGAGCTTGTTAAAATCAGCCGATTTTGTGATATCTACGTTTATGTATTTAACACCAAATTGAGAAAAAATTCCTGTTTCTCTTCTACCGGAAGCAATTACCTCATATTCTGAACTTGCGAAAAATTCAGAAGCGTATTTCACTAAATAAGAACCTACATTTCCAGACGCTCCAAAAATGATAATTTTTTTCATTATTTTTCCTCCTATTTCAGCATATATTTGGATTGAACACGACAGTCATGCGATAAGAAAATAATATTGATATACGGTTTATGAGGGGATTGTTTACTTTTCTAATAAAATACGGAGGGTTCATTCCCGTTATTCTGATCTGTGCCGAATTCTTTTTGTCGTATGACATGAAACGCTAGCGGTTTTTCTTCCGCTTGCTTAATATTTTTATGCGAGAGAACAATCTTTATCGTTTTCATAACTATATGTAAATCCTCAATAAATGATATTTTCCTCACATATTCAACATCATACTTAAATCGTTCTTCCCAAGATATAGCGTTTCTCCCATTTATTTGAGCCAAACCCGTTAAACCAGGCATAACTGTATGTCTTAGTTTCTCTTTCTCATTGTAATAGGGTAGATAAATAACTGCCAGCGGCCTCGGCCCAACAAAACTCATGTCACCTTTCAATATATTATAAAGTTCCGGCAGTTCATCCAAACTTGAAGCCCTAAGCATTTTTCCAAATTTTGTAAGTCGAACTGAATCTGGAAGGAGGCTCCCCTTTTCATCTCTTAGATCCGACATTGATTTAAATTTATAAATTGTAAATATCTTCTCATCCTTACCGGGTCGTTTTTGTCTGTATATTATAGGTGATCCTAACTTTATTCGTACAAGTATCGCTACTGTCAAGAATATCGGCGATAAGATAATTAAAGCAAATAATGATGATGTAAAATCAAAAAATCTCTTTATATAAAGGACATAAATGTCTCGTTTCATAGGAACGGCCTCCTGTTCAGTTGATCCCTCAGCTTTCTTTTAAATTATTTTTTTCGGCAGACTTTACAGAGACTTTCACCCCATTACCTGACCTATTCTTTCGATCTTCATTGATTCCTGACAACTGTATTGCTGCGCGGTAAATTCGAAACGATATTTGATAATTAGCACTTTCGAAACGGCAAGATTAACAGGCCATGAAAGGAGCTGTTCGAAGAGAAGCGCGCTAATATCTTTGAGGCGGCACAACAGAACCAGAACAAGAAGCGCTTTCCAGGCACAGATCAGTCGTACTACTGTGGCAGTCAGATCAAAGAAGTGTTTTTACTATCTATTGGTAATCTCCCTCTGAGGCACACTTTCTTCATTCAAGCAGATTTTCCTTGTCTTCAAGAACTCGCCGGATAAACTCCTTTTGATCAAAATTTTCCTGAACAAATGCAACAGCGGCTATACCGTAGGCCGTTCGCTTTGCCGTGTCGCTCAGCAGAATTTTCAACGCTTCCGCCAACGCCTCTACACTTTTGACAGGAACCACCAAACCAGTTTCTTCGTGACGTACAGCATCAATAGGACCGGGAACATCACTGACAACGACAGGCAGGCCCATTGATTCTGCTTCAACTATGACCAAGCCAAAACCTTCCCGGTAGCTCGGCAATGAAAAGATATCCATACAGGCCATATATTGAGGAACTTCTTTATTCTGCGGTATATATATAACTTGCGCTGACGAGGAAACCCAGTTGCGTAGATCCTGATCGATGGTGTCATAAAAATTTTTGTCGCCAACGAGCAGCAATCGTGTATCCGGCATATCTCTAAAAAAGCTGCGGCAAGCTGAGATCAACTCATTACAGCCCTTATCCCGGCGGATAGAACCGACAAAACCAATGACAAGATGATGTGGTTCCAAGCCAATCTTTTTACGGTATTCATTCCGCCACTCATTCTTTTTGTGAATATCGAAGCGTTCGAGATTGACACCACAGGCGCTACCGTTCCAAATCACTCGTCCTTTATTCCGGGGATAAAGACCCTCTTTTATTGAAAATTCCAGATTACTTAAACTGTCAGGTTCAATGATGGTTGAAAGTCTGCAACACCAGTGTTCCAAAAGTTTAAATAATTTACGGGGCATTCCTTCAAAACCAACATAGCGGATTCCCCATTGTGCATATAAACGTACTTTAACGCCAGCCAACCACGCAGCGGTGCTGGCATAAAAAGCCGCATTTGGTGTTGAGTATTGCACAATATCGAAATGCTCCTGCTTAAAGAGTCTGTATAATAAAAAAATCGCCCGCGGGACACCAAAGAAATCAATGCCGCGCTTGAACGGCAAAGGTATGTAATGGATATTTTCTACGACATCACGGCGAAAATTTGGATCCTCAGCGCAAATCCATGTAACATCCCAACCGTTATGCAAAAGACATTCAGCTTGTGGACGCACGAAAGCCTTTAACGTGGCGGGCAGGGTAGCAATAAAGCAAATTCGTTTCTTATTTGACGGATTACGCATAATCGATAAAAACCATTTTATCGCAACTGCTTATTTCGCAGAATCATTTAATATTTCTGTTCTCATGGCATACCCTTGCGGAAAGCCACGCAGATGTTCGGTCTTTGACTATCTGGTAAAAACTACGGCGCCGTTCCGCCAGAACATGGTCCAGATACTCGCCCGATTTTGCCAGGTTTCGGGCTGACATCCTGTTCATGCGTTGCGGATCTCCCAAAACTTCCTGAATTTTTGCGGCTAAGGCTTTTGCATCACTAGGGGGAACCATGTCCTCCGGAGGCAGAAGCTCTGGAATACCTCCCACGTTGGAACCGATGCAGGGCAAAGCCCGTGCCATTGCCTCTATCATAACTCTCGGCAAACCCTCCGTGCGCGAAGGCAATATAAACAGATCCGCCCTATCCAACTGCTCACGTACCGCCTCGCCAGCCGTCAACTGGCCTAGAAAATGGATCTGATTATTTAAACCGTTGGAGCGTGCAAGCGATTCCAGGTCGGTCCTGTGCTTGCCGTCTCCCACAAGTAACAGCTGCAAATGCATACCATTCTTGACACAAAGCGCCAACGCTTCAATCAGAACATCCTGGGCCTTATACATCTGCGCCATGGTGCCTATATTTATTAATGTCGTTTTAGTAAATTTATTAAAGACACGCACATTGTGAGACAGGGCGTTTTCAGGCAATTCCACACTGGAATAATTTGTCCTGTATGCACCCGGTGGCGGTGGATAGTACCTTTGCAAGACACTCTCCGTCACATAGGCAGCCGAACAGGCATGTGCACACTGCCTTCGTAATTGCCGTGGTGACCACCAGCGAAAAAAGGGTCTTAGTGGGTGCTGGACAGCGCCTGGGGCATAGACATCATAAGGATCTCCGAGCACCTCGACACCGTAGGGCCGCCCCTCGCGGCGCAACCTCGTTTCAAGGCAAACCGCCAAACGCGAACCGACACGCATGATGACCGCGTCACCATCGCCGACACTATTGCGGACCACTCGCCCCACTGTCCAAGCGTGACGCAGATACTGAAGGGGTCCTAAATAATAAGGAACTGCGGTGAAGATCACTCCGTCACCGTCGGACCGAATCCAATCTTCAGGTACAGATGAAACTCTTTTAACCCGGGCAACAATATTGACTTGATCGAAGACAGTCAAGTACCGCTGCCAAAAGGCGTAAGGAAACATGGCCTGCGTCCAGAGACTCCCATCTGGTGTTGAATGAAAACGATGTTCCAAGGTTACGGTAACACGCACCTTATAAACTCCTGAGTTTTGTTGGTATTATAAATCTTCAATCGTATGTGTTATGAAGAACGTATATACGCACATTTCATTAATTAAACTTAACAATGACGCTCTTAAACTTATTTCGTCCTCCTTCGCGTGGAATACGTTCCAAGTACTCAAAGGCAACGTCAATATCATAACCTATGCGTGTTTTGAGTTGGCTTAAAATTAACAATTCATTTAAATGAATTGCGTTTTTATCATTCATGAAATCAGGCATAAGAACTATCTTAAAAGTAAATGAATAATAGCCGTTTTGAATTAATTGGGATTCAGCAATCCCTTTAAGATTTTTGGTAGAATGAAAATTCAGATATCCGATCCTACGTCCATCGGCTGTCAACACCAAATCTTCTGAACGTCCTTCTATCGAACCGATGGTCGGCCATGAAAGCCCACAAGAGCAGGTTTCATCAAGTGCAATAGCCATATCGCCAATTTCATAACGAATGAGCGGCATGGAACTTTTAAAGCCGGTAACTATCACTCGGCCGAGTTGGCCCTTTTGACAGGTGCTATTGTCATCATTCAGGATTTCTACAACACCCACATAAGGATGGACATGCATTTTCCCCTCATCGCATTCAAGGATAAGATGACAGCCTTCCTGCGAACCATACTGATCATAGACCTTACGGCAGAGATTTGCCTCAATTACGCTTCGGTGCTGCAGCGTCAAAATCTCTGAAGTTGAAACTGCCACGTAATTATTTTTCTCCATATCAAGTCGCCCTTTCACAACACGGGCAAGTTCCGCAAGTGCCGAGGCATAACCAAAAAACAATATATTTTTATCCCTCTGAATCAAGTCAAGAAGTCGATCTGCGTTTGCTTCTTTAAGTCCATAAATATTTAAAAATGTACTCTTACCACCAAATGCAGACCAATAAAGTTCACCCTCATGTACTGGTGTCATAAAACCACTTAGTGATATAAGTTTATAATATTTATTATTCACGATCAGTTTTCTGTACCAGTCATGTGTGATTGCATAACTCAAGGCACGCTCAAAAGGTGTGCCGTAAAGCGTAATAGGCGTTCCACTTGTTCCACTTGTCGTGTGCGTTGTACACCATCGACGTTTTTTTCTTGAAACAAAACATTCATTGTTATCGCGGAGTGTTTCTTTCGTTATAATAGGCAATCTTTTTATAAATTCATGGTATGGTTCATTTCCTTGGTACACAGGGTACAACTCTTTTTTTCCCCGATAATAAGGGACGTTCTTTATCGCGTGTGCATACATTTTTTCAAAAAGTTTTTGTTGTAATCTTAGATAATTGGCTCTGTCAAGCTGCCATGATCGCTTTACATAACCACGATATGGCAAGCCAAGAAGCGATTTTATGGAAGTATTAACCATATAATGAAAGATTTTATTATTACTCATTACCTTGAACCTATTGATATTGATTTTGAGCAGATGAAAAAGCTCGTTCGTTGATTAATATAAACCATACATCGGGTACATTTGGAATCCACCATAAAAACAGTATGTTACTATTAGCTTCTTTCTTAATGATATTTCAGGCAAATATACGCAACCATGAGAGATCCTTTTTAATCTTTCTTGACAAGTCCATTTATCATGCAAGTTTATTTTATTCAGATTCGCTCTGCAAAATCGTTCCCTCTCGCAATTTACCATCCGTTGGAAACGTTGAACTTCTCTGTGAGGATAACAGCACAACCAAGGCTGGCAAGGAGCCATTTTTTATAAGACTGAATACGATATTGTCCGAATCGCCAATCAGCATAATAATACATATATTAATGATAAACGGTATCAAGAGGACACGTGTATCGGATGTCGGAACATTTAGAATAAAGCGCCTTAGTTTCACCACAACCAAGCCGAACAGTGCGAACACAAAAGGAACGGAAACAATGCCCCAGTTCAGCATCGCTTCCCCTGTCAAACCATAAATTCTCGACGACAAAAAGATGTCTGAATAATATCCATATTGGGCTTCGGTTCCTGCCTCCATTTTCCCTATTCCTTCTGGACGCATCGATTTTGGTATCGGCAACATCAGACTAGCCAAATAAGTTTGACCCCACTTATAGCCATATTGGTTATTGGGATCGGAGATGCAATAGAGTAGGTAAGCTTGAACATCGCTCCGTCCCAAATCCCCAAGCAGCATTCTATCCATTGTCCGCCCCCCCTGTTCGGCCAGTTCTGCTCGCTGCAAGGGGTTCGTCAGAGCATTAAAGGCAATAAGGCCATGAGACTTATACAAGCCATAAGAATACATGAAGACGATAAGGAATATTAATCCCGCAATGATAATCTTTCGTTTTAATGGACGAATCCAATAATGAATTATTCCAATGGCCCAAAACAAAGCCCAAATAGTATTACCGCGACTGCCCCTCATTCCGCCGAATAACATCCTGAATCCTATGAACAAAATAATTACAAGAATAATGACACTCCAGCGACGAAGGGTCGGATTTTTTCTCGCTGCGACGGCATATGCCATGATGGAGAGAATCGGAAAACTCTCTGAAATCATAAAGATCCAACCCATTCCGCGGAATGCATCCGTCTGGTCTTCATAAGTGTGAATATAACCAAGAATACCCCCAAAGCTTTGGTACACATAGATCTGCAGTGTCATAGTACCCAGCAAGGCAAGACAACAGACAACCCAAAACCGATCTTCATTCAACGTCCATTGCCCACGCAAAGAAGTCTGATGCGGCACGAGCGGGTTGCCGCTTATCCTCTTGTATATGGTCAAACCAATCAGATTTAGGATGCCCATGTAACCAAGCCACAAGCGCCAATCAGGCGGTGGCATGACATAGCGCATCCATGAATCCCAATAGACATGGAGAATAGGAGCCAGATAAAAGAAATAAAAGCCCAAGAAAGCGATAATACCTATCGGATTAAAAATGTCTAACTTGCCCGTAAGCCAATCTTGCGCATCTTTGACCAAAATAATGCCACAAAGGGTAATTGGCACCATGAACCAGTGAACGCAGGATTCTGATAAAAGCATGAAGCCCAAGCTGATACCAAGGCAAATGAGCAATCCAAAGATATCTCTGTTTTTTGACATATGGTGAATTGAAAATGTCATTTTAAGAATAGAGCACGATTAGGATCAGTAAGATTCATACCTTGTGGAATTAATTCTTGTCTTTCATGAACCTTGTGAATCATCCAATTACTTTTTGTAAATGTTTTTTCATCACTGCATGCAGGATGATCGCACTAACGATAATTTGTGTAAAGGACCCTAGCGCAAGCGAAAGTGCTGCTCCAATTAAAGCAAAACGAGGGATCAGCCAAATAGACGCAACAGTTGTTGTCGCAATAACGGTCAACATTAAAGGTATATAAACTTTAAAATTTCTTGTAACAGTGATCGCATTATTTAGAAAAGATGCGATATACGACATGCCTCCAGCAACCATTACACAAACAAAGACACGATTATGATCTGAATACTCAGGCTGATAAAAAAGAGAGAGAAACGGACGGCCAACAAAAACAGCAAATAGGATGCCACCTAAAGCTAAAAAGAAACCGATGCCTAGCAAGAGAATCAGCAAGTACTTATATTTCTTGATTTCGTTATTGAAATAGTAGTTTGCCAACCGAGGTATGGCAGACTGTCCCATAGCTGCGACAATGGTGGTTCCTGCCATACTTATATAGGCCAAGGCTGCGAATATGCCTAATTTGCCTTCACCCCAATAGCTTTCAATAAATAAGTTAGGAATACTGGATTGTAGTGAAATTAAAGCTCCCCCGATTCCAAGGGGGAGTGCCAGCCAAGTCATGCGTAGGAGATTGCTAATATTGAAATCCGGACGCATGATTTCTATTGTAAACAATCCTCCGCGGGGGGCTGGGCAAAATTCCCTTTGCGTCACGGTAGCATTTCTCACATCGTAGGTGAACAGTAACAGGCACCAAGTCGTCGCAAGTCCGATAACTCCCCAAAAAACATCTCCCGTCAGAAATACAAGCAATCCAAGCACCAATAAAGAAAGAGGACCTTTGATCATCCGTGATTTCGCAATGCGATCCATACGTTCATAACGCTGCATCAGCCCATAATAGACATCACTAATCGATTCGAAACCCTTCGCAAGACCTACGGCCAAGATAACGATGGCGGTCTCCCAAGTATAGGGTCCAAGCAAAACAACCCCGACAACGATAAGCAGCGCCAATGCGGTTGTGGTCAGGCGCAAACCCAGATATTGTGCAAAGGCATATTCACCCCTAATGTCCGTCGCCTGAATGCTACGCAAATGGAGCCAACTGAGCATGATAATAGGTGTAGTGATGGCCAAACCCAAGGCAAAGCGGCCGACCATTTCAGGATTGGTCAGCTTTGCGAGAACAACGAGAATGCCCCACTGACAACCGGCATAGACAACATTCCCGACTAGGTTCCAGGAAAAATTGCTGCGCAGGGACAGTCCATAAGGCCGGGACGGCGGCTTTCCCGTTGTAGCCCCCTCTGCATCCCCATCGTCTGCAATGGCCTCCTTGTATAATTTAAGAGGAAACAATGCTTTCATTTTCAGGTTTCAGGCAAAATCCTCGCCGTATAATGACGGACAGCAATGAGAAGCTATCTTTTGTTGGGTTGATGATGTCATTTTTTACGGGCTTTTGTGATGCCTGGTGGTGTTGGTTTTAAGTGCTATGTCGGTGCACCGACCTAGTCTATCATTTTGTTATCATTGATAAATATTCATGGTGTCAAAAAGTTTTATATGCATTTTTAGAGGTCTGGATGCCGGGTCGGGGCCCGGCATGACGGTGTTTTTTTAGTTCCTCCGTATGACAGTGTTTTTATTGCACGGTGTGACGGTTAATTATTTTCTCTGTCATTCCGTACTTTCAGCCTCTTGGTCATTCCGGGCATTTTAACCTCTCTGTCATTCCCGACAAGCGCAGCGCGATCCGGAATCCAGGCCTTGTTGCTTTGATCTTTCAGGGGTTTTGCTGACGGGGGTTTGTTACGCCCTCAGCGAGGTCTGGATGCCGGGTCGGGGCCCGGCATGACGGTTAAAACAAACCCGGCATGACGGTTAGTTATTTTCTCTGTCACTCCTGCTTTTTCCTCTCTGTCATTCCAGACAAGTGCAGCGCGATCCGGAATCCAGTCCTTGTTGCTTTGATCTTTCAGGGGTTTTGCTGACGGGGGTTTGTTACGCCTTCAGCGAGGACTGGATGCCGGGTCGGAGCCCGGCATGACAGATAAAACAAACCCAGTTTGACAGTGTTTTTTAGTTCCTCGGTATGACAGTGTTGTTATTGCACGGTGCGACGGTTAATTATTTTCTCTGTCATTCCGTACTTTCAGCCTCTTGGTCATTCAGGGCATTTTACCCTCTCTGTCATTCCGGACAAGTGCAGCGCGATCCGGAATCCAGGCCTTGTTGCTTTGATCTTTCAGGGGTTTTGCTGACGGGAGTTTGTTACGCCTTCAGCGAGGTCTGGATGCCGGGTCGGGGCCCGGCATGACAGATAATTATTTTCTCTGTCATTCCGGACAAGCGCAGCGCGATCCGGAATCCAGTACTTGTTTTATTCGCCTGGGTTAAGATCAACGGTTGGCTGCTGCGGTTACGCCTTCAGCGAGGTCTGGATGCCGGGTCGGGGCCCGGCATGACAATTAAAACAAGCCTGGCGTGACAGTTAAAACAAACACGGCGTGGCATTGTTTTTTCGCCCGGCATGACGGTTAAATTGACGGATCAGGACAGTAGCCATTTCCAGGCGGGGATGACTTCTATTCCCTCATCCAGGCTGGCTTCATCATCCCATGTCACGATTGTGCCGGAAGAGAATGCGTATTCCGACATGGCGCTTTTTAAGCTTTTCAGTTCCCTTGCAAACGTTTTTTTATCCGACATATCCCAGCACACCTGGATCAGTTGCGCCTCTCCGGAATTTTTGCTCCGCGCAAAGAAATCGACTTCATGCCCCTCCTGCGTGCAGACATACTCCACATCATGCCCGCTCCGACGCAGATGCATAAACACCATGTTTTCCAGCAAAGGGCCGTAATCATATGAATTGCGGAAAGTCACGGCATTCAAAAGGCCAGTGTCGACTGTGTATATTTTAGGCGGATTAATCATCCTCGCTTTCTCGGATCGGCTGTGAATGGGCACCTTGTAAAATAAAAACGCGTCGGTTAAATGGTCCAGATACTCATACAGGCTGTTCTTCGTACACTTGATCGACAGGCTTCTCATCATATTGTAAAATTTATTGACGCTGAATTTTCCACCCGATGAATGCACAATATGCCGAACAAGATGTTTCAGCACATGGACATTGCTCACCTGGTGGCGTTCAATAATATCTTTTAACAATACGGAATCGATATACCCCTGCAATACTTCAATCCGAACATTCGGGTCCAGATTCTGTACTTCCGGGAAACCGCCGATGTTACGATAATCGTTTACAGCCTTGCGCAATACGGCAACTGTGTTTGCACCAAATGTTTTCGGACGGACGGGAAAAAGTTTGTGAAATCTCAGGAACTCCTCAAAGTTGAGCGGAAAGATCTCCGTCGGCATGGAACGGCCCCGCAAACTGGTGGCGATTTCCGACCCCAGCAATTTCGAGGACGACCCGGTAATGAAAACCTGAATGTTCTCCGTATCCAACAGCCGCCTTATGAACGTTTCCCATTGATCTATTCTCTGAATCTCGTCGAAGAAAAAATAACACCGTCCTTGCCGCAATTCGGGGTATTTTCCAAAATAGACATTCAGAATTTCCTGGAAATGAGTCACGTTGAAATCGAGCAACCGATCATCTTCAAAATTCAGATAGACGATGGCCTCTTTTTTCGTACCCGAGGCAACCAGTTCCCGGATCTTCTGATAACAAAACCAGGTTTTCCCCGATCGCCTCATGCCGATCACGACATCCGCCTTACCCTTGATTTCGGCAAATACTTTGTCGCGGGCAACGGGTTCCGGCAAGGCCCGTTCATGGAAATCATCGATGAGTTGGGAAATAATTTTCTTCATGGTTCATGATTTATCTCAATATTAGAGATAATACAATTTTTATTTATCTCTTTTATAGAGATTATTATTCCTGGTGGCGAGGCGAGGCCAGCATGACACTTTGTTAATGACCCGTTAGTTTTGGGCCTGATGAGGTTCGCTGGTTGAATATTGTTACGCTTTCAGCGGGGTCTGGATGCCGGGTCGGAGCCCGGCATGACAGTTAGTTATTCTCTCTGTCATTCCGGACAAGCGCAGCGCGATCCGGAATCCAGGTTTTGTTTCTTTGCTCTTTCAGGGGTTTTGCTGATCGGTATTTGTCACGCCCTCAGCGAGGTCTGGATGCCGGGTCGGAGCCCGGCATGACAATTAAAACAAGCCCGGCATGACAGTGTTTTTTCGCCCGGCGTGACGGTTAATTATTTCCTTTGTCATTCCGGGCATTTTACCCTCTCTGTCATTCCGGACAAGCGTAGCGCGATCCGGAATCCAGTCCTTGTTGCTTTGCTCTTTCAGGGGTTTTGCTGACGGGTGTTTGCTACGCCCTCAGCGAGGTCTGGATGCCGGGTCGGGGCCCGGCATGACAATTTGTTTTGATTGTCATGCCGGACAAGCGCAGCGCGATCCGGAATCCAGTCCTTATTTTATTCGCCTGGGTTAAGATCAACGGTTGACGACTGTGGTTACGCCTTCAGAGAGGTCTGGATGCCGGGTCGGAGCCCGGCATGACAATTTGTTTTGATTGTCATTCCGGACAAGCGCAGCGCGATCCGGAATCCAGACCTTGTTGCTTTGCTCTTTCAGGGGTTTTGCTGATCGGTGTTTGCTACGCCCTCAGCGAGGTCTGGATGCCGGGTCGGAGCCCGGCA
>Ga0302246_1001800_pt1 | contig 14100 bp, 13 predicted proteins | sample AAG_UR_Trp_MG_FD_193533 | JGI IMG/M metagenome (GOLD analysis project Ga0302246, IMG submission 193533) | Enriched activated sludge microbial communities from anaerobic digester in WTTP, New Holstein, Wisconsin, United States - AAG_UR_Trp | ecosystem: Engineered > Bioreactor > Anaerobic >...
ATCTCGCTGAAGGCTGGCGGTACGGGTCTCAACCTCACCTCCGCCGACTACGTCATCCACTACGACCCGTGGTGGAACCCCGCCGTGGAGAGTCAGGCAACCGACCGTACGCACCGCATCGGTCAGACCCGGCAGGTGTTCAGCTACAAGCTCATCTGCCAGAATACGGTGGAAGAGAAGATACTCAAGCTGCAGGACATGAAACGTGGCGTGGCCGAGGCCATCATCCCCGGTCAGGAGACGTGGAAGTCACTCACCCGCGAAGACCTCGAGATGCTCTTCGACATCTAGTCCGGCATCTCCCAAGTGTATTGCAAGACTTTTGCAAGAGTCCTGCAGATATTACGACAGAACAGCAATGGCGCGCCATCAGGTGCGCCATTGCTGTTTCTGTCATGGGAGACGACGTACCGGAATGCCATCACGACCGGAAAGACTGGCGTGGGGTGGCGTCAAAGGGGCATATGGTCAGCGAACCTCTCAACACGTCGGACTGTTTCCATGACGAGCGCACACAATAACGGCCCGACCTCACAGAAACCAAGTCTACCCGACAGGGACACGACCGGCATTCCCTAGAACCTGTTTCAGCAGCCGCACCCCCTGTTCCATCGCCTCTTCTGAAAGGTGAGAGTAGCCGAGGATGAGCTCATTCACATGGTCATCGCCATGCTGAAGGGCATAGGCGTGCACCGGAGTCGCCTCCACGCCGCCCCGTGCGAGTTCGCTCATGACCGTGTCGTCGAAGCGCACGCCAGTAAAAGCCGCGACGAGATGCAACCCCGTGGCATGTCCGCGGATGCCCACGGCATCTCCGAAGTGCCGCATCAGTGATTTGACCAGAAACGCCCGTCTACGCCTGTACAGCTTCTTCATACGCCAGATGTGCCTCTCCAGTGCCCCGCTGCCGATGAACGACGCCAGCGCATGCTGCGACAGCGCATCCGTGTGCACATCGCTGTACAGCTTCTCCCGGTGCCATGCCGCCAGCAGTCTTGCGGGTAGGATGGCGAAGCCAAGGCGCAACGCAGGAGCCAGAACCTTGCTGAACGAACCGAGATAGACCACCGATTCCGGGGCAAGCTCATGAAGCGTTCCCACAGGTGAGCCTTCATGCCTGAACTCTCCGTCATAGTCGTCCTCGACGATGAGACACTCCGCCTCCCGGGCGAAGCGGACGAGTGCCTGCCGCCTCTGTACGGGCAGGATGCCCCCCAGTGGATACTGATGCGAAGGCGTCACATACACGAAAGCGACGCCAGCCCTGCGGGCCTCCTCCGCCGATGGCAACATCCCCGTGTCCATGCCCCGGTCATCGACGGGCACACCTTCGACCCGCAAACCCGTCACTTCAAGCACTTCGCGCAATCCGGCATGGGCAGGGTCCTCTGCCAGAACCACTCCGCCACTCCGTTGCAGAAGCCGGGACATGATCCGCAGCCCCTGGGTCGCCCCACTTGTGATCATCACCCTTTCGGCGTGGCAGCGTATGCCGCGTGTCCTGCGCAGGTATCCGGCTATCGCCTCCCGCAACACCCAGACGCCTGCCGGGGCGCTATAGCGCAGCGCGTCGTCGGGCAAAGCCGCGCACACCTTCTGGTAGGTCCTGGCCCACTCTTCGCGCGGGAAGACATCGAGTGCCGGAATGCCAGAGCGAAAGCTCACCTGAACCGCAGGGCACTCGGACAAGGCTGCGGGGGCGATGACGAACGGCGCACGGTTTGCACCCCCCTCCCCGCGCTCTGACACGATGCCTGCTGCCACCTTCGTCCCCGAACCATGACGCGTTTCGAGGTAGCCCTCCGCGGACAGTTGGTCATAGGCATCAAGAACCGTATTGCGCGACACACCAAGCTCAACGGCAAGAGCACGACTGGATGGCAGACGTGCCCCCGCAGCCAGTTCACCATCAAGGATCATCTGCTTCAGGCGTTCATACAGCTGTCTACCTAGAGACAGAGGACCGTCGACATCAAGCGGGAGCCACATGCTCGCTCCAAGTGGTACCTTGTCATTACCATTTGACTGGGTCTTTCCTCATCCACTTCTCCCACCGTATGCTCCACTCCCACGAGAGACAAGGGCCATGTGCCGCACAGAACACACGGAGGGACAGGACATGCGTATCGATGACAACGTTGTGGCAAGACATCCGGCGACCATCATGGGACTGCTGGAGGCGCAGGGGCTTACCGGGGCGGACACGGCAGGGTGGGACTCGCTGAAGACCCGGGAGACCGAAACCTTCAGGCACCGGCTGCGCGACTACAACCGCAAGGCCGCATCACTCACCCACCCCGTATCGTGCTACACCCGCTATTACCGTCGATACGGCAAGTCGTATCCCGTTCAATTGCAGATGGAGTCAGTGGTGCTCAAGGCGAGGGATATCAAGGCCGCATGTCTTGCGGTGGAGACCATGTTCCTTGCAGAAGTGCGCCACGGGTTGCTGGTCGCCGGACATGACACGTCGACCCTGCGGGGAGACTTCGTGCTGGATGCGGCAGCAGGTGGCGAGACGTTCACCACCGTCTCGGGGCAGTCGCGCACCCTGAAGGTGGACGACCTGTATCTGGCGGATGGGGATGTCATACTCTCCAGCGTGCTTGAGGGACAGGCGCAAGCGTCGTCACTCACGGCAGACAGCACCGACGTTCTCTACTGCGTGTACGGCGTTGAAGGCGTCACGCGCACAGACATGGAAGCCTTCTTCGATGACCTCCGCCGCTACATCCTCACAGCCTACCCTCATGCCTCGGTCGGCTGCCCCGCCTATCACGCGGCGGTGCCGGCATGAACGTCAGACTCCGGGCATACATCCACCTGACCCTTGCCATGTGCATCGCGGGCAGCGCCGTCGTGGCAGGCAAACTCATGGTCTCGTCCATGCCGGTGTTCCTCGCTGCAGAGGCGGGACTGCTTGCAAGCCTCGCCGTACAGGTGCCCTTCACCTTCATGATGAAGCGCGAACGCATCCCGACCGACCTTTCTGTGCATCTGTACCTCGCCCTGCAGGCGCTGTTCGGCGTCGTACTCTACAGGGTCTTCATCTTTCAGGGATTGCAGCACACGACAGCCACCGTTGGAGGAGTGATAAGCAGCACCACACCGTTATGCATCGTCCTGCTTTCGGCCATCTTCCTGCGCGAACACATCACGCGACGAACCATCGCAGGGGCCGTATGCGTCGTCACGGGACTTGCGACCATCAGCCTGACGCCGCTCATGGACGCCACACCTGCCGCCACGGGTTCATTCACCGGCAACGTTCTCATCCTTGCGGCAGTCGTCAGCGAATCGGCCTTCTCCGTCATGAGCAGGGCCAAGCGTGACCACCTGTCGCCGCTGGCAAGGACAGCCATGGTCTCGGTGTATGCGGCCCTGTGCCTGCTGCCTTTCGCCATTCACGATGCCCTGCACTATGACATGGCGACACTGGATGCCGAGACCCTTTCGTGCATCGCCTACTACGGAGTCTTCGTGTCGTTCCTGTCGTACCTGCTGTGGTTCAAGGGCGTCGCCGTCATCGCCGCAGGGACCGCAGCATCCTTCACCGGACTCATCCCTCTCAGCAGCATGGGCATCGCATGGCTGGTCCTGAACGAGACGATAACCTCTGCCCATATCGCGGGACTCGCCTGCGTGGGCGCGGGAATCGTCATCGCCTGTATTCGTCCGGCGACCAGTCCCACAACGTCGAGCGTAGCGGTCTGACCCCGTGACCTCTTCAGATTCCAGCCGGACAGGCAACGACTGCCCCCGTCGCACCCGAAGACATGCCTCCAAGACCGTATCACCCAGCAGCCCATCAAGTGTTTTTCATTTCATCCCGTGCAGATATAAAAAAACAAATGCGCATTACCAAAAAATAATACTGTAGCACCATCACAAGGTACACACCTTGCTTCCACCGTCACCGTTACATGTTGCGGCATTTTTTTCCGAAAACGGGCAAGGAGGGCGCCCCGGACGCAGGAGGTGACCATGAGCATCGAGGCAACTGGACTGGGAAGCGGCGGATTGCAGGGCATCTGGCCCCACAAGGGCAGGGGCGTCACGTCGCGAGTGGCGAACATGATGCTGAAGGAGATGGATGCCGATGCAGACGGCAAGCTGTCACAGACGGAATCGGGCCTGTCCGAGACGGCATTCAAGGGGCTTGATACCGACGAGGACGGTTCCGTAAGCCGCAAGGAACTGAAGGCAGGGCTACGCAGCAGGCGTGACCAGCTCATGTCCATGCTCGAACAAGGGCCGGACGAGGGAGACGACTCCACGGCGCAACAGACCGGGCAAACAGGGCAGGCCGGGCAAGTAGGGGCTGCCGCCGGACTGGTGAAGAACATCCTTTCCAAGCGGGATGCGGACGCCGATGGCACCCTGTCAGAAGAGGAGGCGGGCCTCTCTTCGACGACGTTCGACTCTTTCGACACCAATCAGGACGGGGTGCTCAGCGCCGAAGAACTCGCGGCGGGCTTCGACAAGATGTTCGAGACCATGCGCGCCCTGCGAGACATGATGGGCAACGAGGAACACGCCGGGCCGGGGGCCATGCAACGCGCCGTGGCCGCCTACAAGGGGCAGATGAGCGGGCTCATGAAGGGCCTGTTCGAGACCGACAGCGCGGGGGCCGAGACCTCTGGCACCGCGCCAGATACGGCAGCCACCGGCACGGCAGCCACCGGCACGGTAGCGACGGACACGGCAACGACTGGCACGGGAACAGCTGGCACGACGACAGCTGGAACAGGCACGGCCGAGAGCACCACTTCCGGCATTTCTGCCACAGTCTGACGCCTGCACCACGGCACGCCATCCTTGGCGTGGTTCAGGCCCACACGCATCACGACGGTGCAGAATGGGGGCGGCACAGGACAGGCCGCCCGCACCGGAAGAAGAACGATGCCAAAGGCACCGCAAGCGCCAACCTATCCGGCCTGTGGGCTATCCGTGCCCGCAGCCGCTACGCCACGCATGGCCCGCCGCACCGTTTGTACCTGTGCGACGATGTCCACTGCACCCACTATCTCCGACACCAGCGCGCAACACCGGGCGCCGTGGGCTGCCACCTCGCCGATGTTATGCAGCTTGATGCCGCCGATGGCCACGAAGGGGATATCAAGATGCGTCACGACCCAGTCGAGGTATGCGTACCCCAGCGGGTCGCATACGTCCTTCTTGGTCTTGGTGGCGAAGATGGGGCCGACGCCGATGTAGTCGGCCCCGGCAGCCACTGCGGCCATGGCCTGTTCCGGCGAATGCGTGGAGAGGCCGATGGCCCTGTCCGGCCCGACGAGACGCCTGACCTCGCCCACGGGCAGGTCATCCTGTCCGATGTGAACCCCGTCGGCATCGCATAGCATGGCGATGTCCACATGGTCGTTGACGATGAAGCACGCTCCTGCCTCGCGGGTCATACGCCGCAGTTCAAGGCATTCGCGCAGCATCTCACCGGCCTTCTTCTCTTTTTCGCGGTATTGTATGATACGCGCCCCGGCTTGCAGCATGGCGTCGACGACATCCACGGTCGGCCGCCCGAGACAGAGACCGGAATCTGTCAGACAGTAGATGTCGGCATCAGGAGTCGTGCCGGGCAGAATGACGGGCATGAGGCCACCTCCAGTGATGAATGAAAACGGGTTGTCGGGTACAGGCCCTGAATTAGTCAGCAGTGCCGGGACGCTGCAGCCTCAGATGCTACAGGGATGGTCCCGATACTTGTCGAACGGTCAGCCCTTCGACCGGCCGACCGGCTGACGGGGGCACTGGTCGGGCAGCTGACCGGCATGTTCGCCGAGGGGACTGCCCCCCATCCGCGGGGCACGGCAGGGTATGTGCCAAACCTCCGGGCAACTCTCCGGGCAACAGCTAGCGGTGGTTCATGGCGGGACACGGGCCCAGCAGACGCGCAAGCACCGCATCGGCCTGCATCGCAGCGGCCATGACGACACGGGGGGCGAGCGGCGGGAGGCCCGGCCCGACCTCGTTGGTGAAGTCACCCACGACGACCATGCTCTCTCCGAGATGCCGTTCCCGCATGGGGGGGCCGCCCCACCCGCCCATGCCGGAGGCGCACACTACCGGGCGCCCTGCCCCCATCAACGTCTCGGCAAGCATCCGTTTGGTGGCGGCGTCATCGACAGCCTCCACCACCACATCGCATCCGCCAAAGATACCTATGATATTGCCGTCTTCCAACTGCTGCACATGCACGACGAGGTCGACAGCGGGGTTGATGGCCCGCAGCACGTCAGCCAGTGCTTCGGCCTTGGGCCTGCCCACATCGGCGGCGAGGTAGTGCTGGCGGTTCAGATTGGAGGGTTCGACCACATCATGGTCGACCAGCACGAACCGCCCCACGCCGCTGCGGGCAAGCAGCACGGCGCAGTTCGACCCAAGCCCGCCAGCGCCCGCGATACCGACAGTGGCCTTACGCAACCGGTCACGCAGGGAGGGTTCGAGATAGCGGGACAACCCGTCCTCGAAAAGGCTCACTATCGGGCCTCGCATCGGACTGTGCCATCGGCATGGCCCGATGCGCCACAGGCGTAGACGTTGTCTTGCGGGGGTTCCCAGTCCTTGAACACCGGCTGGTAGCCCCGTGCGGTGATGGCAGACACCATCTCCTCGACACTACGGTCATCAGAGATGTCGAACTGGCTTGGCCCCGCGTCATCGCCCTGCCGAAGGCCTTCAGCCGCCGCATGGGCCGGAGAGTATCCTGTGGCGTCGTCCGATGCGGCATCCATCCTCGCCGCAAGGGTTGACGCCTCGGCCGAAGCCACGTTGCCGTCACCGCCCGCGGCATGTCCGCCCACCGCCGTGGAAACCCCTGCGGACATGCGCGTCACGCCAAGGGGAATGAGATTGTCGCGGAACGCCGCCGCTTCGCGGCTGGATACCGTGATGCCCGCCATGGGCAGGAAGATGCGGTACGCCGTGAGAATCTGCACCAGTTCATGGTCGGAGACGGGGTGCTGCGGCTCGAAGCTGCCCGTATGCGGCCTCATGCGAGGCACCGAGAAGCTGACCTCGGTAGCCGGATAGTACCGTTGCAACCACGCCCCGTGCATGGCGGTGTAGAACGCATCGCGCCGCCAGTCGTCCAGTCCGAGCAAGGCTCCGAGACCGACGCTGCGCATCCCGCCGAGGCAGCCGCGTTCCGGCGCGTCAAGCCGGAAGCGGAAGTCGCGCTTGGGCCCTGCAGGGTGCAACCATGCGTAGAGTCCGGGGTTGTAGGTCTCCTGGAACATGGTCAACGACTCCACGCCTCCCGCCACGAGTTCGGCATACTCCTCGACCTGCATGGCGTAGACTTCCACGCCAAGAGACGGAAAGAGGGGCCGCAGCCTGTGCGCCGCCTCGGCGATGTAGGATACGGTAGAGATGCGCGGGGCATCGCCCGTGAGCAGCAGCAACTGACGCAGCCCAGTATTGGCGATGGCCCGCCCTTCGACCATGATCCTTTCCGCGTCCAGCTGGTCGCGCCGGATATGGTTGCGGGCGTTGAACCCACAGTAACGGCACTGGTTGGTGCAATGGTTCGCGAGGTACAGCGGGGTGAACAGCTGTATGGTGCGCCCGAAATGCCGCACGGTAAGCTCATGGGCGCGCTGCGCCATGTCCTCGAGGTACGGCATGGCCGCCGGGGACAGAAGGGCCGCAAGGTCGGCGGGGCCGGGCCGCGTCGCCGTCAACGCGCGCTGGACGTCATCCGCCGTGGACGACGCGATGAGTGCGTCCAGCGTCTCGTGAGGCCAGCGGGCCAGTTCATCGTAGAAGCTCATGGTCACGCCTGCCCGCCAAGGAAGCCCGTCAGCGGCGACGATGCCTCGGCCCTGCCGTCGAGCACACGGCCCGCACGGGCGAGAAAGGCACGCCGCCCCGCGCGGACGGCCTCGCCAAAGGCCCGCGCCATGGCGACGGGGTCTCCGGCGCTTGCGATGGCGGTGTTCACAAGGCACGCCGCCGCGCCCATCTCCATGGCATCGCACGCCTCCGAAGGTTTGCCGATACCCGCATCCACCACGATGGGCAGCGACATCTCCTCGATGAGGATGCCGATCATCTCACGGGTGCGCAGCCCCCGGTTGGTGCCGATGGGCGCACCGAGTGGCATGATGGCGGCGGCCCCGGCATTCTCGAGGTCGCGGGCCACATAGAGGTCGGGGTTCATGTAGGGCAGCACCGTGAACCCCTCGGCAGCGAGAATCTCCGTGGCGCGTGCCGTGGCGTATCCGTCGGGCAGCAGATAGCGGCTGTCCGAGATGATCTCGATCTTGATCCAGTCACCGCACCCTGCGGCGCGTGCCAGCCGGGCGATGCGGACGGCCTCGTCGACCGTCCGCGCCCCGGATGTGTTGGGCAGAAGCCGCATGTGTGCGGGGATGTGCGCCAGCACGTTGCCCTTGGGGTTGCCAAGGTCCACGCGCCGGAGCGCCACGGTGATGACCTGCGAGCCGGAGGCATCGGCCACGGCAGGGATGAGCGCATCCGTACCGTATTTGCCCGTGCCGATGAAAAGGCGACTTTCAAGCGCCTGTCCGCCCAGCACGAACGTGTCGTCGTGTCGTGTGTCGTGTGTCATTAGCCTCCTCCCACAAAATGAAGGATTTCCAGTGTGTCACCCTGTTCGAGGCCCATGTCTCCGAACGCCTCGGCCTTCACGATGGTCCCGTTACGCTCGACGACGACGGTACGGGGGTCGAGCCCCTGCCGCCCCAGAAGGACGAGCAGCGTAACGCCGTCTTCGCACGCGACTTCATGACCGTTCACAACTATCGTCATCGCCGTCTCTCCTTCTGCCGGGTTGTCTGCTGACGCCTGCCAAGGCCGACCGCCCCGCCTGCCCTGCCGCCATAGTCGCAGGCAGGGCGCAAAGGCGATGCGGCGGGCGCCGGAAAAACAGAACGCCCATCCGCAGAGGATGGGCGTACGGACGCATGTCCGGTGCGCGGCTTCCCTACGGCAGTGCTAACTGCGTCAGGTTCACAGGGTCTGGGACGAACCCACTCTCAGCCCGAAGGCTCCCCTAGCTCCGGTCGCGACGGCGACCGCTGATACTCGAAAAACAAAAAAGCCCATCCGCAGAGGATGGGCGAACGGACGTTGTCCGGCGCTCAGCTTCCCTACGGCAGTGTGAACTGCGTCAGGTTCACAGGGTCTGGGACGTGCCCACTCTCAGCCCGAAGGCTCCCCTAGCTGACTGAACGCACAGTAGCCTCCGGCGTCAGGTCTTGTAAAGCCCTTCGAAGCGAAAATCGCAGGTGTGTCGCCCCTGCGGCCGCACTCCGGACAGTGGCGACCCCACGCTCTTGCGGCAACCACCTGCCACGACAGAAGTTCGCGCGGGAAGCAGGCACAGGGGACACAACCGAAGCACGTGCCACATGGAGATGCCACCATGTCACAGCCCCCTTACCGGTCATTCACAAGGGCACAAACCGCTACAGGCGGGCATCCCCTCCCTGCATCGGGAGACTGACGCAGCACCTGACGCCCCCCCATGCGCAATGATGCACTCTCCCATCATACCGAAGTGGTTGCCGACTTGTGCACTATTGAAGCATGGTGCAACCGACCGACTCGACTCGTGCCGCGAACTTCCATGCTTATTCCGCGACGCTGGCGACGACAGGCAGTATTGAACCGCACCCGGACACAGGATAGACACCATGAGACTCTCCGATGTCGATCTTGTCGAACTTCTTGAACGTCCTGGCAACAGATCATTCTCCTCCATATTCTCTTCACGCATCGTGATGCGCGGGCAATCCGTCTTTCGGCCCGACATGGAAGACGACATGATCCTCATTGTGCGTAGCGGTAGACTACGTGTCTATCTTGCTTACGGCGACAAGGAGTTCAGCCTTGCATTTCTCGGGAAGGGAGACATCTACAGCAGCCACACAGGCGCGTATGTACAGGCGTTGACCGAAAGCGAGATCATGCTTGCCGAAACACATCTCGTACACCGGCATATGGCATCAGTGACTGCAATATCGTCTATCATGGTGCGCATCCTCGGGCAGATGCTACGGTCGAGTTTCTTCCTCATCGAGAGCATGGTCTTCAAGGACAGTAACACCCGTCTGGCAGCGCTCCTTCTTGAACAGGCAGAAGACAGCGACAGGAACAGACAACAACCTGCCGATGACATGTCAGATTTGCCTGACATCCACCTTGAACTCACCATGGAACAACTCGCCGGGCTTGTGGGAACAACCCGGCAGACCGCATCCACCCTGCTCAACGACATGATACGGGCGGGCATCCTGCAACGCAGGGGGCGGGGACACTTTGTGGTACTGGATATGACCCGGCTACGCGAAATAGCCCTTCAATGACTGATTCCATGTGCCATCCAGCGGTGCCCTTTCCATGAGCAAGCCTAGCCTCATAGGCCGTAAGGACGCATGCAGCAGCAAATCATGCTCCTCTTCGGGCTTTGTCGGCTAGCCGACAGACATCGTGCCACCGGCGTACTAACCTGTTGCCACTACCACCCACCCAGCGGGACCGGAGTTTTCCGGAACGATGCAGGGCGCACACGACACAGGCACCTGAGTGCATGCCCCTAAATGCCATAGGCAGTCACCTCACTACCCGCCGGACAAACCGCACGAGGCAAGCCCATGAGTTCTTCCAAGACAATCCGTAGCCGTTCGATTTGGGATGACGCACACGCCATGCTCGAAAAGGCGAAGGCCGAGGGTATCAGCACCGTCTGGGATCGAGCTGCCGAACAGACGCCGTCCTGTAAATTCTGCGAATTGGGCACCACCTGCCGCAACTGCATCATGGGCCCGTGCCGTATCGCCAACCGCAAGGACGGCAAGATGCGCCTTGGCGTGTGCGGTGCCGATGCCGATGTCATCGTGGCGCGCAATTTCGGCCGTTTCATCGCCGGTGGCGCGGCGGGGCACTCCGACCACGGACGCGACCTGATCGAAACGCTCGAAGCCGTAGCCGAGGGCAAGGCTCCCGGCTATACGATCCGCGACGTGGCAAAACTCAGGCGCATCGCGACCGAACTCGGCGTCGCCGACGCGGCGACACGCCCCGCCCATGACGTGGCCGCCGACCTCGTCACCATCTGCTACAACGACTTCGGCAGCCGCCGTAATGCGCTGGCCTTTCTTGCGCGTGCGCCGCAGGTGCGGCGCGACCTCTGGCAACGCCTTGGCATGACCCCCCGTGGCGTAGACCGCGAGATTGCCGAAATGATGCACCGCACCCATATGGGCTGCGACAACGACCACACAAGCCTGCTCGTCCATGCCGCGCGGACGGCGCTCGCCGATGGATGGGGCGGTTCCATGATCGGCACGGAATTGTCCGACATCCTCTTCGGCACGCCTCGCCCTCGCCAGTCCACAGTCAATCTCGGGGTCTTGCGCAAGGATGCCGTCAACATCCTCGTGCACGGACACAACCCCGTCGTCTCCGAAATGATTCTGGCCGCCACCCGTGAACCGGCCGTAAGGCAGGCGGCACAGGACGCCGGGGCAGCAGACATCAACGTGGCGGGGCTATGCTGCACGGGTAACGAACTGCTCATGCGACAGGGCATTCCCATGGCGGGCAACCACCTCATGACCGAACTCGCCATTGTCACAGGTGCGGCCGATGCCATTGTCGCAGACTATCAGTGTATCATGCCCAGCCTTGTGCAGATTGCCGCGTGCTACCACACCCGCTTCGTGACGACGTCTCCCAAGGGGCGTTTCACGGGGGCCACTCATGTGGAAGTGCACCCGCACAATGCGCAAGAGAGGTGCCGCGAAATCGTGATGCTCGCCATCGATGCCTACACCAGACGAGACCCCGCCCGGGTCGACATCCCGTCGCAACCCGTGTCCATCATGTCCGGGTTCTCCAACGAGGCCATCCTCGAGGCCCTTGGCGGCACTCCCAAGCCCCTCATCGACGCTGTTGTGGCAGGGCAGATACGGGGATTTGTGGGCATCGTGGGCTGCAACAACCCAAAGATACGTCAGGATTCAGCCAATGTGACGCTCACGCGGGAACTGATACGCCGCGACATCATGGTGCTTGCCACAGGATGCGTCACGACGGCTGCTGGCAAGGCCGGACTGCTGGTCCCGGAAGCCGCATCGAAAGCCGGCGAGGGGCTTGCCGCCGTGTGCCGCAGTCTTGGCGTGCCTCCCGTGCTGCACATGGGCAGCTGCGTGGACAACTCCCGCATCCTCCAGTTGTGCGCCCTGCTGGCAACCACGCTGGGCGTTGACATAAGCGACCTGCCCGTGGGGGCCTCGTCGCCCGAGTGGTATTCCGAGAAGGCAGCGGCCATTGCCATGTACGCCGTGGCAAGCGGCATTCCCACGCATCTTGGTCTTCCCCCCAACATCCTCGGCAGCGAGAACGTCACCGCCATGGCCCTGCATGGCCTACAGGATGTGGTAGGCGCGGCCTTCATGGTTGAACCGGACCCCGTCAAGGCCGCGGACATGCTCGAGGCGCATATCGTGGCACGCCGCGCAAGGCTTGGTCTCACATCCTAGCCGTTTCAGACTTCCGGACATGAACGCCGGGGGGCGTCTGCCACACGCCCTCCCGCCCTCTTACGACCACGCAGGAGCACACTCATGAAACTGGCATTTGCGGGCAAGGGCGGCGCAGGCAAGACGACGCTCACCGCATGGACAGCAGACTATCTGGCCCGCCATGGGCACAACGTATGGCTCATCGATGCCGACACTGCTCTTTCGCTGGGCCGTGCCTCGGGCCTTGCCCGCACCGACCTGCCCGCCCCGCTCATCAATCGGCACGACATTATCATGGAACGCATCAGCAGCGGGCTCATCAACCTCACCCCCGACGTGGAGGACCTGCCGGAGGCACTCTCTGTCGCCGTACCACTGGGGGGGCCGACAGTCACAGGAGTCGCTGCTGGGCGTAAACGTCTACTCGTCATGGGCTCCATAACCCACGCCGGCGGGGGGTGCGCATGCGAAGCCAACGCCCTGCTCAAGGCATTATTGGCCCACCTTGTCTATGACCGTGATGAATGGGTGCTGGTCGACCTTGAAGCGGGTGTGGAACACCTCGGACGCGGCACAGTTGCCATGGTCGACGCGCTTGTGGTCGTCAGTGAACCCAGCCTGCGCAGCCTCGAGACCGCATCAGAAATCTCGCAACTGGCAACAGGTCTGGGGTTGCCTCGTCAGGTACTGGCCCTGAACAGGCATTCCTGTTCAGGCATGAGGAACAGGCCGTTGGCATCGTCCGATGCCACGGACGGGAAGGCATTGCACACCCTCGCCCCCGCCCTTGCGTTACCGGAAAGACGGGTTGCCATCCCCACGCTGGCGGGCCTTCAGGAACGCATGCTTGAGCACGCCCATGTCACCGGCCTTCCGGAATCCGCCATGGTAGACGAGTTTGTGACAATGCTGCTGCAACAGGTCATGGAAAGCGCACATACAAAACAGTCTCTTGCACCTTCTCGTGGCGTCTGTTGTGCATGACCATCCAATGCCAGACGGGATGAGATAGACATCGTCCCGCCTCCTCGTCACATCGATACGAACAGAAAAGGGCGCAGCCTGTGCCGCGCCCGTCCTTTTCAAGAGCCTGTCGTCATCTTCGAAGCGTTCTTCTGCCGCCGTCAGCGTACGACCAGCACCGAACATGTCGCGTGTGTGACGATCTTCGTGGCGACGCTGCCAAGCAGGAAGCGCTCTATGGCACCTCGACCACGCGAACCGACCACGATGAGGTCGACCCCCTTGTCCTTGGCGAAGTCGATGACGGTACCCGCCGCAGAATGCGACTTGAGCAGTTCACCATGGGCGGCGACGCCCTTCCCCTTGGCATAGGCGACGGCCTTGTCGACGATTTCATGGGCCATGGTCGTGAACTTGTCCTCGATGTCCACACCCACGGCGAACTCCGCATACTCGTAAAGCTGCTCGTTCACACTGACGATGAACAACTCGGCCTTCTCACTGAGGGCCTTGGCGACGGCACACTCAAGGGCCTTCTGGGAATAACCTGATTGGTCGATGGCTACCAGAATCTTCATGGTGTTCCTCCTTGGCGTCTCGCACTCAAGCGGTTCACAAGCATTGCCCCGCC
>Ga0302246_1001805_pt1 | contig 14051 bp, 14 predicted proteins | sample AAG_UR_Trp_MG_FD_193533 | JGI IMG/M metagenome (GOLD analysis project Ga0302246, IMG submission 193533) | Enriched activated sludge microbial communities from anaerobic digester in WTTP, New Holstein, Wisconsin, United States - AAG_UR_Trp | ecosystem: Engineered > Bioreactor > Anaerobic >...
CCCTGCCGGCTCACTGTGCCGGGTCACTGGCTGCGCCAATGACAAGAAGAAGCGGAGGCTGGTGCCTCCGCGACATGACGCACTCGCGCAGGACGAATGAGCCCGGACGCCAATGACGGTATCTCCGGCGCAGAGAACACGGCAGGCGTTCGCTTCCGGCAGGGGTGAACCCTGCCGGCTCACTGTGCCGGGTCACTGGCTGCGCCAATGACAAAAAGAAGCGGAGGCTGGTGCCTCCGCGACATGACGCACTCGCGCAGGACGAATGAGCCCGGACGCCAATGACGGTATCTCCGGCGCAGAGAACACGGCAGGCGTTCGCTTCCGGCAGGGGTGAACCCTGCCGGCTCACTGTGCCGGGTCACTGGCTGCGCCAATGACAAAAAGAAGCGGAGGCTGGTGCCTCCGCGACATGACGCACTCGCGCAGGACGAATGAGCCCGGACGCCAATGACGGTATCTCCGGTGCAAAGGACACGGCAGGCGTTCGCTTCCGGCAGGGGTGAACCCTGCTGGCTCACTGTGCCGGGTCACTGGCTACGCCAATGACAAAAAGAAGCGGAGGCTGGTGCCTCCGCTTCTTTTTGCGGGGATGGTCCGAGGAGTCCGGACGCCGCATTGCGGCTACGACGTACCGGAAAATATCTACGCCACGCGCTCTTCAAGGCGCACGCGGTCGAGGTCTACGACTACAGGGTCGATGAGGGTGAAACCGGAGGGGTTCGACCAGTTGAACTCATCCGCGGCACGCCCTGCGTAGGTCACGTCACTCAGGGCGCTGAACCCTTCCGCCAGACACGGTGACAGGTCGAGTACACGTGCGGCAAAGGCATTGGCATCGAAGGAATCGACATTGCGCCACACCCATCTGTAGGTACAACGCTCGTCGGTGAAACCCATGACAGCCATGAACCGGGCACGCGAACCAAGGAAGAGTTCAGGATTCAGCGTCGTTCCCGTTGCCATCAGAGCCTTGGTGTCAAAAGGTACCGGCTGACCATCCACGGTCAGCTGAACAGTTGTCGCTGCATCGATACGCATACCGAAATTCCGAGTGTTGCCCCGGCGCCACCAGTTCATGTACTTCTGTGAGTATATCTTGCGGCCGTTGGTGCGGATGTTTTCCGCAGTACGTGACGAGACGGGATGCAGAGCCAGGTCGCAGCTGCTACCGGTGAAAGTAAGGACGATATCCATTGATTGACCTCTCAAACAACACATGATCTCTAAAAAAATCCTGCACTGAGGCAAGATTTGCCAGGCCTTGCGAGTGAGAGCCTCCGGTGAACAGCCACATGCGTCGGTTGCAACGACGCTACAACATCAGGTACGGCACGGCTCAGCTTTCGCAGGTTGGTCACCCAACCAAGACGCCCTCACTTTGCCTCAGTCGGCACAAACAGTCAACAGGATTGTAGCAGAAAGTCGATTTTACGAAGCACCCAACATTGATTGCGCACATAGTTGTGAAAAAATTGATCAAGCCGGTCGAAGCCTCCTTCCCCGTTCCCGCCGCGCCTTTTCGCAACCAGCGACAGATCGCCAATGCATGGCGGATATCCAGATATAACATGCTGCATTCACATCGTTTTCAAACCTTGCCATTACCATCGGCGACCAGAAACACCTGCAACGCTGCGCCGCGCGATGGGGCCAGCACATACCAAAAAAAGGCGGAGAGCGACGTGTGGTCGTCGCTCTCCGGGGGAAGGGAGGATCATTGAAGACTGGGAAGGGAGGGTATGCAGTCAGGCGAATGCCTGTTCATGCCATCAGGCAGGTACCTTCGAAGAAGACCGCGACTCGGCTTCGACCTCACGCCGCACCTCGGCGAGGTCGATAACAATGGGGTCGATGAGGGTGAACCCGCTGGGATTGCACCACGAATCATCATCGGCGCATCTGCCATTGTAGAAGACGGAGTCGACGACATTGTAGCCTTCTGTCCGGAGAACGCGATCCCAGTTGAGAACCTGAAAACGGAAGTTCTTCGGGTCGAAGTCCTGAACATCATTCCATATCCACTTGAAATTGCACCACTCATCGTCATATCCGAGAACAGCGAGATACTTGGCGCGGCTTTCCAGATACATCCGGCGACGCACGGCATGCACATCGCGGTAAAGAAGCTGGTCGTCGAACGGGGTCTGCTTTCCGTCAACGTACAGGCGCACCATGCTGTCCGGCCCGACGCGCATGCCGAAGGTGCGAGTGTTACCCTTGCGCCACCAGTTCATATACTTTTCCGCGTAAATCGCCCGCCCGCGCTTACGTATGGTCTCGGCGGTCTGCGGAGAAACGGGATGAAGAGCGATGTCACAGCTTTGACCAGTGATTTCAAAGATGATGTTCATGGATTCCCTCTCGTACTACAGATTGTTTCCGCCGGGCCTGCAAGGCTGCGTCATGTTGAACCAGCTATTCTGCCCGTAAGTGAGCATACACTGTGCCATTGCGTAATAAGGGATCGCGCATCTGCCAGCACATCCTCGCACTCGCTTGCGAACAAAGCATAGTTATTTTTTTCACAACCTGTCAAGCGTCGCCACCTGTTCCGTGCAATATCCAGTCTGCGGGAAATTGCGCGGTTACGCCCCACCAAAGCTCATGTTCTTCGCGAAAGACATAGCATGGTGCATGCGCTTTTTCGCAATTATCACCCTGCCAGCCTTCAGACCGGAGGACACAGGCGCATGGTCGTGCGCTCGCCGTATGAGCCCTTCATGATGATGGACGGTCCAGACGTCGCATCATTCGGAAGGCACGACGACAAGACGGGATAGAAGAAGGTCGCTGGTGCCTCGTCATACCGCAAGCCCATTCCCTCTCGTCTCCATTCGACCATGCTCACTGCCGGTCATGCCCATCAATGCACTACAACTGTTGCGTCCAGAGAAAAACAGTCGGCAAACATCCACAGTTCGATACTGCATCGAACGGCTACACCCCTCTTCCCAAAAGGGTTTCGCAGCCCCTGCCCGCATCGCGCATGCCCACCGGACAAGCTCGAAAAACTCTAAAAAAAGTCAAACATCAAGACTGATTGGGCTTTGAGAAGATCATCGTCGGACTTCTGCAACCTCACACCACGAAACTGCAGAACAGGACCATTTCCATGCAACAGTCCCATCGACCTGGCGGGTATTCCTTCACCGTACAGCCGCGCCAGCATACATGCCCGCCGATGACGGACCATGAACCGTTTTTTTCTTGTCAGCACACAGGCGGTGCAGTAAGGTCGGCATGTTCAAGTCAGTTCACAACCACGCAACCCCTATCCTCAAGCTGCTACCTTGCACCGAGAGGCAGAATGGCACACCAGAGCATCCCCGGACATGGCAAACGCTTTCCCGGCCAGCTAGGCATCGTCCTTCTGGTGCTGACTTTCGTTGTGGCAAGCGTCTGCGGGGCACATGCCTCCGAAAGGCTCAATGTGGTATCGGCGTTCCTGATAGACCAGAACAGCCGACGTGTGCTCTTCGAACAGAACGCTGACGCGCAGATTCCTCCCGCTTCGCTCACCAAGGTCATATCGATGTATGTGGCCCTCGACCATATCAGGGCCGGAAAGGCCTCTCTCGCAGACAAGGTCAAGATCAGCGCCCGTGCGGCCCGAACAGGCGGTTCTCGCATGTTTCTCACCCGCGGAGAGACTGTATCGCTTGACGAACTGCTTATGGGCATGGCTGTATCCTCTGGCAATGACGCCAGTGTTGCAGTGGCTGAGCATATCGCGGGCAGTACCGACCGGTTCGTACAACTGATGAACGCCAAGGCACGTGCACTGGGGATGACGGAAACGACATTCCGCAACGTCAACGGACTGCCTGCAGCGGGGCAGAAGACGACAGCGCGAGACATGGGCAAGCTGGCAGTCAGCTATCTCACTGCCCATCCGCAGGCACTGCGCTACCATTCAACGCGCTTCATCAGACACAACAAGGTCATCACGACCAACAAGAATCCCATGCTCGGCAACTGCGAAGGGGCCGACGGCCTCAAGACCGGCTGGGTATGCGCGTCGGGCTACAACCTCATATCCACTGTCAAACGGGGCAACACCCGCCTTGTTGCTGTCGTCCTCGGCGCGGAGAACAGTCAGGTTCGCGGTCAGGAGATGAACAGGCTCATCGACGCAGGCTACAGGTCGTTACGGGGTGAGGGGCCTTCAGTGGCTGCCGTCCTGCCCCGCCTCTCGCCTGCCGATTATCGGATCGACCTGCACAAGACCAACTCTCTCGCCTATGCCGAAGTGAGCAAACACAAGAAGAAGATCGCAGCCCGCAAAGGCAAACTGCGGGCAGGCAAGACTGGCTCCAAGCAGCACGCCTCGGCGCAGGTCAGCAAGTCCTCCAAATCATCCAAGGCCGTCAAAGGCAAATCTCCGGACAAGTCTGCAGCTACATCCAAGGCTGTCGCCACAGTGCGGCGAGAGAAAGCCAAGGCGGTTCCTTCGAACAAGTCTGTCCGGGCTACCAAGGTGCAGCAGGCCCGCAAGGCTGCCGTCGCCCGCAAGACAGAGACGAAAACGACCGTGAAACGGTCCAAGCCCGCCACCGCCGCTTCGACCAAGAAGACGGCAGCACCGCCTCGTACTCCCGTACAGCGCGCCGAACGCACAGACAAACGGGGCTAGGCGGGGGGCGGAACACGCCCCGGCCCGCACGATGTCTTCTCTTTTCTCTCTCCCTGTCAGCCTGATGTCCTTTCACGCTCTTCCGCACTTCATGGCAGCCTCGTAGGGGTCATGCCCCACCCTTTTGCGTGCTGGTGCAGGCTTACATCTCGATGGTGCCGCCTCTCCTCCACTCCATGCTTCTTGCCCGAAGAACGCCTCGGGCGCCTGCCCTTCAGCAAGGCTGAGTCTCAGCCCCCCTGTCGTGCGAACAGGACGACAGCGGCAACAAGACACGACAGCCCCGGCGCGCAATCGCCGGGGCTGTCGTGTCATTCACCCTTGGATACCAGCAGGGCAAACATCTGTCTGCAGGGTGTCAGGCGGAATGCCCCCTATAGACGGCACCCGATGTGGGACTCTCGCGCACGACGACCTTGGAAAGCAGCGGGAGGGATGTCACAAGGCGTTCCCACAGCCAGCGGGCGATGTTCTCGCTTGTGGGATTCTCGAGTCCTTCAATATCATTCAGGTAGGCATGGTCTAGCTGGTCCACGACCGGGCGCGCCACGCGCTTGACGTCTCCGAAATCCATCACCCAGCCATTGTCTCCGTCGAGAGGCCCGGCAAGGTGGACTTCAACACTGAAGGTATGCCCGTGCAGGTTGCCGCACTTGTGCCCCTGCGGAACACAAGGCAGACGATGTGCCGCGTCGAACGACAACGTGACGAAAAGTTCCATGACGACTCCTGACGTATGATATCGGTCGAACCGGGCGACCGGATTGATGGATTTCCACCCGGAAAAACAGCGTGCCATCTCAGAGGCTGCGCCCCCTGATTGCCTGAGAACGAACAGACATGGCCCATGACAGGGCATCGTCTATCCGGCATGGGATGCTTCTGGCGGCATTATCACATGGCGATGCCGCGGGATGGGACACCCCGCCTGACCATTGTCCGTACCGGATACCATGCACCGGGACGGTTGAAAACGCCCCGGCTAGGGGATTCCGAGGTACTTGTGCGTCTGGAGGCAAAGTCGCCATCTGGGATGTGCAAGGCACCACCGCACAGCCTCCGACTCTGCATCGCCTCTGCCTGCATCCCCAAGTCCGTCTCTAGGCTGCATGAGAAGGTAGGTGAAAGCGAGAGATTCGTACGATTCAGGGCAAATGCCCTGCTGCGGCCAGACGAGTTTGAGCTCATCCCCGGAGGTGACGGCAAGCCGGGTTCCGGCCTTCGGGCTCACGGTCACCCAGTCTATGCCCTCCGGCAGGCGAACCGTGCCGTTGGTCTCGATGGCGACTTCACAGCCGTGGGCATGGAGGATGTCGATCAAGGGGCGGTCGAGTTGCAAGGCAGGTTCGCCGCCGGTGAAGACGACATACGGACGGTATCCTTCTCCGGTCTTGTAGGGAAAGGCGGCGAGGATGGCTGCGGCGAGCGTCGCGGCATCTTCGAAGACGCCCCCGCCCGGACCATCGGTACCCACGAAATCAGTATCGCAGAAGGGGCACACGGCAGCGGGCCTGTCCTGCGCCCGCCCCGTCCACAGGTTGCAACCCGAGAAACGGCAGAACACGGCGGCACGCCCTGCGCGCATCCCCTCGCCCTGCAACGTGTGGAAAATCTCTTTGACACGATACGTCATCGCCCTTCCCCATGGACTGCATGACCGGCGACGTACGCATCCCAGCCTGCGCGCCGCAGTTCACAGGCGGGGCATGTGCCGCACCCGTACCCCCACGGATGCCGGACATCGCGCACACCCTTGTAGCAGGTATGGGAACGCTCGAGCACCAGTTCGACGAAATCCTGCCCGCCCTCATCACGCGCCATGTCCCACGTCTGCGCCTTGGTCAGCCACATGAGCGGCGTGTGCACCACAAAGCGGGACTCCATACCCAGATTCAGGGCCACCTGCATCGCCTTCATGGCATCGTCACGGCAATCGGGGTACCCGGAGAAATCCGTCTCGCACACACCAAGGACAAGATGCCTGATGCCCTGCCTGTAGGCACATGCTGCCGCCGCCGTCAGGAACATGAGGTTGCGCCCCGGCACGAATGTGGAGGGCAGCCCGTTGCGACCCATCTCGATGGCCACGTCATGCGTCAGTGCCGTCTCGCCCAGTTCGCGGAAGAGCCCCATCTCGACGACGGTGTCCGTGCCGAGATGCGCTTTCCATCCGGGGCGGACGTCGCCGATGGCGGCAAGAACGTCCTGCCTGCACTGCATCTCCACATCATGCCGTTGCCCATAATGAAAGCCGATGGTGGCCACGGTGCGGAAACGGTTGAGGGCCCAGCCGAGACACGTCGTGGAATCCTGCCCACCGGAAAAGATGACAAGGGCATTGCCGTCGCAAGAAGGCATCTTGGTTCTCCAGTATCGATGAATTGTATGTATGATGTTACGCCGGTGGAAGATGCGGGCCATACGGTGGAAGCACAGACCTGACAAACGGACCGGAGTCGCTTTCCGCCTTCCGCTGCCCTACGAGGCATGACAATGTCACCGGACGCACGTTTCGCATCTGGCTATACCGCCATGAAGGACTTGTAAAGCCACACATGCCGATGTGATACTCTTGTACCGACGCAACGCGAACTCACTCCAAACGCCTGTCGTTCTTGCATTGTCAAACAAAACGACCTATGCAATGACTCACGTTTGAGGCCCCATGACGCACCAAGGCGCAACGGGTGCCACGGTCAGGCGCAGACATGCCACTTCGACCACGGGAGAAGGCGATGCCCCCTCGCATACTTCACCGCCGCGACATCCTGCGTTACGGGCTTGCCGGACTCCTTTCTCTCGCAACGCATCCTCTTGCCTGGGCGGTCGCATCCGAACGCCTCCCCGTCACCGGATTCGGGGCACGCACCTTCGACACCCCTGTCCCCTTGCACGGTACACCCGACGGGCCTGCCATGCTCGAAGCCTGCCAGCCGCTTGCCGTCTCCATCGGCCCCGGGGCCCCGGGCGGCAACGCAGCGCCCTTCGCATTCACGATGGCCCGCAACACTGCCGCGGCCCTTGAAGGGAGCAGTCATCAGGGCTCTCCGCTTCTGCGTCTCCAGTCCGGCTGCACATTCCGCGCCCGTGTCAGCAACAAACTCACCACACCCTGCACCCCCCTCTGGCGGGGCCTGTTGGCAGACTGGCAGACACCCCTGCCCGCCAGCCCTCTCGAATCCGGCGCAGAGCATACCTATGCCGCCACCGTTCGGAACAGGGCGGGTACGCTTCTCTATCAGGCACTGACCCCCGGCATGGCCGCCCCGCAAGTACAACTGGGGCTGTGCGGCCTGATGCTCGTCGAAGACGCCACCGAACGCCTTTTCGCCCGCCAGTACGACCTGCACCTCGGCACTACCGACCTCCCGCTGCTCATCCACGACTGCACTCTGGACGGGCTGGGCGCATACGCGACGACGCAAGCGGCCTTCGGCAACGCCCTGCTGGTCAACGGAGTCATAGGTGGAGTCATCGACGTACCTGCCGCCTTCGTCCGGCTACGGCTTGCCAACGGCTGCGCGTCACGCATTCTCGATGTCGCCCTGCAACATGCCGGAAAAGACCTGCCGGTGACGCTCATCGGCACGGACTGCGGACTGCTTCCCGTCACTGAACGAGTCGAAGGATCGTTTCTCGGCCCCGGAGAAAGGGTTGAATACCTCGCAGACCTCAGGGACATCCCTGCCGGGACCGACATCTACCTCGTCAGTCGCACCTTTCCGTCCTCCTATTTTCCTGGCAGGACAGCCATACCGCCTGAAGGGACACCCTTCGCGCTCTTGCGCCTCCGGGTCGGCGCACCGACCGCGTCCCGCATCACCACGCCAGCACCGATGCGACTTGCGGAACCCTTCGCCCCTCTACCGGCCCTAAGCGGCCCGGCCCGCAGGGCCTCCATCGTCTGGCCCCACGGCCTTCATGCCATCGACGGTCAGGCATGGACCGACACGCCCCTGCAGCTGCCCCATCGGCAGCGCGAAACATGGGAGTTCAGCAACGCCGCAGACGGCGTTCCCTACCCGCTGTACTGCGGCGGCCTTGCCTTCCGTGTCCTGACGCGTCGCGGCGGACCACCAGCGGTACAGGCGCGTGCCACGCACCCGGAAGGGAGACACCCTGCGGATGAGGGACTCAAGGACACCGTCATCATATGGCCCGGCGAAACGGTCCGCATCTCGCTCGATTTCAGCGTCCGCCGTGCGCCGGCGGCCATTCCCCTCGTCTTCGGGGCAGCACGCCTCGACGCATTCGACGCAGGGCAACGGCGCACCATCGTCCTGCCGCCTCTCACTCGTTGACAGCACGAACACTGCCCCCTACTCTCATGAGATACCTACATGTGCCACATGCCGCCGCAGGCATCACCTCCAGCAAGACGGAGAAGCGGCCCCCCTCGCCGGAGACAGGACGGCCAGACACTGCGCGCCGATTCAAGAAAGACATCGTGGAACACCACAACAGGCAGAGTATCATGCGCCGTGCGTTCACCCTGATCATCATGACCTTCGTACTGACGATGCCCCGTACAGGCGTCGCTCAGCCGCTTGTGTTCTTCGACACGGTGAACCCACCCTTCATGTACGAATACAATGGCACGGTCACAGGCATCTACCCTCGTCTCATCGGGGAGGCCTTCTCCATCATCGGGGTCACACCGAAAGTGGCCGCACTCCCATGGGGCAGACTATATGCAGAACTCACGGCTGGCCGGGGCTGCGTCGGCGGTCTCTACTACACCCGCGAACGTGACAGCCGCTTCCTGCTGACCAAGGCCTATTTCCACGAAGAACTGCTGGCGGTCTTTTCCGCCGAATCCGGACGTGAAGCCAGGACCATGGAAGACCTTGCGGGGCTTCGCGTCGGGCTGGTCAGCAACTGGAGTTACGGCGACCTTTTCGATGAAGCGAGACGTCGCGGGCTGTTCCGGCCCGAATTCGCAGGAAGCGAAGAACAGAACCTGCTGAAGGTGGCTGGCGGCAGGCTCGATTGTACCATCGTGGCGCGCGCTTCGGCCATCTGGCTAGGAGAACGACTGGGCATAACGCGCAAGCTGCTCATCGGCCCGACGCTGGACCGACGTGCCATTCACATGGCCCTGCCCCGCAGCATAGAGAACGTGCACCTTCGAGACCGTCTTAATGACGCCATCGACCTCCTCTTCAAGGCCAACCGTCAGGACGCCATCGCCGCCGAAGAGGTCATGCGCTGACGGGCGACGCACCGCCGCACGGGCTCAACACCGGAGTGTCGCCACCAGCCTGCCGTGCTCAAGCAGCAGGTCGAGCCCATCGTTGATGTCACGGACAGCGACCTGTGCGGCGACCAACGTGCCTACGGCAACACCTTCATCCCCCATCACAGCCACGGACAGGGCGGCGTCGCGCAGCATGAGTTCGTCGTTGCGCCCGTTGCCCATGGCGACACACGTGCCAGCCCCGCACCGCATGAGGGCTTCGAGCTTGGCCTTGTCCTGTGCCCCTTCACACCCTTCGATGACCTCCACGTCAACGGGCAGTGCCGCCATCTCCCTGCGCACGGTCCCGTGTGTGTCCGCGGTGAGCACCACAACGCGCAAGTCCCCGGCAAGACGGCCGATACGTTCGGCGACGCCGGGCACAAGCCGTCCGTCGCGTGCAATGGTGCCGTTATAGTCGAGGAGCAGTGTCTCAAGGCGTAACGTTTTCACACCGGGAATGACATATTCAAGCATCTTCAATCCTCAAGATGGTGTTCGAGTTCAGCCACATCAGGAAGTCCCGCACCGTGACGGTTCCAAACACGGACGACACGCCCCGCATCGACGAGGACAAGATTGTCCGCAAGGCGCAACGCCTGCCGCAACCCGTGGGAGACCATGACCACGGTGCGCGTGTGACCGAGAGACGTGATGCGCTCCTCAATCGCCCGTGCAGACGCGATGTCCAGAGACGCCGTAGGTTCGTCGAGCAGCAGGAAGGCCGGGCGAAGTGCCAGCGCCCGTGCGAGGCACAGCCGTTGCTGCTGCCCGCCAGACAGGCCAAGGGCGTTCTCGTCCAGCCTGTCATGCACCTCATCCCATAATGCCGCCTCGCGCAACGCCTCCTCCATGCGAGGGGCGACCTCCGTCTCGGGAAGGCAGAGGACATGACGCAAGGTCATGTCCATGTTGCGCCGGATGGAAAGCGGCAGCACATCGGGGGACTGGAAGACCATCCCCATACGCGCACGCAGCCATGACGGGTCGCCCACGGCACCGGAATAGGCGTCGACAACCCGCCCGTCCAGCCGTAGCAGGACACGCCCCGTCGTCGTGCATCCCGGCAGGCATTCGTTGAGACGTTGCAACACCCGGAGAAGGGTCGACTTGCCGGACCCGGAACGCCCGATGAGCACCGTGGTCATGCCGGACGGCACGTCGAGGTGCACATCATGCAACACCTGCCGCGTACCGAACGCCACCCGCACCCCGGCGAGTCGTGCCGCGAGGCCTTCCGGCAGCGCACACGCCGCAGACTGTTCCGCGGGGCTGCGTCCATTGACACGCCCAGAGGTCGCCCGATGCAGAACACCTCGAACGGCACGCATGATGCTATCCTTCATGGCCTACCTTCCCCTGATACTCGCCTGATACTCACCTGATGTCCTCTGATGTTCCCTGACAGTGTGACACAGGGAGCACGCCCCGCCATTTCCGTTCAAGAACCCGCTGCAACAGCCATGCACCTGCCAGCAACGTCAGCGACAGCACGAGCAGCACCGTTGCCGCCCCGAAACCTCGCTGGAGTTCGACGGCATCACGGTACTGCGACGACAGATAGAAGATGGTGAAGGGCAGGGCCTCAAAACGCTCCCCAAGACCGGCGGGCAAGCCCACGCTGGCGACCACCCCCGTGAGCATGATGACGGCGGTGTCTTCGGCAGCGCGCCCGGCAGCCAGCAGCACGCCCCCCAGGATGCCCCGCCCGGCGGCGGGCAGCAGCAGATGCCGCAGCCTCCCCCACGTATCGAGCCCAAGCGCCGCCCCGGTGAGTCTCAACTGCGCAGGCAACGCCTCCAGTGCGCCTCGCGTGGTCACCACCAGCACAGGCAACACCAAGAGCGCCAGACACACCGAGGCAAGCAGGAGGCCTGTCGAGGCGTCAGGCGCGACAGTGCGCCGCAAGGCAAGCAACAACGTGAATCCGAACAGCCCCATGACGATGGATGGCACCCCCGCCAGCAGGTCGACGGCAAGTCCCAGCAGGACTCGCGTGCGAGGGCTTGCAAACAGCGCGAGGTGGATGCCGCAGCCTATTCCCGGCAACACGGCAAGGCCAAGTGCCACCATGAGCAGGGCGAAGGTTCCGGCACATGCGGGCCAGATGCCATCCCATACCGGAACGGCCCCGGTCATCGCAGCCAGCGGCGACACGTCACCGAACAGCAATGCCGGCCCCAGTGCAGGCAGGCCACGCATGAGTACGACGCCCAGCAAGGCCGCAACGCCCACCAGCGTGACAGTCATGGATACCATCACGAAGATGCGCCATAACGCAAGATTCGCGCAACGCCTCAAGTTCGCCCCCTGAATTGCGCTCCCGATCGCGCAAGAACACGCAAGACGAGCTGCACGGCAAGATTCAGAAGCAACAGAAGACACCCGGCCACGAACAACGAACCGTAGGTTCCACTGCGGCTATCCGTCGCAAGGACGAGTGCGATGTGGGCGGTAAGTGTCCGGACGCTTTCCAGAGGTGACCCCGGTGACTGCACCGCGTTACCGGCAAGCATGAGAGGCAGCAGCGTGTCCCCCATCGCCCTGCCAAAGCCAAGCGCCGCCGCACCAGCCATATGCCGCCAACACAGAGGCAGCACCATGTGCACCATGACCTGTCCGCGATTGAGCCCCATGGCCGCCCCCGTGAGACGCACCCGTTCAACTGTCGGCCCCATGCCCGCCTCCATGACAAGCACCATGGTCGGCACCACCAGCAGGGCAAGCACCAGAGAAGCCGTAAGCCAGCATAGCCCCGTACCGCGTCCCGCAGCCTCGCGCACGAGTGGCACAAGAAGGAACAGGGCGGCGAAACCGTAGACGACGGTCGGGACGGCGGTCAGGCAACGCACCAGCCCCCTGAACATCTGCCCCACACCACTGGGGGCAAGACCGTTCATGCCGCAGCAGATTCCCAATGAAAGCGGGAATCCGAGGACAAGAGCGATTCCGGCCACCCCCATCGAAGCCTGAAGCATGGGGAGAACGCCATAGGAGCCTGTGGCGGGCTTCCAGTCACCCGCTATGACGGCAAAACCCTGCCCGTCCATGAAGACGGGCAGGGCGAAGAGACACAGGAAGGCGAAGATGGCGACAAGAGCCAGTGCGACCGAGGCGGCGCAGAGCGCACACACGGTCGTGACCACGCCGCCCTTCCAGCGGCGGAGCATCACCGGCCTGTGGGGATGTAGCCGCTGGCGCGGATGATATCGGCACCTTCGTCGGTGAACAGATAGTCGATGAAGGCGCGGACAAGTCCGGTGGGCTGACCCTTGGTGTTCATGTAGAGCTTGCGGGTGACCGTATAACTGCCGTTGGCGGCGTTCTCCTGCGTAGCCACCATGCCGTCGAGCACCGGGGCCTTCACCGAAGTGTCGATGTGGCCGATGCCCACATAGCCTATGGCCCCGGCATCCTGCGCCACGGCGGTCTTCATCGCGCCATTGGAGGGCACGACATTGGCCGAGGCTGCGACGGCGCCCTTGGCAAGCAGCTTGCCGTCGAACACCTCGCGCGTGCCGCTGGCCTCGTCACGCGTATAGAGGGTGATGGCCCTGTCCGCACCGCCGAGTGCCTTCCAGTTGGTCACCTTGCCCGCGTAGATGTCGCGTACCTGTGCCGCAGTGAGCGCGCCGACAGGGTTGGCGGGGTTCACAACCACGGCCACGCCGTCGATGGCGAAGGGGAACGAGACGAGACCGTACTTGGCGACCTCGGCCTCCGAAAGCGCACGCCCGGTGTTGCCGATGGCCACAAGGCCCTCGCCCACCTGCTGGACCCCGACGCCGGACCCGCCGCCCGCGACGGAAATCCGGATGGCGGCATTCTGCGTCATGATGCGCTTCGCGGCCTCTTTCATGACGGGGATGTGCGCCGTACCTCCGGCGATATCGAGATTGCCGGACATGCCCTTGAAGGCTTCCAGCGGTGAGGCGGCATGGGCAACCTGCGCAAGGACGACGAAGGCGCAGACGACGAAGGCGTGGCCCGCGGCACGAACGAGACGGTCGCGGTACGTGGAGAGACGGATGGAGATGACGCGTGACATGACGACTCCTTATCGCGTTACAGCCCTGCGGGCAGCTTTGATGATGGGTACAGGCAGGGACAGTACCCGCTCACCGACAGCATGGACAAATCGAAAGACTCTATGATCGAAGCGGTCAACGATAGCCACGG
>Ga0302246_1001807_pt1 | contig 14034 bp, 12 predicted proteins | sample AAG_UR_Trp_MG_FD_193533 | JGI IMG/M metagenome (GOLD analysis project Ga0302246, IMG submission 193533) | Enriched activated sludge microbial communities from anaerobic digester in WTTP, New Holstein, Wisconsin, United States - AAG_UR_Trp | ecosystem: Engineered > Bioreactor > Anaerobic >...
AGCAAGAGGACTAACAGCCAGGTTTTGGGTGCCATCGATGGTATCAATTTCCTTTTTCGCATTGCTTTCGTCCCATCCTCTTTCTGTCAAGCAAAATATTCACGCCAGTTCAGGCTTTTGCCTCCTGCCTGTCTATGGATTAAGGGAGTTCAGGCTCTCTTTCAAATCGATTGGATATCTGGTTGTTTCGAGGCTATCTAGTTAAGCCAACCGCTTTAAAAGAGAACCAAAGAAAAGCCCCGGAAGGGGAGGTTCCAGGGCTTCAGGATTATCAGGAGGGACTATTTCAATAGCACCGCTTTGCGGAAGAAGCTTTCCGTGCCGGCGGTCATGCGGATGTGATACACTCCAGTACCGCAGGCGTGGCCCTGGTCGTCAAGGCCGTCCCACTCGGTTCGGTAGTGGCCGGCGGCTTTGTCGCCGATGGGGATGTGGCGCACAAGCTGTCCGCGGGCGTTGTAGATCTCAATGCTTACGGTTGCGCTTTCCTTCAGGCTGAAGGGGATGTATGCGCGGGGGTTGAAGGGATTGGGATAGATCGGCTTCAGCTCCGTCTCCAGCGGAATGCCGGGTGTTTCGCCGCCGCTGGTGGTGTAGGTAATGGAAATAGGGCCATGGTAGCCTACTGTGCCGTCCAGATCGGAGTTTTGCAGCCAGTAGTAGTAGGTGCCATCCTCGTAGAGCTCACTGTCCGTATAGGAATATACCTGCTGTTGCGAGGTGTTTGTGGCAGGGATCAGCTCGCTCATTATAACTGCGTTGGCCAGATCATCCTGGAGGTTACGCAGCACATAGTAGCCAAGTACACCGGTCTCCGTTTGGGTCACCCAGGTTAAGTTGATGTAGTTCTGCGCGGAGATGGTGGCCGTAAAGGACGAGAGTTCCACAGGTGTCTGTTGCTCGACTGCGTAGAGCCAGAAAGGATCATGTTTTCCGTTAAGGCGCTCGTCGTGTTCATTGCCTTCTTCATCTTCCGCCCGGATGGTGTAGAAGATGGAATCCCCCTCCGCAAAAGCACTGGAGGGGATGGTGGCGATGTAGTCGTTTCCGGAAACGAAGGTGAGGGGCACGTGGAACCAATTGGAATAGGTGTTGGTGGACGAATCCCAGATGCGGTAAGCAACATAAGTTTTAGAGGTGTCGTTTAGCAACAGGTCGTGGGTGCTGGTGATATTGATAGGCAGGACTATATCCTCACCCGTTGGCACCTCGCCCCAGAGCGGCACATGCCAGATATGGATCATATCAGGATTCCAGACCGTGTTCACCCGGCAATGGAGGGCATCTGTGCTCAACCAGGGATCGCTGGCTTTGTAGTAGTAACCCTTGATGGTGTATGAGGGCATGGCGTTTTGATAAGCAGCGAGGGCAGCCAGGTCTGTCGCGGAAGCCGGATTGGACATCTGCGGCACATAGATGGTGCTGTTCATGATAAAGCTGTTTGTATAGGGTTCGTCATTGGGGGTGTCCACGCGAAAGATCTTGTAGCCGTAGGGACTGCCCTGATTTCCAGCTTGGGCCGCCTCGCGCTGGTAGCTGGTGGTTTTGTTTTGCCAGAGGCCCACGGCGGCCTCGATGGCAGTATATTCAGGATGGCTTGAAGGCACCCGTCGGATTATCACCCTGTCCACATCGAGCAGTTTGCACCAGACGTCCATGTGGTCAATGGTGAAATCGTCGTTGGGGATGGGATCTTCAAATATCTGGAAATCCTCCACGCCCAGGTAATCCTGCATGATCTGGTCAATCTGGTCATTGGTGTAATTGTAGTCCACCACGTGATCTATGCTGGAATCGTAGCTGCCGTTATTGTTGTCCAGCACCAAGTTGGTGGACATCGCCGCTCCGTTCCCGTCGGTCATGATATTGCCTCCTGTATGCACCAAAGGCATGCGGAAGAGTGGATAACTCGCCTGTTGCGAGTATATCAGGCTCACGTTGTCGTCCCAAGGCCGGTCGCGGTTGTAGAAGAAATCTGACAAGCCAACCGATCTGGCCCGGTCGCGGGCATCGCCGTGGAAGATGAACCAGGGGCCATGGTCCCTGATCCAATATGTGTCCGTTGGAGTCTCAACCCAGATGTAATGTTGGTTCAAGGTTAAACCCAAATTAGTGAGATAGCTTTGGCAGGCTGACTGCTGGTCCGGTGCGCATTGTACAAAGAGCATCAGTGAATCTGCCAGATCCTGGATAAGCAGGTCAGGGATGCCGAACTTGTTGCCCTGGGGACTGCCGGTAGAATAGTAGTCCCAATTGATGCTGGCGCCGCGGGCTTGCTCCCATTCCGCAACGAAGCGCGGATTGTCAGGCAGCGGCTTGCTGATCAGGGAAATGTTGTCCAAAGCGCCGGCACGGTTTGGCCAATTCCCGTCATTTCTCCAAGTGAAGACCAAACGCTTGGTCTGGCCGATCATATCGGCGGGGATGGCAATCATCATCTGGGTCCAGTCACGGGCGTTGAAGCCGTTGGAATATATAGCTCCGGAGGGGCTTGCTGTCACTCCGTCATACCACCAGGCGCCGATCTGAACTCCGTTGGGAGGATATCCGTTATCGCCTGGGGCTGTGTCGGTGGTATTCTGGAGATAGACGCGAAAGCCGTCCCCGTTGATGGCGGTGGGGCCGCGGGAACCGTTATCCCCATCTCCGGTAGTATTGTTGATCTTATACCAGAATGACAGCGTTACCACCGGTTCTGAGCTGCTGCCCAAGGTGACATTTCTGTACATGTGACGATATCTTGCTGTACCATTATTGATCCAGGAAGTTCCGGAACTGGACACAAAGGCGCAACGGGTACCTGCATGGGGTGGGGTTACCGATCCCAGGCGATAGATGTTTCCTGCTGTTCCCGTAGTCGTCCAGCCGTTAGCTGCGAAAGTGGTGCCGGTTTCAAAGCCGCCGTCTCCCGTTGGGTCGATCAACACTGTCTGAGCCGACAAACCAGAAAACACCCCCAGTGCCAACACCAGGGATAAACCAAACAAAACGATCTTTCTCATAAGATTCTCCCGATTTTTCTAAAAATCCTTACTTTATTTAGAAACTTGCTCCGCGTTTCTGCTGATGAGGCAGGAACTCCAGCCTGTCCTTACTTTCTTGTCTCGCTCCATGTATTTCTCACGATCAAAGTTATAATAGTAATCCTAATATAGTTCCAATATCCAAGTCAAGAAGATATTGTCAAGCGTAAAATGCCAGTTCCGTGACTATTCTTCCAGATGCCGCTTTATCAAGGTTTGCATCGGTGATGCTGGCGTTGTATTCCGCCAGGATGGCGGTGATGGTGTCCTGATATTCGTAGTAGTAGTGTTTAGCCATTTGTGTTGTCCTCTCTTTTTGGTTGTTATGTTGCCGCAGCCTCACGGTGGTGATCTGCGAGTTTTTCAAGCAGTTCATATACTTCCGGGTCGATCATCAGCATGTCGCCATCATCACCACCCTCATCCTTGCCAGCAAACGCTCCTATCATCTTGCCTTTGAGCTCTATGGCCCTCAGTCTGACGGAGAATGTGGCATCCGGGTTGTCAATGACGCTTTGCAAATCCTTGCGGATCTCCGCCCTGCTGATGTTCACGGATTCGCCGAGCTGTTGCTCAAGCATCTCGATGCGTTTTGAAATGTTAGGTTTTGTCAGGTTTTCCGAGCCGATCTGCCTGGCTGATTCGATGCTGTAGCCGGTGCGGATGGCTGCTTGGGTGGCGTTATGATCGATCAGGTATTCCCGGCAAAACCGCTCTTGCTTCCGGGTCAGTCCATGTCGGTTGATCGGCTCATATACATAAGCGTTGCCGCTTTCGGTCCCCATAGATGCCTCCCTGTGGCTTATTCGGCGTTGCTATTGATGTGCGGCACCTGTGCCCCGAAACGCCTTTCAGTCTCTTCCTTTTTCAGGATCAACAGCATGGCATCCCTGAGCCGCTCATCTTTCAGCATTTCGGCGGCCTCGGCCATTTCACCCTCATCAGGCCAGTTGACGATCAGTTCGTGATCATCTTCCTCAGCCGGTGGCGGTGTCTCACTCCATCGGTGCTGTGCCTTGAGCATGAAAATACAGACTGCGGCGGATGTCTTGTTCTGTAGCCCTTTGAGCAGAATCCGCTCCTCCTGCTTGTCCAGGGCGATCTCATACAGGGCGGCGAAATATTCGCTCTTGTCCCGGAGCTTGGCGATTGTCTCACGCTTGATTCTCCGCTCATTGAAGAACGATTTCACCCACAGGTTTTCAGCATCGGCATCCATCCACTCAAGCAGATCATCAGCCAGGGCTTTGATCTCCACAGGGCTGAATTGTCTCCCCACTTCATGCTCAAACTTGCCGATGTAGTAGATGGCCCTTTTTTTTACAGGGGCTCTTGCTTTTTGTATATCAGTATTATTTTGCAGGATGTTAGCCATTATTTTTGTCCTCCGGGAATGTGGCGTTTATTGTCTCCATGTTGCTGAGGGTGTTGATCAGGAACAGCAGGACAAGGGCCCTCTGTGTCTTGTCCATGCGTTTGTCGAGTAGCAGGGGGAACAGATCCCGGCGGTAGGGCTCCGCCAGTCTCATGATGCGTTCCACAGAGTAGTCAGGGCTTGTTTTCCCATCAGGCATTGCCATTTCCCCCGGTGAACGCTCCGATCAATTGCCCTTTGAGTTCTATGGCCCTGAGCCGGGATTCCGATGGTTGCAGGGGGTTGTCGATTATCTCCTGTAGTTCTTTGGCGATGTCGGCCCTGGTATAGGCGAGGGGCTCCCCGGCTTGTTCCTGTGTGGGTTTGGTGTTGTCTTGTGTCATACTAAGCTCCGATTATGAGGTTGGCGGCCTTGACCGCATTTGGTTCCGTCAGGCATTCGAACAGGGTGTCAATCATCATGTCGATCCTGATGCGGATTAGTTTTAGAATGGCGATCCGTTGCACATCGGTGAGGTCGTCAGTCATGAGCTGGTTTTGCAGTTCGTCAATATGGGGTGCCGCCCTGTCCATCACATAACTGGCTACATCCGCCGTCTCGAAAGGTATGTCAGGCGTTTTCATCTTTCAATCCTTTGCTATACATGAGCAGGTCGTTCAGATCCCAGGTTTTGCCATCCGGCCCGGTGGGAATGGTTTTCAATCCCATTTGGCGGCAAAGTTCTTTCCAGTTGATGTATTCGCACCGGGGAATCGCCGCCAGGGCTTTTTCTCCGGCCTTGTCGGGATCGAGCCCCAGGATGAGCCGGTGGTTGGGGAATTGCCGCTCAAGCTGTTCGTATTTGGCCGGTGTGATCAGGCCGATGAGGGCGATGAAGTTGTCTTTCCCGGTCAGCTCCGCATAACTGAGGGCGGTGATCACTCCCTCGAATATGTAGATCTCCCGGCTGTTCTCGATTTGGCCATAAAAGAGCCGGGATGGTTGGTTGTGGAGTTTGAAGCATTTCACATCCCCGGCCAGGTTGCGTGTGCTGAGGCCGGTGAATTTGGTGGTTTCGAGGTCGGTGTGTGGGAACAGGATGGCCGGGAGGTAGAAAACGAAATATGGCTTTCCGTTCTTGCTGTAGTCGAACAGCCCGGATTCGATCAGGTCGTGGATGTCGTAACTTTCCATCAGGGCCTTGCTGATCCCGGCGGTGTCGTCAATGCTCCCCAGGGAGTAGCGTTTGATTATCTTGTCGCTCAATCCCCTGCCATGCAGGTATTTGCGGCCTCTTTCTGTCAATGGTGCATAGAACAGGGCATCGAAGTAGATTTGCTTGAAATCCCTCTGCGGTGGGGGTGAAATGAATGCACCCTCCACAACGCCCAAATTGTGCCCTATTTGAGGCGATCGCCATTTGCTGGTGTCATGGCTTGTCTTGCCCCCTGAAAGCTCATATATGGCAGCTTTTGGAGACAAGTTTTTCGTGAGGCCGTAGAGGTCGATCAAATCGCCGTGTTTTTGGCACCGATGGCAATGAAAGCGGTTGGTGTCCCGGTATAGATACAGGTGTCCCGATTTGTCCTCGCAGAATGGACACAGGCAGATCACCTTGTTCTCCTTGTCGGCTTTCACCTCCAGGCCGAGCAGGGTGGAAATGTCAATGATGGATGTCTGTGCCTTGATCTTTTCCGCCGGGGTCATGCTGACACCCTTTTCCTGTATTTGCCCTGTGCGGCGTGTTCAAATACTGCATCATCTTTCAGGAATTCGTCAACACTCCGATCTGTTACACTTATCTGCAGGGTGTTCTTCATTTCGATGGCATCCCGGCGTTCAAATACCTCCGTGATGGGTGGCAAATAACGCAGGAGTTGGATGTGCCAGGTCTTGAGGTGTTGCAGTCCATCCTCCAGGTTGCAAAGTGTATAGATGCGGCGTTGGTTTTCGATGTAGTGATCGAACAGGGAGATCGCCGCATCGATGGCCTGGAGTTGGATGTGCTCCGGCTTGATGCCATTGCAGTAGTCATCCGAAACCTGTATGATGAGGGCAAACCTCAGCAGGTGGGATTCGTATTTCGCACAGGCCCCGGCCAGTTGGTTCCCCTCCTCATTGAATCGGTTGATCATGTCCCGGTTGAAGCATACCCACTCGAACAGGCGTTCCCTGGCCTCCGTGTTCAGCCGCAGGGTGCCGAGATCCGGGGGCTCATGCATGAGATTGGTGATGATCTCGCTATACCTGTCCAGGGCGTTCAGGTCGGGGGTGCCCCTGTAGGGGTATGTCGCCTTTGCGTCAGGCAGGGCAAAGATGAAGCGGTGGGCCAGTCCCGATTCGATGCTGTCTTTGTTGATCAGCTTCTTCAAGCGGCCCGGTTGGATGCCGCCGAGTATGTTGATGTTACTGCTCTCCGTTTCCACATCGGGCCTGCTGAGGCGTGAAACGCTGATCCCCTCGCCTGACCACAGGCCCATCATGATCTCCAAATCGCCGCCCTTGCCGCCGTTGTATTTGTTCAGGTTGGCCAAAAAGCCGAGCACCTCGTCAGAATGGAGCAGAATGCCCTTTGGGTTGTTCTCCATGCCTTTGGACAGGGCCTCGAATGTGAAATCCTTGAAGATGGTTTTGCGTTTCTCCGGCCTCGGCGTGGGTGGGGTGAAATCAGCTCCGCTGTCGGCCTTGCGGCCTTTCTGCCTCGCCTTTTCCTGAAACTGCTCCTGCTCCCACTCTTCCATCCGCCTGAGCGAATCCCGGATCTGCTGTTTGTTCACCGCCTGGACAGGTGCCAGCACTTGTTTGATGAGGGCGGTTTTCGCAGTTCCACTCGGCCCGGCCAGCACAGCCCACAGCACCGCCGGCTCAATGCGGTTGTGCTCCAGTCCGTGAATGTTGTATGAGGTGCCGATGGCGGTTGACAGGGTGGACAGCAGGGCGGTGCAAACATATTCACGATTGAATCCCTGTTGCTCAAATTCGTTAATGGCGGCGGTGAGGTCGGCATGGAACACATCCGGGAATCCCCGGTGTGGTTCGCCTTTGCTTTCGGTGGGTATTTGCATCATTCACCTCTCAGTATGGTTTTGGTGGCGGCGATCGTTTCGATCTCGGAATCGGGTTTCACTCTGCTGTTGAGGATCCACTCCCGGATGTCGCTTTCAAGGAAGTAGATGCATTTGCGGTTGGGTTTGCAGAATGGAATTTGGCGTTTGGATGTCATGTTGTAAACTGCTTTCTCGGTGATCCCCAAAATCTCAGCTACCTGCTGAACATTCAGGATGTCGTTGAATTTCTCGGTCATTTCTTGCTCTCCTACTTGTGGCCCTGCGGTGGACAGGTGTCCGGGGTGATTGTTGCTTTGCCGGATGGGTGCCGGGGTGATCCCATCCACTTCACAAATCTGCGTGTTGTTCGTCATTGCCATTTCCCTTTCGGCAAAAAATAACGCTTGACAGAATCAGGGCCTTGCTCAGTTTGTGAAGTAGTTCCGTGTCTCAAACTGAACAAGTTTGATTCTGCCGGCGGCGTTATGCGTTGCCGGTTTTTTATGTCCTGCGGTTTGTGTCGCTTGTCTCATCATTTCACTATTCCATCACCTATAAGTTCATTATAGCATAAATTTAGCACTATAACAACCCCCCCCTCTATTTTCATGGTAAATTATGCCCTCCTATAAATATAGACGCAAAAACGGGGGTAAAATACAGGGTATAGAGCAGTAAAAATGGGGTGTTTTGTGCGATAAACTTTCTGCCTCATACTCTGTAGTTCGATTTATGGCCTGTTTTAGTAAAATACTTTCCATCGGCATCATTTCACTCTCCTCTATATAATAGAGTGTCAAAATCGCCTGTTTTTACCAATAAATTTTCCCCCCTCTATATATAGAACAGCCGAAATCGAGCATTTTAGACATTTTATTTCCTCCATGTATATAAATAGGTAGATTCGGGCATGTTTTAGACATTTATCTACATCCCCCTATATACTAAACTGTCGGAATCGGCCCGATTTAGACATTTTCTTTCCACTCCTCACTCCTCCTCCGGCTCTTTTGACAGGTAGTAGTTGGCGACAGGATCATCCAGGAATGGGAATTTCGCCGAGTTGACTTCCTTGATCACCAGTTTCCTCAGCCGATACACAGCATGCTTGATCATCCTCCCGGCGTGGCGTTGCGAAATGCCGAGTTTCTCGCCGATTTGGGTTTGATTCAGGTTTTGGTAATAATACAGGTCAATGGTCCGTTTGTCCTGCGGCTCCAATAGTTGCACACATTTGCTGATGATGTCGGTCATGATTTACTCCTCATTTTTTCCCAATATGCGTTCCGCTTTGCGGTGGCGGCTTGTTTGCGTTCATCCACTATTTTGGCATAAACCTGCGTTTGCTCCAGGGTGCGGTGCCCCATGAGTTTGCTGAGGGTGTAGATGTCGATTTCCATTTCCAGGGAGGTAACTGCGAATGTGTGCCTCGCTGTGTGGAATCCGATGTGCTTGTCGATCCCGGCGTTCTGAGCCCACTTCTTGAGGGCCTTGAGGATATAGGTGCGTGAGGGGAGATCGAACACAAGCCCGGTGGCTTGCGTTCCGAGCAGGTCGATGGCCTCGGCAGGTAATGGGATGATGAGCAGGTCGGAGGTTTTCTGTTGCCGGATGGTCAGGTTCCCCTCGCTGATGGATCTCCAGTTCAGGGCCTCGATGTCGCTCAGGCGGAGCCCGGTGTGGCATGCGAACAGGAATGCCCTCTTCAATTCGGGATGGGGGCATTCGGCGTTCTCCAGCCGGGTGATCTCGTCAGTCGTCAGGAACACCTTGTCGGTTTCCTGCCTGCCGATGGACACATCTTTCGCCGGATTCCGCTCCAGTATGCCATTCTTGACAGCATGATTCAAACAGGCCTTGAGTTTGGCTAAATACATCCAGGCGGTGTTGACTGCGAATGTTTCGAGCAGGTGATCCCGGTATGATTCGATCAGCCGGGTGTCGATGTGCTGAAACTGGAGCGTTTGCCGCCCTGCCATGAATTTCTCAAAGGCGTGGAGGCCGGATGTCCAGGATGGATGTGGCTGTTTGGCCGCATAAGCCGCAAAATACTCCAGGAAATTGCCCTTCTTCTTCCAGTTGGACAGGGAATAGCTGATGTCGTTCTTGTAATATTCTGCCTCCTCCTTGTCCCTGGTGGCAATGGCGATCCGCACACTTTCATCATCCCGGAGCTTGTCGCCGGTCAGGTAACGCTCAAGGAATCTGTATTCGTGTTTGTTGTTCACCCACATGTCGAGGTAGATGGAATAGTGATTCGGGTTTTTTTTCAGGGGCATCACCCTGATTTTGACTTTGCGTTTATAGTTTGATTCTTTCAGCCGCTTGATCTGCGTGGTGATTTTGTTCGTCTTGTTCATGCCGGCCCCCTGTCCATCGGGGAGATTTTGAAGTCGTTTTGAAGTCGTTTTGAAGTGCTCCCGGCCTTTACTGATGGGCGTTTTGAAGATTTTGAAGATTTTGCGGTCATCTTCTTCTCCTTTTTCACATTCGGAATTCGATGTTCCGGGTGTCAAAATAACAAACGACTAACGGATGTCAAGGAAAAAAACGGAAAAATAACGGAACACTTCAAAACTGATTCCCTGCAATTCCCTCTGTTTATATCATCTTATTTCATCATCATACTCCGGTTTATACTTGTTCAGCAAGTATGTATGTTTTGAAGTAAATGCTTATGTATAAACAAGTTATGCCATATAATGACCAAACGGAATAACGGAACAATAGCGTTTTGATCCAAAATATGGCCTGATGGGTGTCAAATCATCCCATTTCTATACTACATACTAAAATATTATTATATGAAGTAATTTTGATTATTATATAGAGGTATTCAATTTCTTCAAGTCGATGTTGTGTTCTACTCTGTAGTAGCCGCAAAATCTTCAAAATCTTCAAAACGCAGACTGCTAAAGGAACACAGACTTCAAAACCACTTCAAAACCACTTCAAAATGTCCGGGATGAGGCAGGTTTGGCACCCATCGGGCACAAAAAAAGCCCCGGAAGGGGAGGTTCCAGGGCTTCAGGATTATCAGGAGGGACTATTTCAATAGCACCGCTTTGCGGAAGAAGCTTTCCGTGCCGGCGGTCATGCGGATGTGATACACTCCAGTACCGCAGGCGTGGCCCTGGTCGTCAAGGCCGTCCCACTCGGTTCGGTAGTGGCCGGCGGCTTTGTCGCCGATGGGGATGTGGCGCACAAGCTGTCCGCGGGCGTTGTAGATCTCAATGCTTACGGTTGCGCTTTCCTTCAGGCTGAAGGGGATGTATGCGCGGGGGTTGAAGGGATTGGGATAGATCGGCTTCAGCTCCGTCTCCAGCGGAATGCCGGGTGTTTCGCCGCCGCTGGTGGTGTAGGTAATGGAAATAGGGCCATGGTAGCCTACTGTGCCGTCCAGATCGGAGTTTTGCAGCCAGTAGTAGTAGGTGCCATCCTCGTAGAGCTCACTGTCCGTATAGGAATATACCTGCTGTTGCGAGGTGTTTGTGGCAGGGATCAGCTCGCTCATTATAACTGCGTTGGCCAGATCATCCTGGAGGTTACGCAGCACATAGTAGCCAAGTACACCGGTCTCCGTTTGGGTCACCCAGGTTAAGTTGATGTAGTTCTGCGCGGAGATGGTGGCCGTAAAGGACGAGAGTTCCACAGGTGTCTGTTGCTCGACTGCGTAGAGCCAGAAAGGATCATGTTTTCCGTTAAGGCGCTCGTCGTGTTCATTGCCTTCTTCATCTTCCGCCCGGATGGTGTAGAAGATGGAATCCCCCTCCGCAAAAGCACTGGAGGGGATGGTGGCGATGTAGTCGTTTCCGGAAACGAAGGTGAGGGGCACGTGGAACCAATTGGAATAGGTGTTGGTGGACGAATCCCAGATGCGGTAAGCAACATAAGTTTTAGAGGTGTCGTTTAGCAACAGGTCGTGGGTGCTGGTGATATTGATAGGCAGGACTATATCCTCACCCGTTGGCACCTCGCCCCAGAGCGGCACATGCCAGATATGGATCATATCAGGATTCCAGACCGTGTTCACCCGGCAATGGAGGGCATCTGTGCTCAACCAGGGATCGCTGGCTTTGTAGTAGTAACCCTTGATGGTGTATGAGGGCATGGCGTTTTGATAAGCAGCGAGGGCAGCCAGGTCTGTCGCGGAAGCCGGATTGGACATCTGCGGCACATAGATGGTGCTGTTCATGATAAAGCTGTTTGTATAGGGTTCGTCATTGGGGGTGTCCACGCGAAAGATCTTGTAGCCGTAGGGACTGCCCTGATTTCCAGCTTGGGCCGCCTCGCGCTGGTAGCTGGTGGTTTTGTTTTGCCAGAGGCCCACGGCGGCCTCGATGGCAGTATATTCAGGATGGCTTGAAGGCACCCGTCGGATTATCACCCTGTCCACATCGAGCAGTTTGCACCAGACGTCCATGTGGTCAATGGTGAAATCGTCGTTGGGGATGGGATCTTCAAATATCTGGAAATCCTCCACGCCCAGGTAATCCTGCATGATCTGGTCAATCTGGTCATTGGTGTAATTGTAGTCCACCACGTGATCTATGCTGGAATCGTAGCTGCCGTTATTGTTGTCCAGCACCAAGTTGGTGGACATCGCCGCTCCGTTCCCGTCGGTCATGATATTGCCTCCTGTATGCACCAAAGGCATGCGGAAGAGTGGATAACTCGCCTGTTGCGAGTATATCAGGCTCACGTTGTCGTCCCAAGGCCGGTCGCGGTTGTAGAAGAAATCTGACAAGCCAACCGATCTGGCCCGGTCGCGGGCATCGCCGTGGAAGATGAACCAGGGGCCATGGTCCCTGATCCAATATGTGTCCGTTGGAGTCTCAACCCAGATGTAATGTTGGTTCAAGGTTAAACCCAAATTAGTGAGATAGCTTTGGCAGGCTGACTGCTGGTCCGGTGCGCATTGTACAAAGAGCATCAGTGAATCTGCCAGATCCTGGATAAGCAGGTCAGGGATGCCGAACTTGTTGCCCTGGGGACTGCCGGTAGAATAGTAGTCCCAATTGATGCTGGCGCCGCGGGCTTGCTCCCATTCCGCAACGAAGCGCGGATTGTCAGGCAGCGGCTTGCTGATCAGGGAAATGTTGTCCAAAGCGCCGGCACGGTTTGGCCAATTCCCGTCATTTCTCCAAGTGAAGACCAAACGCTTGGTCTGGCCGATCATATCGGCGGGGATGGCAATCATCATCTGGGTCCAGTCACGGGCGTTGAAGCCGTTGGAATATATAGCTCCGGAGGGGCTTGCTGTCACTCCGTCATACCACCAGGCGCCGATCTGAACTCCGTTGGGAGGATATCCGTTATCGCCTGGGGCTGTGTCGGTGGTATTCTGGAGATAGACGCGAAAGCCGTCCCCGTTGATGGCGGTGGGGCCGCGGGAACCGTTATCCCCATCTCCGGTAGTATTGTTGATCTTATACCAGAATGACAGCGTTACCACCGGTTCTGAGCTGCTGCCCAAGGTGACATTTCTGTACATGTGACGATATCTTGCTGTACCATTATTGATCCAGGAAGTTCCGGAACTGGACACAAAGGCGCAACGGGTACCTGCATGGGGTGGGGTTACCGATCCCAGGCGATAGATGTTTCCTGCTGTTCCCGTAGTCGTCCAGCCGTTAGCTGCGAAAGTGGTGCCGGTTTCAAAGCCGCCGTCTCCCGTTGGGTCGATCAACACTGTCTGAGCCGACAAACCAGAAAACACCCCCAGTGCCAACACCAGGGATAAACCAAACAAAACGATCTTTCTCATAAGATTCTCCCGATTTTTCTAAAAATCCTTACTTTATTTAGAAACTTGCTCCGCGTTTCTGCTGATGAGGCAGGAACTCCAGCCTGTCCTTACTTTCTTGTCTCGCTCCATGTATTTCTCACGATCAAAGTTATAATAGTAATCCTAATATAGTTCCAATATCCAAGTCAAGAAGATATTGTCAAGCGTAAAATGCCAGTTCCGTGACTATTCTTCCAGATGAAGCTATTATAGCTATATCTAGTTTATTTACTATGCGATATAGGCTATATTACGATCACTATTCGTATAAGCTTACTAACTGCCTGTGATCATGTATGGTTAGACAAGGTCAGGCAAAGAATCGGATATGCATAACACATTGTCATGCAATCAATAAAGCGACATCAAGCATATAAGCAATAAGTGATAATTAATTGGGAGCGCACGTTTACTAAAACTACTTAATCGCATATATATAAAGGTGATACCTCATTTACATATTGCTTGCTCCTTTCCCTATGTTCACGGGTAAAAAGCCTATTATGTGTGGACGGTTTTCCACAGGCTCTACAATTATTATAAGCGGATAGGCTCTTTGTCTGGTCAAGTGAGTACTGAAGTAACCTGTTTTGGAATCGGGCCTGTTTAGCTTGAATTATGGGGCTTTCTTTCAAACTTGATAGGTCAGGTCGTTCAACCAAAAAGCAGATATTCCGGATTTATCCATTCGGTTTTAAAAGAGAGTCTTAAAAGCTTGCCCAGCGCCATGTCTTGTCGGTCAGACCCTGAGCGCCCGATTCCATCTCTCTCGCCTGCCTCCCGTTAAATCCTCGCATCAAGTGCGGGCATCATGCGGGAGG
>Ga0302246_1001808_pt1 | contig 14027 bp, 9 predicted proteins | sample AAG_UR_Trp_MG_FD_193533 | JGI IMG/M metagenome (GOLD analysis project Ga0302246, IMG submission 193533) | Enriched activated sludge microbial communities from anaerobic digester in WTTP, New Holstein, Wisconsin, United States - AAG_UR_Trp | ecosystem: Engineered > Bioreactor > Anaerobic >...
AGCTTTGGAAGGAGGGCTCAAAGGTGGGGACTAATCATCACACAGCCTGGGCGTCTGGAACGACAAGTTTTACGGCGGCGTCCATGAATCCGGCCCTGGCCTCACTCGACAGGGCGATCACCTACCACAAAGGCGCCCTTGTCGGATGCGACGGCACGCTGTCCTGGGCAGCGGGGACGTTAACCTGGTCTGGAACACTGCACATTTATTTCACCAGCACGGCCGGGAACGCGGTCCACAACTCGGTGACGGCCGGGAGCATCGCCCTGGCCGATTCGGAATTCGCCTATGTGACTTTATCGGAAACAAACAATGCCGTCATAACCGTCTCCAAGGCAACCATTGGTGCGGGATCGGCTTCGGGCTTCATGGCCTATAACATCCTTGTGCTCGGCTATCGCAATGCGGCGGATGACAACTTCTATCCCGAAGAGCTTGCCGGCGTGTTCGCCCAGATGATCGCCGGGTCGGCCTTCGTGGAAAAGGCAGCCTTCAACGCCCATACGATCCTCTATGCGGTGTCGGACAACACCCCGGCCGCACTGACAGTTGATGAACAGCGGATTATAGGGCGAAAGGCAGGCGGAAATATCGCCGCTTTGACGGGAGCGGATGTTCTCGGCATCACTCAGGCCCTCGACGGCCGCCAACAATCGATTACCTGTGCAGACACCGTTACGGTCGACTGGAGCGCCGGAGGAACCCAATACATGATTTTCGACCGCGACGCCGTGACCATGAGTTTTTCCAACCCGACTGCAGGCGGTGTCTACAGGCTCCTCCTCCAACAATCATCGGGGGGATCAGACTCGATCACATGGAGCACGACCATAAAGTGGCGCGGGGGATCCGCTCCCACTCTTACTGCTGCGGGAAACGCGGTGGACATCCTGACCTTCACATATATCAATTCTGCCTGGTACGGCGACGTTTCCCTAAATTTTGCGTGAGGCGGAAAATGCCGGCTGCTACATTCAAACGTTAAATTTCTGCATCTCATGGTGGAAAAGTGGGGTGAATTGGGCATTCGTGAACTCTGCACCAACTCTCGCAAATGCCACTCGATGGAGCGCCATGTATGCTTTTGTTCGAGTGTCTTCTCACTCTTGACGGCTCCGAAACCCGCCTCCCGGCCATCGATCGGCTGGAGGGGTTCCGCCCCGGCGGTCCCTGCCTCTACCGCCGCGTCCTGGTTTCGGCTCAGGCCCACGGAACCGTGCTTCCGGTCTGGCTCTACGTGGGTGAGGACCCGATCTCGGGCAGGCTTACCTCTCTCGGCGGCTCCCGCTGGCCCCGGCAGCCTTGACTCGGTTACACTCGGTCAAATACAGAAAATAACCGGACAAACCGCTTGACAATGGACCTCAGACTGATATATTGTAACCCTGTTTGTCCTGGTTTATTGGGACGTAAACACCGAAGGCTGGAACGTGGAACACCGATCAACCAAGAGAAAGAGGCCGCTGCGAGGCAACCTATGAGGCCAAACGTGAGTGGAGTCGAATGATGGAAGACCGATGGCTCTCCGTAGATGAGATTGCTGACCATCTCGGCATCAAGCGGGATACGGTCTACAAGTGGATTAGCGAACGGCAGATGCCGGGCCACAAGATCGGTCGGCTTTGGAAATTCAACAAAAAAGAAGTGGACGAGTGGGTGAAGTCTGGCGACGCCGGCGATAACGAGCCTGATGCAAGAGGAGATCGCTAATGGCGGAGCCACTCGCCGATAGAGTCATACGAAGAATCGGCCAGGCTGCCGAGCTGTACCACCGCCTTGTCATGCTGGTGGCTCCGGCGGGTGCGGGCAAGACCGCCGCGCTCCAGGATGTTCATGAGCGCACGATGGCTCCGCTGGTCAACGTCAATCTCGAACTTTCCCAGCGCATGCTCGATCTCACCGAGCGCCAGCGGGCGTTGCAGTTGCCCCGCCTCCTCGCAGAGATCGTGGGCGCATCCGAAGCCGATGTGGTTCTTCTTGACAATATTGAGGTCCTCTTTGACATCTCGCTCAAGCAGGATCCACTACGGCTCCTGCAGGGGCTCTCACGAAACAAGACAGTAGTCGCGGCCTGGAGCGGCTCCGTCGATGGCGAGCACATGGTCTATGCTACGCCGGACCATCCCGAATACAAACGATATCCCTTACGAGATTTCCTGGTAGTGAACCCGGAGGCCGTTGCATGAAGACAAGGAACGAAAGCGCAGGAGGGCAGATGCGATGAAATACGGAGACCTGATCCAATTCGAGCCTATCGAGTCCGTGGTCCAGCTACGGGACACCGACGAGGCCGCCGCTGCCCGACAGCTTGTCGAGACCTACGTGATCTCCTCGGAGATGGCCGAGAAGTTGGTCAGCTTGGTCGTTCCCCAGCTTCAGTTCGACCAACCCATGGACAACAAGGGGCTGCTGGTCGTAGGCAACTACGGCACCGGTAAATCGCACCTCATGTCCGTGATCTCCGCCCTGGCTGAAAACGGCGATCTCTTAACGCATCTGAACGACAAGAGCGTGGCCAGCGCCGCGGGCAAGATCAGCGGGCGGTTCAAGGTGGTCCGGACCGAGATTGGCGCGACCACCATGTCCCTGCGCGACATCCTCGTGGCCGAACTGGAGGAGCACCTGGCCGCAATGGGCGTTTCTTATTCCTTCCCACCCGCAGACAAGGTGTCCAATAACAAACGCTCCTTCGAAGAGATGATGACCGCCTTCCACCAGGAGCATCCCGACCACGGTCTGCTCCTGGTGGTGGACGAACTGCTCGACTACCTGCGCACCCGTAAGGATCAGGAACTCATTCTCGATCTCAACTTTCTGCGCGAGATCGGCGAGGTCTGCAAGGACCTGCGGTTCCGCTTCATCGCCGGTGTCCAGGAAGCCATTTTTGACAGCCCCCGCTTTTCCTTTGTGGCCGACAGCATCCGCCGGGTGAAGGACCGCTTCGAGCAAATCCTCATCGCCCGCAAGGACGTCAAGTTCGTGGTGGCCGAGCGTCTGCTCAAGAAGACCGCCGACCAGCAGGTGAGAATCCGGGAGTACCTGACACCCTTCGCCAAGTTCTATGGCCGCATGAACGAGCGCATGGACGAGTTCGTGCGCCTCTTCCCCGTGCATCCCGACTACATCGACACCTTCGAGCGGGTCACCGCGGTGGAAAAGCGCGAGGTGCTCAAGACCCTGTCCCTGGCCATGAAGAAGCTCCTCAACCAGAACGTACCCGACGACAGGCCCGGAGTCATCGCCTATGACGGCTACTGGACGACCCTGCGCGAGAACCCGTCCTTCCGCGCCGTTCCGGACATCAAGGCAGTCATCGATTGCAGCATGGTGCTCGAGTCCCGCATCCAGCAGGCCTTCACCCGTCCGGCCTACAGGCCCATGGCGATCCAGCTCATCCATGCGCTGTCGGTCCACCGGCTCACGACGGGCGACATCTACGCCACCCTGGGCGCGACGGCGGAGGAACTGCGCGACGGGTTGTGTCTCTTTCAGCCGGGTATCGAGGAACTGGGCGGCGATCCGGCCGATGACCTGCTCTCCCAGGTGGAAACCGTCCTGCGGGAAATCCACAAGACGGTCAGCGGCCAGTTCATCTCGTCCAACCCGGACAACCGCCAGTATTACCTGGACCTCAAGAAGACCGACGATTTCGACGCCTTGATCGAGAAGCGGGCCGAGAGCCTCGATTCCTCGCAGCTCGACCGCTACTACTACGAGGCGCTTCGGCGGGTCATGGAATGCACGGACCAGACCTACGTGACGGGCTACAAGATCTGGCAGCACGAGCTCGAATGGCTGGAGCGCAAGGCCGCGCGACTGGGATACCTTTTCTTCGGCGCGCCAAACGAGCGATCCACGGCAGTGCCGCCGCGGGACTTTTACCTCTATTTCATCCAGCCCTTTGACGCGCCGCATTTCAAGGACGAGAAGAAACCAGAGGAGCTGTTCCTGCGCCTGACGAACACGGACGAGGAATTCCGCACCGCGCTTCGAAGCTACGCCGCAGCCCTGGACCTTGCATCCACCGCTTCGGGTCACGCCAAGTCCACCTACGAATCCAAGGCATCGAACTTCCTGCGCGACCTCGTGCAGTGGCTCCAGAAGAACATGACCACGGCCTTCGAGGTCACCTACCAGGGGCGCGCCAAGTCCCTGACCGAGTGGGCCAAGGGCAAGTCCATCCGCGAGCTTTCCGGCATCGGCTCCCACGAGCGCATCAACTTCCGCGACCTGGTGAACACCACCGCGGGCATCTGTCTTGGGACGAAGTTCCAGGACCAGGCTCCCGAATACCCGTTCTTCTCGGTGCTCATCACGGGAGCGAACCGGGCCCAGGCTGCGCAGGACGCTCTGCGCGCCATTGCTGGACAGAACCGCACGAAGCAGGGCACCGCGGTGCTGGACGCCTTGGAGCTGCTCGACGGTGAGCGGCTCGACCCCTACCGGTCCAAGTACGCCAAGCACATTCTCGGCGTCGCCAAGAAGAAGGGCCACGGACAGGTGGTCAACCGCTCCGAGCTGATCCAGGACATCCTCGGCGTGGAGTACCTCTCGCCGCAATCGCTCCGGCTCGAACCCGAATGGGCCGTGGTGGTGCTGGCCGCACTGGTTTATGCCGGCGAAGTGGTCTTCGCCATTCCGGGCAAAAAGTTCGATGCCACGGGGCTGCCGCAATTGGCCGGCACCGGCATCGATGAACTTACCCAGTTCAAACACATCGAACGGCCCAAGGACTGGAATCTTCCGGCACTCAAAGCGCTTTTCGAACTGCTCGGACTCACGCCGGGCATGGCGCAACTGGTCACCCAGGGCAAGGACGAGCCGGTTCAGGAGCTGCAGAAGGCCGTCACCAACGCCGTGGAGCGGCTGGTGCTGGTACAGCAGAGCATGCAGACCGGGTTGTTCTTCTGGGGCCGCAGCCTGCTGGCCGAGGACGAAGTCAAGAAGTTGCGCGCCAAACTGGACGAGACCAAGACCTTCCTTGAATCCCTGCAGGCCTACACGACGACGGGCAAGCTCAAGAACTTCCGCTATGACGCCTCGGAAGTGACCGCCCATCGGGACGGGCTCAGTTCCCTTGCCGAGATCAAATCGCTTGAGGAACTGGTGGTGGACCTCGGTGCCACGGCCTCGTACCTCTCGACCGCCGAGGCCGTCCTGCCCACCGGCCACGAGTGGATCGACAAGATGAAGACGGCGCGGGACGAGGTCCTCGCCCAGATCGGCGACCCGGCCAAGCGGAGCGCTGCGGCATTCCGCCAGCAGACCCAGCGCAAGCTCGGCGACCTCAAGAAAGCCTACCTGCTGGCCTACCTTTCCATGCACGCCAAAGCGCGTCTCGGCGTGAACGAGGACAAGCGCAAGGCTCAGCTCATGGGCGACGAGCGGCTCAAGGACCTGCAGAAGCTCTCCACCATTGACCTGATGCCGCGCCAGCACCTCTCGGACTTCCAAAACCGCCTCGCCGGATTAAGGAGCTGCTTTGCGCTCACCGAGCAGGAAATGGAAGCATCGCCGGTCTGCCCGCACTGCAACTTCAAACCGGGCGCGGAACCGCCCGCGGCTCCCGCGGCGACGATGCTCGACGCCCTGGACGGCGAACTCGACAAGCTCGTCGAAAACTGGACCCAGACGCTGCTCGCCAACCTCGAAGACCCGACCACCAAGGGGAACCTGAGCTTGCTCAAGCCCGAGCCGCGCAAACTGGTGGACGGCTTCATCAAGAAGCGGACCCTGCCGGACGACCTGGACCAGGACTTCATCCACGCACTGCAGGAGGTGCTCTCCGGGCTCACCAAGGTCTCGGTGAAGATCGCGGACCTGCGTGATGCCCTGCTCTCGGGCGGCTCACCGGCCACCCCGGCGGAGATGCGGAAGAGGTTCGAGGAATACCTGGACGGGCTTACCAAGGGCAAGGAGCCCGGCAAAGTCCGGATCGTTTTGGAGTGACGGCAATGCCGTCGGTGAAACCTGAACAGAAAGGAGAAAGACCATGAGTAAAGGCAGAGATCGTACCGTTTCGCGTCGCCCAGACGGGACGTGGGAAAACAAGCGTAACGACGCCGACAAGGCATCCAGCCTGCACAAGACGCAGAAGGATGCGGAGCAGACGGCAAAGGGGATGTTGAAGAATCAGGGCGGCGGAGAACTGACCACCAAAGGCGTGGACGGCAAGATTCGCAGCAAGGATACCATCGCGCCGGGCAAGGACCCGAATCCGCCGAAGGACAAGGAACACTAAAGCGAAACCGGAGTAGTGCGGATGATCCAGAACACCAGCGCCTTTACTGTGGGCGGAAGTTGAGGAATGAAACCGATGGGCGACCTTTTTAATCTTGAGCCGAAAACTGCGCCGGCCGGTCCGGTGGAATGTCTCGGCATGACGTTCCCGAACGACGAGGAGCGGCGGAAGCATTTCCTCGACCTCCTGCGCGACAGGCTGAAGGACCCAGAGTTCCGCAAGATCGAGGGATTCCCCATCGGCTCGGACGAGGATATCCTGGCGCTCTCCGACCCGCCATACTATACCGCCTGCCCGAACCCGTTTATCGCGGACTTCATCAAGCAATACGGCAAGCCCTACGATCCGAGCAAACCATATAGCCGCGAGCCGTTCGCCGCGGATGTGAGCGAGGGCAAGAACGACCCGATCTACAACGCCCACTCCTATCACACCAAAGTTCCGCACAAGGCCATCATGCGGTACATCCTCCATTACACCGAACCGGGGGATATCGTTTTTGATGGGTTCTGCGGGACGGGAATGACTGGTGTGGCCGCTCAATTGTGCGGGGATAGGGCAGTTGTCGAGTCGCTGGGTTACCGAGTGGACAAGGACGGAACAATTTCTCAGCAGGAGATGGACGAGAACGGTAAACCGTTCTGGAATCCTGTCTCCAATCTCGGTGCCCGCCGATCTATCCTGAATGACCTTTCGCCCGCTGCCACGTTCATCGCATGCAACTACAACACGCCCGTGGATATCCGTGAATTCGAACGCGAAGCTAAGCGTGTTTTGAAGAAGGTTGAGGATGAGTGCGGTTGGATGTATGAAACACTCCACACAGACGGCAAGACTAAGGGAAAAATCAACTATACTGTATGGTCGGATATTTTTGTTTGCCCAGAGTGCGCATCACATTTAAGCGCTTGGAAGCTTTATTACAACGAACACCCAGGGCCTGTTAGACAAAAGCTGATTTGTTGGAACTGCAACTCGGAAGTGACAAGAAAGGAATTAGAAAGAGTACTCGTTACAGAGGTCGATCATATCACCAACACAGCGCTTACCTCTGTGAAGCAAATCCCAGTGCTCATTAATTATTCAATTGGCAAAACGCGCTTCGAGAAAACTCCGGATGTATTCGACATTGAAACTATTGATCGCATATGCTGCACTGTTATCAGTCCTAACTATCCATCAGACCTCATAATGTTCAAAGGTGAAAACTGGGGAGATACATGGCGTGCAGGTATTCATCGTGGGACAGTGCGTGTCGATCAGTTCTACTCAAAGCGAACCCTTAAGGCTCTTTCCGTATATGCAACGGCCGTAGGCGCTAAATTCAAACATCAAATCCAGTTCCTACTTGGGAGCGTTTTGCCAAAATTAACGAAGATGAATCGCTATATGCCGCAGCATGGAAGCCGGGCACTGGTCGGTCCAATGGCGAATACCCTTTATCTTCCTCCTTTGTCTATTGAAAACAATGTCTGCGATCAATTTGAGTTTCAGTATAAAAAGATCAGACAGGCGCTTCCTTCATTACGCGGTGGGATGGTTTCGACCCAAGGGTCGCAGAAATTAGAGATTCCAAGCCAATCAATGGATTATGTTTTTGTTGATCCACCTTTCGGGGCAAACATTATGTACTCTGAGCTTAGCTTCATAAGGGAAGCATGGCTTCGAGTATTTACAAACAATTTATCGGAAGCGATTGAAAATGCATCTCAGAAGAAATCATTGGATGTTTATCGATCAATAATGTCTGAATGCTTTTCTGAGGCATATAGGCTTCTTAAGCCTGGTAGATGGATGACCGTCGAGTTTTCAAATACGAAAGCATCTGTATGGAATAGTATTCAAACCGCCCTGAATGAAGCAGGCTTCGTTGTTGCGAATGTCTCTGCATTAGATAAGTCGCGCGGCGGTTTGCAGTCCATGATCGGAACCACCGCAGTTAAGCAAGATCTCGTTATCTCTGCATACAAACCCAATGGAGGTTTCGAGGAACGCTTCCAGAAAGAAGCCTCATCAGAAGAGGGCGTTTGGGATTTCGTTCGTACTCACTTGAAGTACCTTCCTGTCTTCAAGCTCCAAGGCGCTTTACTACAAATGGTGCCGGAGCGCGATCCGCGAATCCTGTTTGACCAAATGATCGCATTTTATATCCGCAAGGGATACCCGGTGCCTATATCAAGCCAGGAATTCCAGATTGGATTGAGCCAGCGTTTCATTGAGCGTAATGGCATGTATTTCTTGCCTGATCAAGCGGCTGAATACGATAAAAAGAAGATGACCGCAGGAGGTATAGAGCAAATGTCGCTCTTTGTTTCCGACGAATCATCTGCCATCGCATGGCTCCGCCAACTTCTCAAAGACAAGCCTCAGACATTTCAGGACATCCATCCGTTGTTCATTAGAGAGCTAGGCGGCTGGCAGAAATACGAGAAGCCGTTGGAGCTGTCGGAACTGCTCGAACAGAACTTCCTCCGCTATGACGGCAAGGGCGGAGTGCCGAACCAGATACACAGCTACCTCTCCACGAATTTCAAAGAACTTCGGAACCTGCCCAAGGACGACGAAAGCCTTCGGGCGAAGGGCAAGGACCGCTGGTATGTGCCCGATCCGAACAAAGCGGGCGACCTGGAGAAGCTGCGCGAGAGGTCGTTGCTCAAGGAATTCGAGGATTACCGAACCTCCACACAGAAGCGCCTGAAGGTGTTCCGTCTCGAGGCGGTGCGAGCCGGGTTCAAGAAGGCATGGCAGGAGCGCGACTACGCCACCATCATCACCGTGGCCCGCAAGGTTCCCGAAAACGTCCTCCAGGAAGACCCTAAGCTCCTCATGTGGTACGACCAGGCGCTCACCCGGATGGGAGGTGAATAAGGTGAATCCCACGATGAATTGGAATCTACAGTTTCAATCGGAAAGCAGCCACATTCAGGTGTCCGGGTTCATTGCAGCGTCCGAAGAAGAATGCCGCCAGTATTTCGTGCGTCGCGTATCCGCAAAAATCGCGGAATCAGACGGGGCAGAAGAACTCCGACAGCACCTGATCGAATTGGAAACGACAGGGTTCGATTTGCGTGGATTAATTGGACAGGTTGAGTCTTCGCCCAGAGCCAAGGATTGGGAAATCGGCGAAGCGTTTGCCGAAATCGCCCTGGAGGATGGACACGAAGCCATGTTCCCATGGCCGACGGGATTCGACAAACGAACCCGTAAAGCCAGCCTGCCGGGTCCGGATCTGGTCGGGCTGCAATGCCATGCCTCCCCGCGATTTGTTTTTGGCCAAGTGAAGTCCTCTTCCGAGAATCGCGTGCCCCCACAAGTGGTCAATTCCACCGACGACTGCCTCCGCAACCAGATGATCCATCTGCGGCATCGCTCAGCGGATCGGCAACAACTGATCAGTTGGTTGTTGGTACGGATGCGCGGCACCGAATGGGAGGATGCCTTCAACGAAGCCTTGAAACGCTACTCAGAGGGTGGCCTGTGGCTTGTCGGCGTGCTGGTAAGCGGAAAGCGTGATCCAGTCGAAACGGACCTTACAAACATCTGCGCTGGAATCGATCACCAGCCCGGAGGAACGGAAGTTCACCTGCTCGGCTTCTATCTGCCTTTTCACAAAGATGAATGGGTTGACATCATCTACGGTAGGGAGGCGATCCCATGAGCGCATTCCCAACGGACATCCTCATTGCAAAGACTGGTGGTCGGCAAGCACTGGATCGCACGGCCTACCATGCCAAAGTACTTCTGGCAAAGACCGTGCTCAAGCGTATTGCCGACCGTGATCCCTCAGCGTTCATGTCGGTGCCTCCGGAAGCGGTGAAGGCTTTAGAAGAAACCTTACATTTGATTGAGCTGCGCTGCCTCGATTTAGGCGTTGCTTGGCGACGAGATGTTCGCTCAAACGAAGGAATCGAGTTCCGTGATTACTGCTCGCTGGCGTTTGATATTAGACGGGTCTTGCCTCTTGGGGAAACCGAGGATGCCCGTGTCAAAGGTGCCATTCGCCTTGCGGCGCTTGGGGTACTGGGAGATCGGAGTGCTGACATACGGCGCTATCTCAATGAGAATGCCTGGCCCATACCCGATTTGAACGCTGATGAAGCAGGATGGCCTAAGCTTGTTCTTTTCCGCGTAGCGGACGCATTCCTGCGAGTGGTGCGCAAGAAAAACTGGGATGACCTCCGGGCAGTGGCCGGTGCGATTGCTGAACTTCGGCAAAGCCAACAGCTATACGAAAGGGAGTACCTACAACAGGAGAACGGACTCCGGCAGGTGGCCGCCATTGAGCTGGTTGCCTTTTATCAATTGGCGAAAGCCGTCGAGATGCTGGGCGTATTTGTCGGGAAAGGCACGCCTCGCACAGCGCTGGATGACGTGGATTTTCATCTTTCACGTGCTGTCAAGGCGGCGGATTCCGCCGGCATCATTGAGCTGGCTCTGCTTCTGCGTTGGCTGAGCATGGCTGCAAGAGTGCTTATCCGCTCAACTATTTGGCACCAACTTGCTGCTTACAACAGCAAGATGACGGATTTCAAGCGGGCGCTGACTGATGAACTGCAAACACGCCCATTATTTGAACTGCTACCACCCCAACGCGATGCCATCCAAGAGGTGATGCACACCGGCAATCGGGCAGTGGTGGTCGAAATGCCAACCTCCAGCGGCAAGACCCTGCTGGCCGAATTCCGCATCATTCAGACTAAGGTGAATGTCGCCAACTCGTGGATCGCCTATCTGGTACCAACGCGTGCACTAGTCAACCAAGTCAGCGTTCGTCTGCGACGAGACCTCGGGCCTTTAGGATTCAAGATCGAACTGGCGACACCTGCCTACGAATTGGATGTCTTGGAAGAGGAATTGTTGTCTGCACCTGGCAGTTTCGATGTACTGGTAACCACCCCGGAGAAATTGGATTTGTTGATCCGCAGCGGAGCCGCTGACCAAGGAAATCGCCCGCTTGGCTTGGTGGTGCTGGATGAGGCACACAATCTCGGCGACGGAGAACGTGGACTGCGGAGTGAACTCGTGCTCGCCACTATCAACCGTGAATCGCCGGACACTCACTTTCTACTTCTGACTCCATTTATACCGAATGCGGAAGAGCTCGCAACTTGGCTGGATGATGAACGCTCTCGGAGTGTAACCCCGTCACTCGCGATCAACTGGCAGCCCAACGATCAGATGATTGCTCTCGCATATCCAAAAGGCCGGGGGAGAGTCTGGGGGCTCGAGGTGAAGCCCCTTCACGTTAGTCGAGCGCATCGTGTACCCATTGCCTTTGACGAGCGTGTAACCATTGACCGCGAACAAACCCGTGACATTACGTTGACACAGGCTAAGTCATCGAAACTCGGAGTTGCTGCACTCGTCGCTGAAGCGCTTGCTTCCCGTGGAAGTTCCATTGTGTTGGCGTATTCCCCAACCGATTGCTGGAATCTCGCGGAGAAATTGGCTCCCATGCTTCCAGACAAGCAAAGCGAAAGGCTTACATTAGTAAGGGAATTCGTGAAAGCAGAATACGGGGAGGATTTTTCATTACATACCTTCCTGGGAAAGGGTCTGGCGGTTCATCACGCTGGGATTTCACCTGAGGTGCGTACCCTTTTGGAATGGTTGACCGAGGAGGGTGAACTAGTGGCGTTGGTGGCCACTACCACAGTGGCGCAGGGAGTAAACTTTCCCATCTCAAACGTTATTCTATCAACGCACTTCAAACCGATTCGGATTGGCGAGGCTTTTATTAAGGGCAAACTCCGTCCCGACGAATTCTGGAATATCGCTGGCCGAGCGGGGCGCCTATTCCAAGACACGCTTGGGCTGGTCATTTTTGCATCACAAAAACCAGATGATGATTCTTTGGAAGGCTATGTGAATGAAAGAGTAGTAGAATTAGCTTCCGCACTGGAGCAGATGATTGAAGACACGGTCGAGCGAGGTTGGGATCTCGATCTGCGCCGTTTGGTAAGAAACGATGCAAAGTGGTCGAGCTTCGTCCAGTATTTGGCCCACAGCTACCGAAAGATTGGTGACCACGCGCAGTTTCTCACCGACACGGAAAAGTTGCTCAAACGTACTTACGCTTACCATCGGCTGAGTGAACATCAGCCTGAATTGGCCGAGCAATTGATCGAATCCACCCGGATATACGCTGAACAACTTAGCAATCTTCCCTCTGGGGTCTTGACCCTGGTGGACAGCACCGGATTTTCACCTGAGAGCATTATGGATCTGCTCCGTGACAAAGAATCCTTCAGCCTTCAAGCTGATGATTGGAGCCCAAGCCGTCTTTTCCAGTCGGGCGGCGAAGGGATGAAGAGCCTTGTTGGTGCCTTGCTCAGGGTGCCGGAGTTGAACATCCCGACTATTGGTGGCGGAGATGGAAAGTCCATCGCTTCCATGCTGGAGATGTGGGTCTCCGGCAAGACGTTACGGGAAATTGCCGACCGGCACTTCGCGGATGTTCCAGATATCCAAAGGCGGCTTACGGAATGCTGCCGCACGGTATACCAAACTCTCACTCACCAAGGCTCATGGGGGATCGGAGCTCTTCAGTCAATGAGTGAGATTGCAGATGCCAACCTGTCGGAGGAAGCTATGGCTGCAATTCGTTCGGTGCCGTCCATGATCTACTTTGGTGTTCCCACTATCGAGGCAGTTCTCATGCGGAGCTTGGGCGTGCCCCGGTCGATCAGCGTAGCGATGGGCAAGAAGTTTACAGAAGCAACCGATGCTGAGCCAGCACCGCGTCTTCAAAAAGCAAGGGCATGGCTTGAACGAAGCTCCGCCGAAACTTGGCAGGAAGTAGCAAACGAATCCAACCTACCTATGGATGGGAGACGGATGCGGGATGTGTGGCGCATCATCACTGGCAATCAGCCTTTGTAAAGTCTATGTGGGAAAAGTATGAGAATAAATTCGAAGCCAAGAAACGGAAATGATGGGCAACCTAAAACAAGGTGATTGGTACTACAGCCCGGACCACGGGCAGCTTTGTCAGGTCATCGAAGCCCAGATGCTCTGGGGTGAGACGACCTGCCGCGTCTGGCTGCCCGGCCGCGACTCCGTGGTCCGCATCCCGGCTTCCAGGCTCAAGTCCCTGGAGAGCGCGGGCACCGGTTCACCGGACAACATCGCCTACATCGCCGCCGCCGCGCGCGTAGCCGACGCCCTGACCCAGGACGTCCTGCTCGCGCCCATCGAGTCCTCCGTCATCCCGCTACCGCACCAGATTCGTGCTCTGTCCCGCGCCATCGCCAATGACCGGGTGCGCTATCTCCTGGCGGACGAGGTCGGTTTGGGCAAGACCATCGAGGCCGGGCTCATTCTGCGGGAGCTGAAGCTTCGCGGGCTGGTCAAGCGGACGCTGGTCATCGCCCCGAAGGGGTTGGTGAGCCAGTGGGTCAGCGAGATGCGCTTCCACTTCGGCGAGACCTTCCAGCTCGTGCTCCCCGAGGACATCAAGACACTGAAACGGATCGCCCCGGTGACGGGCCCGGGAAACGGCGAAAAGGGCAATTCCGAATTGGAGGTTCTGCCCGCCAATGCCTGGCAGATGTTCTCCCAGGTGGTTGTGCCCATGGATTCGGTCAAGCCTCTGGACAAGCGACGCAACTGGAGCGCGGCCCAGGTGAGCGAGCACAACCGCGAGCGGTTCGAGGACCTGATCTCCGCCGGCTGGGACCTGGTCATCGTGGACGAAGCGCACCGTCTCGGTGGCAGCACCGATCAAGTAGCCCGATTCAAGCTGGGCCAGGGCCTGGCCGAGGCTGCGCCATATTTCCTGCTACTC
>Ga0302246_1001819_pt1 | contig 13972 bp, 12 predicted proteins | sample AAG_UR_Trp_MG_FD_193533 | JGI IMG/M metagenome (GOLD analysis project Ga0302246, IMG submission 193533) | Enriched activated sludge microbial communities from anaerobic digester in WTTP, New Holstein, Wisconsin, United States - AAG_UR_Trp | ecosystem: Engineered > Bioreactor > Anaerobic >...
GTGATGGGGCCTCCGCAGTTCGGGCAGGTTGTCGCGTTCAAAACCAGACCTCCTTCCATGCCAACGCCCCGCCAAGAACGGGCTTGTAGAAACGATTGCCGGAGCGTGGGTTCAGGTGGACGGCGTTTGTTTCCGGCGTGTATGTCCACGGCCCATTGAGGCTGGCGGCGTGATACATGCCCGTTGAAGTGGTGGACACAACAAACACCCGATTGGTCAGCGGCTCAGGGGCTATCCGTAGAGTGCCCGTCAGGTTCGTGCCGTAGTGGTTGGTGGCGATATAGAAGCGGGAGGCTTTCCCGAACGCCACGGAGTAGTTTGTGATGGGATACCAGGACGCACCCGGCTCCATCGTGAACCGCACCACCCGAGCCTTGACGGCGTTTGTCCACACGCACTCCTCAGACCAGACGCTCTGCACCCCGTCCACGTCCGTTGCCTTCGCGGCGAAATAGTAGATGCGCGGCGGGGTCGGCGGCGGCATGGCCTTTGGCACCGGCGGCACGTCCGCGCCGAACGCATTGAGCGCGACGAAGCACAGCGCCGCCAGCAGGGCCGCCAGCAGCCACAACACAATACGGTCAGCTAAGGTGCAGGGTGTCATCGTAGCATGTCGAAGCGGGACAAATCCACCTCGGTCAGCTTGGGACACGTTTCAATGCTGCCGCCGTTGTTCGTCCACAGATATTGAATGGTCGCCTCAATCGGCACGCGCCATCGCAGCGCACTGGCAACTCCACCCACCATTTCGTTGTCAAGAATCGAATAGTACGGCGACCCGCTATCCCCTCCCCGCGTTCCAAGATAGCAGTGTGAAAGTTTAGATGGGAACGCCCACGGACTGCCGACATCAATTTGCCGCGAAGTGATGCTATACATGAAGAATCCTGGCCAATCCATTTCATACCCCGGCCTTACGGTGTAAAAATTATCCTGGCAGGTACGAACTTGCAGCCATGCAAACCGCGTGTCGCTGGTCGCAAGGTATAGCCACGCATTCGTCGGCCAAACCTTGCAAATCTGCACGTCCTCGGGCAAATCCTCCTCGAATTGGGCCATTGAAAACGTATTTGGCGGCGCGGTGTTCGTGATAATGTAGTCCGCCCAGGGGTGCATCCCAAGATGCCAGTTCCCGCAAACGTTCTGCTGAATCCGCGCCAGATGAATCGTGTTATTCGTTCCGATAAACCGGCCCAGCACTCCAACGGTTGGCACACAGATATGGCCCTGCGTCAGAAAGTGCCGCCGTGTCACCAGCACCCCGCGATTCATCAACTGCGAATCCACGCACACATCCTGGTTGCTGTACCACCCCTGCACGCATGACCCCACCCCGAAGCAGGATTTGAAAACAAACGTGTTGCTCCAAACCGCGTTGGTGATCATCTCGTAGGGCATATTTTCGGTCTTGCCGCAGTTCGAGCGGCCCCAGCCAAGGTATTCCGAAGGATATACCGCCGTCGTGCCCGCCGATGCCAGCGCGTCGTTGGTTAGCCCGCTCACCAGCGCGAGCGCGCAGCGCGTCAATTCCAGCGGCAAAAACCTCTCCGCCTTTACCATCAAGCTGACATTCTGTTTCCCGAGGCGAATCTTCGGAAAGTCCGCCACGCACGGCCCCGGCTCGCCCACCGTCAGCGTCGCCACCCGCGACGTGTGCAGGAGTCCCTGCCCGGCGTTCGTCACCACCAGCCAGTAGAGCGCGGGCTCTGCCGTCACTTCGGTTGTATGGTAGCCGTATTTCCGCGTTGTCGCTCCCGGGACGGCCTCCCCGCCGAGATACCATTGGTAGGTGTAGCCTCGAATGCGCTCATAATCGCGGTCAATGCCCGCCGTGAACAGCGCGGTGCAACCGGCTGGCACCGTCAGGTCTTTGGGCTCAGTCTGGAAGATGCCCTCCGCCCGCGCTACGCCCGGCACCAGCAGCCAGCCCGCCAACCCCAATCGCAGCAACGAGTTCATGGCACCTTGCGCCCGACGCGGGCATTAAACGCATCCCAGTCCGCAATAAACTGCGCCACGTTATTCGTCGGGATTCCCGCGCCCACCGTCGCGCCCGCCAGCACGCCTTTCAGATATCGTGCCGCGCCGCCGCCAAACGATTCCGCGCCGACGACGATAACCTGGTTATCAAACCACCGGTTCACGTTTTCTGTTCCGGTTCCCGTTCTCCCGGCAAACGTGAGCCGCACTTTCCCATCAGACGGCGTTATATTTCCCAGCACCGGGCCGCGTGGTTCTGACATGGCATCAACCTGCGGACAATCATAAACATCAATCGTATTGAATGCTGCCGTCCAGTTTGTCGGGTTGGCATCACAGGCAAGCCGTGTATATCCGCTGCCGCCGACCTCAATTCCCATCGCCGCTTGCACGTTTGCGTTTGTCCCTATCTGCTCAACGTAAGCAAACAAATGCAGATTGTTCGTGTAAATGTTAAGCACACTGTTCGTCAGCTTAAACCCGGTGTTTCCGTAATCACTGCTGCCGTTAAACAGCACCCCCGTTGTCGTCATGGTCGCGCCGTTCCATGTAATCGGGTAGGCATTGGTCGCTTTCAGGTTCCAGCGTGCAGCGTCCAGCGTTTCCCCAAGCATGGGATAAATCAGGTCGCAATTCGTCCACCAGCCGTGCGCCTTGGCGTCCACCATCAACTGATTAATCGCCACCTGATACGTTTTGTTGGTGATGCCCACAAACGCGCAATAATTCGTAGCGTCAGGGTCAATCACGTAGCCTTTGTCCGCCAGCACCAACGGGGTTGCGATTGCATGTCCCGGGCTGTTCCCGAAGCTCTTAACGGTCAGCAGCAGCATTTGGCCGTTCGTCAGTTGTTCCGGGCATGGCTCTGTCCACACCCAATCCGGGAACGTTGGCGACCAGTCAAGCCCCAGCGTTCGGAATAAAAACTGCCGTTCATTATAGGTCATGTCGTTCTGGTTCTTCAGGCTCAGCGTGGTTGCGGCGGCGGATACAGAATACAACTGGAACGCCTCCCCGGCCATGTCCAGCGCGGCGGTGGCATTAGCATTTTGATACGTCAACGGCGTGGCTTTGCTGATTCCTGAAACAACCCCACTCGTCACCGTCAGCCGGTCGCCAGACCGCGTACTCAAATTGCCGGTGACCCCCTCCTTGCCGTTCACGATGAACCGCCCGTTAAACGACAGCCCACCGTCCGGCCCGGCGGTGATGCGCAACCGTTCCGTATAGGTGTTGTCGCGGAAGATTTTGTGCCAGTTCGTGCCCCAAGGCGTGACAGCTTGAAACAGGCCTGACTGCGAATTCGCCGCGTCAAAATCATCCATAAAAATCCATGCACCACTCCCATTCGTTGATGTGGGCCGGAACATCATAGTCGGGCGTTTGGCGGCGGCGCCAGAAACCAAATCACGACTTCCGGCAAAAACCACATCGTTCGGCCCCGTGTTCGTCCGCACCCGCGCCTCGAACTGCCAAGTAGCACCCGGCCACATCCAAAAGTTCGTTTTCCCACTCTGCCGGTCAATCCAGCCGCTATACGTCGAGCTTTTCCAGTATTCGTAGGTCGGCCCTAATTGAGTTGGATTGCCCCACTGAATGTAATCGTAGTAGTAGCATAACGAACCGGGCTGGCAGTTGAAAATCAACTCAGGGACGCCGGAACTGTGATTCGGCCAGAACATGATTCCGCTGTGAACCCTCGGAGAATCCTGCGAAAATATCATTTCCGAGACCTTCGAGCTCGGCGTGAACCATATCGCGGTTTGGTCTGCGGCACCGCCGCCAATGGCAGTCCGGTTGGTCACGATAATTTTCGCTGCGCCTGCGCCTCCATCCTGCACCAGCGTAACGTTGGTCAAAATCGCGTTGCGCGGCACCGGCACGTTGGCCAGCCTGCCGCCGTCGCCCGCCAGCGTGCCCGTGAAACTCCATCCCGTATCCGTTCCGGCGAGCGTGTTAGTCCCCTTGACCAGCGTCAGGTTGGTGGCGTTCAGACCTGGCGCGAGGTTGGTGGCCGTGCCCGAACCGCCGCCCGTCTTCGTCAGCAGCGCGTAGGCATTGGCGTCCAGCTTGTTGGTTCCCAGTGTGCTGTCGGCAATCTGGTTCGACGTGATGCCGCTTAGCCGGGCCAGCGGGACGGTGCCACTGTAAAGATTTGACGCATTCAGGTGCGTCAGTTGCTCACCGCTCCCTTTGAATCCGCTAGTAGAATACACAGGAACATCTGACTGCCACGGGACAACCAGTTTTGGATCGTCACCTGGCGCCTCTCCCATCAGAACAAAATCAACGCCAGACGGTAGCGTGTTTGTTCCAGCGGTGAACCACGGCGCGTTTGTAATCGCCGTGAACGGCCAGTTCGTTTGCCCAGTCCCGCCACCGCCATCCCCCCAGTAAAGGTTTGTTCCCGCGTCCACCGTCAGCACTTTGCCCGCAGACGGTGCGTTGCTCGTTCCCAAGCTCCGCGCCGGAATGTTCGTCGCGTACACCGTCCACACCCCGCCGTTAGTTGTGTAGTCCAGACCCGTCCCCCACGCCAGCACCGCCCCGTCCTCCGGCACCTGCCCGTTCAGGCCCCAGCCTTGAAGGACGTAGTTCGTTGTCCATGACCACTTCGCGGCCAGGACTCCGCTATTTGTGAGTCCCTGCCAGCCAATGCCCCAACCCGGCCATCCAGTTGTGGCGTCGAAGTTTGTCGCGCCCGCCTGGCTCGTGAATACGTAAATGTCATCAACCTCGTCATGCGGCGAGCGCGTAATCAAATCCCCCGCCGCGTTTGTCCACACCACAATCTCGCGGTCAAGCTCCATCCACTGGGTTTTGACGGTGTAAAGGCCGCTCCCGACGGCGGTCGTTTCTGGTATCACAACAATCCCGTTCCCTTGCGTCAACTGGTACACGGGCGCAAAGGTGTTCGTTCCGCCCGCATACTCCGGTTCCACCAGCTTCCAGCCCGTTGCGGTTGTGCTCACGCTGGCCGGTGCGTAGCGTCTATCGGATGCCTGCGCTGAGTAGGGGTAGTCTTGTGGCCGAACCACAGCCGTCGGCATCGCCACGAGCATCTTGTCCGCGCTCACCCTGCCGACATCGTTCGTCGTCACCGCAATCGCATACGTGGTTGTATCCGGCGGGGTCTGAACCGTGACGCGGTACATGCCTACCATGAGGTTCGTCAGGTAGAACTTGCCGCTCAAGCCGGTGTTCCGCAATACGCGGTCGTACACGGCCACTTGGCCCGGCCCGGGTTCAAGGATAATCGGGGTGATAATCACTGAACGGTTGGTGGCCGGTTGCACGCCGAGGTTCACCAGTGAAAACTCCACCACCAAAGGGTCCGCCGCCAGCGCACTGACTGCCACTAACCATGCCGCGACCGTCGCTCTCATATACCTTGCATTATTCATCTTTATCTTTCCTTGATTCAAGCCTTTAACTCACTTCTTGCAATTCTTTTGTCCAGCGGCCTGCCGGACATTCCATCGCCGGATTCTTCCGAATCTTGCCCAAACACGTCCAGTCCGGGGCCAACGCACACCGTTCCGCCCATGCCTGAATCCTTTGGTGCGGGCATGTCTGGCACGCCGCGTCCCGAACCTTGACAAACACCGGCACCGGCAGGAATTGCCGGGTCACTCTCTGGCCCGGTTGCCCGCTGTCATGCCGGTTCAAATCTATCACTCTCATCCCGGCTCCTCCCCGCACATCCACGTTCCCAGAATGTTCTTGTAGCCGCGATACCGATAGTCCTTCGGGAGCGTGGTCACACCGTCCTCGGCAAACCGGCCTTCGTTGCAGACGCAGAACTGCATCGCCAGCCATGTCACCCACGGCGTCACGGCCTTGGACGTTTCATTCGGTAGTTCCGCCCGTTCCGTAGGCCCGACCGGCAGCATCGCCGCATAGGTCGGCTCGGTTGTGTGTTCGGCGTAGGTCGGCGCGAGGGATGCGCCCGCCGGATACCAGTTGTCCGGGCGCACTTCGAGACACTCCACCAACGGACGGTGCGGCCAGACAACCTTCGGCTGGTCATCTTCGCGGCAGGCACCGTCATCCTCCTCGTATTCGACTTCGTAGCCCGGGTACTCCTCATCCTCCTCCCCGGGCGGCTCGAGATCCGGCGCAACCCACCACAGGTCAACCATTGCCTGAACAAAGAACGCTGACCACCGGCTTCCGAACCGACCGTCTATGACGATGGTGCCGAAGTTGAACGTCTTGCCGTGCGGGAAATTGTCTATCGTCTCCTCGGCTTCGGAATCGTAGTTAGGCGACAGGCACATGACCGCAGGCCAGCAACGGTCAAAGCTCAGGCAATCGCGGATAATCGGCTCGGCGGTACCCGGGTCGTTCGGCGTCGCTCGGTAGTCAAACGTGTGCCGCACCAGCGAATAGCTGCCCTTCCCATCGCTGTCATACCACCAGTAGCCGGGTGCGCCGTGGGATTTCACCCGCACATATTCGTCACTTGGCACGGATCCCGAATACGTGAAGGTTCCGTTGTCCACGTCGTCAACCGTGTAGCCGCTCCCGCCGTTGTCATCCACCGTCAGGCCGTCCGCCGTGGTGAAGTCCACCTTGTCCCCGGCCCGCAGGTATTCCGCCGCCTTGTCCAGCGTCACCGTCACTGTGCCGTCCTCCTCGGCAAACGTGCAACCCCGGTCGCCCTCAATCGGCCATGCGTTCGGATACTCGGCCAAGTCACGGTCAGCGCCGCACGGCCCAAACCAGTTCTGACTACGCCACGGCAGTTTAATCTCGGCGTATTTCTGGAGCCACAGGTCGCCACCGGGGAACATGATGGCCCATGCGCCATGCGGGAACAACGATGCCTGAACCGTGTTTGTCCACTGCGTCGCGGTTCGCGGCATACAGGCGTCTGTGGGGTCAATCGCGCCGCTGCCACCGCTCCACGCTCCCGAATACTGATACTGTGTATAGTCACCGCCCGCCTCACGCCACTTGTAATTGACGTGCCGATGGTCAAAATGCCCGCCCAAGAGCCAGTAAAAGTCATAGGTGACTTCGAGCAAGTCCGGGTGCGGCGCGTAGCAAGACCCGACCGCATCCCCGCCCACGGTCAAAGGGGCCTGGCAGGCCAGCGGGTTCAGTTCCGGGTCATCCACCACCGTCACGGTTCCGGCACCATACTCATCCCGCTCGAAGGTGTAGTGTTTCCCGGCCTCGCCCGCAAAGGCTTCAACGTATTCCTCGGCGGTGTCATCCCAGTACATGCGCCGGACTTTCGTCACCGTCGCCCCGAGATAGGCCAGCGTGTGCTCGGTTCCGTACCCGGGCGCTTCAAAGTATTCGACTTGCGATTGTCCCGACAACCGTCCCTCCGGCCATCCTTTGGAGAACGGTTTGCCGAGGACTTCGCCGGTGTAGGAATCGGCGTTGGCGTCTGTCCACTCGCACGCGCCCTCGGAATCGCTGAATGGCATCGGGATTTGCGGCGTCACGGCCATCGGCACCTCGTCGTAGGTCACCAGCGGGGCCACGGTGGTAAAGCGGTCGCGCCGCCACGGATACAGCGCGTCATCGGCCATATCCCAGTGTTCCAGCAAGGCTAAGGCATCGCTCTTGAGTTGCTCGGCGGTGTAGGGGTCGGCCAGTGTGTGGTGAATGGTCAGTTCCATGCGGTTGACGACAAACCCGCCCCAGACCGGCTCAACCTCGTATGACAACGACGCCTTTATCTCCGTGTTGCTGATTTCCAGTTCGTCTATGGTGAACGTGACGCCGCCAATCTGAACCGTCTCGCCCTCTCCCTTGCCGCCCCACAACTCGCCGTCACAGGCTATCAGGGTGGCGAGGTTGTCCTTCAAAACCGGCTCATCGCAGAAGTTATCCGTGCCCTCGGTAATCGGCGGGTCGCCAAGGATAATCTCGCGCTTGGTGTAGGCATGGCACCCGTTCTCCGGCACGGTAATCACGCCCGAACTACGGTTCACGGTCGCGGTGATGTCCACATGCGCCGTGTAATCCCACGCGGCTTCCTTTTCCAACGGGTCGCCTGTCCAGCGTTCGTAGTGCTCAACATACGTCAGCGACCGGCTCATGGTCAGATACTTGGTGCCGTCCGGTGCCGCGCCGGCGGTGCATTGGGCATTGTCGCCGCTCGTGAACCCGAACATGCCATGCCACACCTTCCGCGCTTGGACGTTCTTGAACCCAACCTTCTGGCACCGCGTCAGGTTGGCAATCTCGCCCTCAAGTTCCTTGTAGCAGTTCAGGTCAACCCGTTCCTGTCCCTCGCTGCATGATGCCGCAAACTCCGGGCGTGACCAGTATCCGCAGGGTGGTTTAGTGTGTGGCGTATTGCACCAGTCCAGCGCACCCCACATCGGCGGCCCGCCGCTGCACTCGCCTTCGCCATACGGACTGCCTACGGGCCGTTCATAGGGCGGGACGGTTCCTTTCGCGCCGGGGAACTCGTTTGGGCATCGCCAGTTGACGACGCGCGTGACGTTTTCCCACTTCGGCACCTGGGCCTCACGCAACCGCCAGTGTTGGAAGCAGCCGCCGCGATTGTCGCGGGCACCCCATCCGCCGCACGGCTCACGATAAGGCAAGGCATGGTTCATGCGTCAGGCATACGGGCACGGTGGCCCGCTGGCGTCACTGCTGCCTTTGTGGATGCGCAACCGATTGATTTGGTCTTGCAACCGATTGACCGCTTCGGTCAACTGAATCACTTGCTTGGCGATAGCATCGGACTTGAGCCACTGTTTGCCTACGGAATCGGCGTCGGATGGGGAGCGCAGTGGCGAACCTTCGTTGTAGCGTGGCAGGACGGGACGCGGTATGGGTTGAACGCGGAGTGGCATAAAGTCTAGGCCATTTCGGCAAAGTCCTCCGGCTTGCTTGGCCGTGGTTTGTCCGTGTAAAGGTGATAATCCCAAAAGCCGAACGGACTGCCTTCCCAACTGCTGGTGATACCGAACACTGTGCGTTTGAAGGATTGTTGGTCTGGCAGTCGTCGAAAGCTGATGGAGGTCACACGTTTGAGCGGGTCGTCGGCTGGTTTATCCGTTGGCTTCTCGTAGCTTTGTGGGCAATAATAGGCCAGATTTTGGAATATGGTGTAGCGTTTGTCGCCGTAAAACTGGTGTCCCCAAGGATACATTGACCAGAAGTATTCCGGCAACGGCTCAGGCTTGGCTTCCAGCGGATTCTCGATATATCCACCCGGATTAAGTGGTTGTGATGTGAAAGAGTATCTTGTCCAAACAACCCGCCAACCGACGATGCTGGGCGTTTCTTCGTTGCGCCAGTACTTCTGGATGACTTCCAGCGCAGCCCGCTTCGCCATGTCGGTTCCTTGGAGCTTCAACCCCTTCGGCTTCCATGCGCCTGCTCCGACAGACTCGCCATTCCCAACATACGACGGCGGTTGTGCGCCGCCCGGGTTCTCGCTCCCCAACGAGTTCTTGAGCAGCCATATCAGAGAATCGCGGTGTGCGGCGTTGGTATTGTCGAAGTAATCCTGCAACCGCCGAATCACCATCTGGTTGACTAGTTCGTTCTCTCCATCCTTGCCAAGGAACGCGTACAAGTAGCGCGGGTGTTTAATGATATGGATTCCCAGTTCAACCGGCGTCACTTCAAACTCATCCGGCGGAACATCAATGCCCATCGCTTCCTCAACGATGGTCATGGTGGCCGTACCGTTTAACCCGCCGCGTTCCTGCTGGAATTGCACAGACAGGATACGCCATAAGTTGCCGTAGGAATCGTTGCGGATTGCGCCACGGTGATAGAAATAGGCGTAGTAATCAACGGCGTTCGCCGGAATCCTGAAACGATGCGTGCAGGTCATCTGCTCCGCCGATTCGATGGTAGGAGAATCGCTTAACTCCTCAATGTAGAAGTCGTTGTTCGCCCACGTGAGATTGATTTGGTGCGGTTCGGACGGTGTGCCCGGAAGTGGGTTTGACGACGCTTGCGGGCCGCGCCCACGTTGTCCGGTTGCCCGGTCAAAGCCAACCGGAAATGCGTTATTCTTGATTAAGTACGGTAGCCGTGCCATAGATGCTATACCAATGTCACCGTCAGCTTGGCCGCTTGGGTGTAGGTGAACCCGGCCAGATTGTGAATCGAGCAGATGTAGTTGAAGCCGGTCTTGGAATTGTCGCTGGGCGTGATGCGCAGCGCACCCTCACCGCCCTCGCTCGCCTCGCCGTCCTCCAACGTATCCGCGCCCCATGACAGGGTGGCGTCGTTCGTCGTTGTCGGCAGACTGTTCGGCCCGGTGCCGCCCCCAATCGCCGTCACCGTGACCGCGTGGGCCGTCACCGCACCACACGTCACAAACGGATGCGCGTTCTCGCAGCGGTACTTCACCCCGTCCTTGGTGCCCGGGCTATCCCGATTGATGGCGTCCTTCAGGTTGGTCAAGGTGCCGTCCGCATCCGACCCCACGAGCACATCCCCTTCCGCGTCCGGTGTGGTGGAGACGAACCGATACATCTTGCCCGCGACAATGACGAAGTTGCCGGCGGTGACGTCGGTGTTGTTCGAGGTCAACGTCCCCGCTGCCTGAACGCCCGGGTCGTAGATGCCGCCCTTGGTCAACGGATTGCCAAAGCTCGTTCCGCCGGCGACCGTGCTCTCGCGCCACACAAACATCAGCGGATCCAATTCACTGTCGGCGGCGGCGGTGAAGTCCACGTAGGACGGTGTGCCGTCACACGTTTTGTCATCGGGGTCGTAGGTGATGGTTGGCGCGGCAGACATCGCCGGGTTCGCCGCCATGATGATTTTCACGAGGGAACTGATGTCAATGGCGAGCGGTTCGGTTCCGGCCCGGAAACAGTAGAACGCTTCGTTGGTGAGGCGCAGGCCCCGGAAGAAGGTGCGGGCGACCGGCGACAGGTTGCCAACGGACACGCCTTGGGCCGGGATGGCGTAGGTGATGTCGTCGCGCTGGCCGACAAATACAATGTCGCCGGGCTGCGTCGTGACCGTCGTCGCGCTGCCTGCGGCAACCGTGACTGAACGTGGTAGGATGGTTTTCATAGATGATTTGTAGAATTAAAACGTGAAAAAAATCCACCAGTCAGGAGTGTGACTATTGTGCGCACACTTTTGGCGATTTGCTTGGTGTTGTTGGCGGTCTGTTTGGAAGGTTCTTCAATGCCAACGCCACCCGCCATTCCGAACCCGCCCAAGACAAGCCCCTTGCGTTCCCAATCCGAACCCGGCAATCCGCGCGACCAAGCAATAGGCTTTGGTGCTTTGGATAATTCTTCACGGCTTTGTGTAATCCATTCTTTGATGAAGTCCTTGATGCCGCCTTCGGGAAGCAAATCGGCCCACTTCTCATAGCCTTGGAGTTTCAAATCCTGAGCATAGCGTTTGGCTTCCCTCAACTTATTGATAAGCTCCGCAGCCATAGTAAACGGTTTCAGAAAAGCCGAAATGTCTCGAAGGATTTGCAGCAGAACGGGTGACATAGCCGCAGCAAACTCTGACCAAAACGCCTGCCATTCGAGTTTCAGCATCCGCATTTCCCATGAAGTCTTGGCCAACTCCGGCGCGTTTCTGGCGATAATGTCCGTGGATTCCTTGACCCGCTCGCCCAACCCATCTACCGCCTTGGCAAAGCTCAACACCTCATCCTCGCTGACGCCAAGGATACTCGCCAAGCTACTGCGCCAAGACACAAACCCGAGCGGCAACCCGCCCGATTGCAACGACTTAGCGTAGAGTTCAGCGGCTTCGTTGGCAGACTTGATGGCACGGCGCAACGAGAGCAACGTAGCGGCCAATGCTGCGAGGGGAATCGCCGCCGCACTGGCAGCCGAGGTCAGTGTTCCGGCAATCAGGCCGAACGAGGATGCCACACTGGCCGGGATGCCGAGCCGCGACAAGACCGACGCAACCCAACCGCCCTGCCGCATGGCTTGTGTGATGCCGGCGGTGCCTAGTCCGCCGAACATGCCGCCACCACCAGAACCACCAGTTGGCGTCATCCCGGTTGGAGGTGGACCGCCACCCGTTGGCGGGATAATGGGCGGGACGCCGCCTGCCGGAAACCCGATTTGTTTGGGCTCGGAAACGGGTATCGCTTCAACGTCAATGATATGGTCTGGCCTGCGCCACCCGCTCCATCGTTGCAGGCCCCATTCATTACTGCCTGCCGGTGAGACATCCCTGAGTTGCCGAACATCCCGCCATGTTAGCATCCCAAAGGCTCTTGGTGCGCCTAGCTGATGGCCTTCGTCTATCGGCGTGGCGATGTCGGCGGTGTGTTCGGTTGCGCCAGAACTTGCCCGTCGCCGTCGTCGGGTTGACCGTCCACCCGTTTCAACCCCGGCATCTGCAATCCCGCCGATAATCTTGCGGGCTTCTTCGACCTGTGCCCGCAACGAAGTCAGGTCAAGCGTTAGCTCAACCTTGACTTTACCGGCCTTGTCACCGCTTGCCATGTCTTTACTCTTTTCTAAGTGCCTTCAACCGCTTCTGATATTCCTGCTTCACATAACCCGGCGTTGTGCGCTCCAACCCAACGCCCCAAACCGAGGCTTCGTTCTCCAACGCCCAGTTATACCAGACCCAGCCCTGCGCCCCGGTAATCCCTTTGCGCACATAATCCGGTGACCAGCCATAAGCCCGCATCAGCCGCGCCCGCTTGGTTATCAGCCAACCGAGGCCGTCCACCGCTGACCCGATTAGCTTAAAGGGGGGGCCGGGCTTTGCGCCACGCCCTCCTCTCCGTTCCCGTCGGTTGCAACGGGCTTCTCCGCATACCCTATCGTCGGGCTCCAATACACCCCCACCTGCGCCATTATCACCTGCAAGAGTTGTATCAGGTCAAACAACCGCAAGCGCGAGAACTCTTGCTTCGCCTGTTCACGCACCAAGTCCATGCCACCCTTCTTGATGACGGCTTCCACATCGTCAATCGGGCGGGTCATAATCCATGCCAGTTCCCATGCCCTCGGCCCGCGTGGCATCTGGTCTAGCTCCGGCGATTCCTTGCTCTCGCCACCGCCAAACACGCTCTGCATCATGTCGGCCAGGGGATGTTGCAACGCCACAAGGAACTCGAAGTGGGCGTCGTAGAACGGTTGCACCGTCCAGCGCCCGACCTTCACGGTCTGTTCCGGCGCGAATACTTTGTCCAATGGCCCCGGCAACGGCGCGGCCAGGGCTTGTTTGCCAACCTCGTCCTCTAACTGCGCTCGTTCGAGGGTTTTACGTACGGCTTCGGGAACCTCCGGTGGTGCGTTCATGGTTCGGTTAGCCTTCGATGAGTTTGATGCGTTCCAAGGTCAACGTGCGTTCGCCGGGTGCCTTAGGCGTGGCACTGTACGAACTGTTAATCACCCGCGCCTGATAGACTGGGGCAGGCCCGGTGCCCGGGACGGTTCCGTTGCCGTAAATGGCGTCCACCAGTCCGGCCATGTCCACGATGCGAACCAGCGTGCCTTCGACGGGGGCTTTGTACTCGTAGCTGTCGCGCACGGTCACTTCCCAAACGACACCGTGGAAGATTTGCATCCGGCCACACTGAACCCCGTCGCCGTTGTCGAACTGCATCACCTCGCCCTTGCGCGATTCATTGATGCGCAGAACGATGTAGTGCGGGAAGTCGGGCAGGGCATCCTGTGTGCCCCATCGCATGTAAGTCGCGCACCCTGACGCAACCGTTCCGCCTTGAATGGTTCCTACTCCTGTTCTCGGCCAAGCCATAAGTTAGTGTCCTTTCTAAGGTTAAGAGTTCTCGGCGACCTGAATGTAGGTGACGCCAACGGTTTGGGCAGTGGTACAATCCGATATCGCTTTCAGTTCCGCTAAATCCGAGAGCGGCATCACCGCGCCAAAACCGGGGAACAGTTTGCCCACCGCAGTCGTTCCGATTAACAAACCAACCGCGTACGCGTTCGTACTCGGGTTGTACACAAACACCATCCCTTCCTTGTCTTGGGCGGCCTGAACCAGTGTGGTTGGCGCGTTTTGCGATACCACCACGTATTCATCTTTGGCC
>Ga0302246_1001820_pt1 | contig 13970 bp, 13 predicted proteins | sample AAG_UR_Trp_MG_FD_193533 | JGI IMG/M metagenome (GOLD analysis project Ga0302246, IMG submission 193533) | Enriched activated sludge microbial communities from anaerobic digester in WTTP, New Holstein, Wisconsin, United States - AAG_UR_Trp | ecosystem: Engineered > Bioreactor > Anaerobic >...
GCCTCGTCGAGGCTGTTGCGGGCGTCGAGGTCCTGTTCCACCAGCTTGCGCTTCCGTTCCATGGTCAGGGCGGCGTACTCGCTTTCGGCACGGGCGGCCTGCACCTGCGCTTCGGCCTCGCGTATCTGCAACGGGTACGAGGTCTCAACGCGCGCGGCCTCGGCCTCGGCCTGCCGCAGCTTCGCCTCCGCCTCATCAAGTTGGGCGCGCTGTTCACGGTCGTCGATTTCGGCGATGACCTCGTCCTTCTCGACCCGGTCGCCCACCTTCACATGCAGTTTGCGGATGATACCGGTGAACCGCGAACCGGTCTTGACCACGGCGCCCACCTGCGGCTTGATGATGCCCGTGGCTTCGAGCGTCTTGCGCACTTCGCCCCTGGTGACGGTGGCCGTCTCGCGGATGACGGGGTCGGCCGTCCCCCGTCGGGCATACAGCCACACGCCGACGGCGATACTACACAGGATGAGGGCGAGAATGGCGTACATGCGGCGTCTGGTCATGGCGTCTCCGGGCAGTGGCGTTGGCGCGACGGTTCGCGCCCGCAGACTATAACCACGACCTGCGCCGATGGGAACGGCATCGGGCACACGAAGTGCGCCATATTCACGGACTGATGCCTCTATGACAGCCGACGGACCGGGGCGAGAGCACCGCGTGCATCCGGCTTCTGGGGCTTCTGGTTCCTCGGGAAGTTCATGGCTGCCGGAAACCTAGACAAAGCCCAAAATGCGGCGGGGGATGCACGACCATCCCGCATCCGTGGTCCGTACCGCATTCTGCGCGCACTCGTCGCGCATGCCCGCGCATGGAGGCATGGCTGTCACGCAGGCTTCCGCAACGAACCGCGAGAGTCCACGACGCCGACGCACGCACCGGAGTGCCTCTGCCCCGGCAGTGCATGTCCCCCCGCGACACGTTAGCCTACGGAAGATGAGGCGGGAACAGTCACCGTACCCGCCGGAACGATCATCAGAAGGGTTCTACGGGAAGGGCCGTCAACCCGTCCGGTCCGTCCGCAAGGTGCAGCCCCCACGCCTGCCACAGGGCATCAAGCAGTGCCACGCCCTCGCGCAGGTCGGTCACGCCCGACACATGGCGATTCCTGAAGAACGACAGCAGGGGCTGCGCCGCCACGGGCAATCCGTCACGCAGTGCACCAGCCACCTCAAGCGCCTTGTCCGGGGCATGGTCCATCCCGGCCCACGCCAGTGCCAGCGCCACAGTGCGCTGCACCACCATGCCACGCATGACGGAGAGGAAGCCGGCGACATCTCCATCCTTGCGCAAGGTGTCATTCAGGCGACGCGCCATGTCCTCGCGCCCGTGCCCGAGTGCCACGGCAGCCTGCCCTGCCAGGGAACGCACGAAATCATCCACGGCCCGCCCGGAAAGCTCTTCGTGCAGCGCATCCCGAACGAGCGCGTCGCGCCACGCCCACGCCTTGCGCGCGGCATCGTACTCGCCGAAGGCCCTGTAGAGTTCACCCATAAGCACACGTTCGCGATCGACCTTGCCGCGCAGCAGGGCAGGAAACGTCATCTTGTGCACAAGTCGCGTGAGTTCGTGCCAATAGAGGGCATGACGGATATGGGCGTCGAAGCCGGGGCCGAACAGGCGTGGATGCAGCACCATCACCCACCCGGTACGTCCCGGCACCGAAAGGATGTGCGGCTCACCTGCGGGACGTCTTCCCCCGCGCCCCGTCTCCGCAACCGCTGTCGCGACAACCGACGCGAAATCAGCAGCGGCGACGAGGCGCTCGATGCGCACCACCTGCGTCAGTTTCGCCGCCGCGCCCACGATGACGGAAAGCTCTTCATGCAACGCCTTGCGGGTCTCCTCAAGGGCTCCTATCTGCACATCGATGACTGTTCCCACCGCTCCAACCTCCATCAGGACATCGCCCGGCAGGCAATGGCAGCAGCCTCGACCGTACCGGGTGCCTTCCGGTAGCCGCAGAGGTGCGGCTTGTCAAAGGGTAACGCCGGGGCGGAAGACTCCGTCATCTTTGTCCACTCACACTGTTGACAGCCCGGACGTACGCATTATCCTGATGTTTGCCAACGACAAGGAGGTACGAACATGGTGATCGACTTCAACAGTCTGTATGATGTCCCGAAGAACTTCGAAAGGCTCTTCGATGAATTTGCAAGGATGCAGGCCGGTGGCGCAAGACGAACACAGTATCCTCTCGTCAACGTCTATGAAAGCGATAACGGATACGTTGTCGATGTCATCGTTCCTGGCGTAACCCCTGAAGACATCGAACTCACGTTGACCGAGAGCAATCTCATCATCAAGGGAGAACGCAAGGCGTCTTCAGGAAGGATGTTCAGGCAGGAGCGCTCGTCAGGATCCTTCCAGCGCATCATCAACATGAATGTCCCCGTCGACAGGGACAATGTCGAAGCGCGAAGCGTGAACGGAATCCTGCGCGTCTCCATTCCCAAGGCCGAAGCAGTGAAACCGCGCCGCATCGCCATACAGTCCTAGGAACACACGACACATCGAATCACAACTCCCGAAGTCGGGTATGACCACGGAGGCAGAATAATGCAGAAGGATACCGAGACCACGAGGCAGGTCGTTCCCGCCACGGACATCCTCGAGATGGATGATGGCTTCCATATTCTCATGGACCTTCCGGGCGTGGGTGCCGAAGGACTCGCCATCGACCTTGAGGAGAACGAACTCACCATCAGGGGAACGAGTACCTACGCACCGGTGGACAAGGGCAACGCCATGCACGTCGAATTCGATGCCGTATCGTACGCCCGCACGTTCACCCTTTCAGACATCGTAGACCGTGAACGCATCAAGGCGACGTTGCGAGATGGACAACTCGACCTCTTCCTGCCCAAGGCGGAAGCGGCGAAGCCCCGGCGCATCGAGATTCGCACAGCGTAACCCGTACGCACATACCACAGACGGTAAAGCCCCCGCGACGAGATGTCGCGGGGGCTTTACGCGTGATGCAGAATACGGTCTCTCGGTGGCGGGTCGTCTCCGGTCTCTGCACGCCAGACGGAAAGACATCGCCCCATCGTCACGACAGGCAGCCGCAACGCCTATCGTGTGCTGCGGTGAACGAAGCGCACCTTCCCCCCGTCAAGGCAGCAGGACAGCGGTCAGCTATCGGGCTGACGGGACGGGGTCGTGGCTTCCCCACCTTCTGCCTGCCGTCCAGAAGAGCGCAAGCGAGAAGAGCGCCCCCAGCGTATCCGAGAGCATGTCCTTCTGCGCGTCCCATATGTCACCCTGACTGCCCAGCACGGCGATGCCCGCCTCGGGGTCGCTGCTCACGGCGTACCACCATTCGAGAATCTCATACCCCGCCGCCACCGACATGATGGCGAACAGGCCGAACAGTGTGGAGACCACAGGACCCGCCAGACGCCGCCGGACGAGGATCTCGGTGAAGGCGTAGGCATAGAAACCCACCGAAAAGTGACCGATCCGGTCGAAATGGTTGCGGCTTGCACCGATGATGTCCGAGACGAAGCCGAAGGGCACGGCGGCAAAGGTGAAGTGCCCACCCACGGTGTGCCAGAAAAGCCAGAATGACATCAGCAGGTAGGCGGCGTTCGAAAAGCGGTATCTGCGCGCCGTGAACACCAGAATGGTAAAGACGAAGACCACGGGCACGGCCTCTGCAATCCAGACCGCCCTGTCCGCCGGGGCGATGCCCAGCACGATGAAGAATACGACAAAGACGGATGCCAGCATCTCCGGCAGGCGTTCCGCAAACGTTCGTGACATGCATCTCTCCTTGTCTGCGCACCATGCACCATCATCGGGGGCACTGTAAATGCGGCGACACCCTCCCGCGGTGTGCCCGCAGGTACGACCAGACGCAGGGCCTTGAAACGCAGAAACCGGGCCGCTTGCGCGGCCCGGTCGTGTGTGTCCCGGAGAATCCCCTCTCCGCCCGGTCGGCCGTTAGCCGCCGAGAAGCTGCATCGCCATACGAGGCAGCGAGTTCGCCTGCGAGAGCATGGCCACCGCAGACTGGGTCAGAATCTGCTGGCGCACAAACTCTGTCATTTCCGACGAGACGTCCACGTCGGAAATGCGCGATTCGGCGGATTGCAGGTTCTCGGCCTGAGTGCGCAGGTTGCTGATGGTGTTCTCAAGGCGGTTCTGCAACGCACCGAGAGAAGCACGGATGTTGTCCTTCGAGATGATGGCGTTCTGGATCGCCACCAGGGCCTGCTGCGCGGCAGACTGGGTGGAGATGGTGTAACCGGCGCTACCGGCGGTAGCCTGGTTGCCGACGCCAAGTGCCGAAGCCGTCGAGGTGCCGATCTGGACGTAGTAGTAGTCCTCGGCGGAGTCGTTCGCGGTACCGAAGTGGATCTTCATCTTGCCGGTGGACTGCAGCCCCGAACCGTCGTGCGTATCGGAGGACAGGTTGCCGTTGAGCAGATGGAGACCGTTGAAGTCGGTCGCGTTGGCGATTCGGGTGATTTCCGAGGCCATGGCCTGGTATTCCGAATCGATGATGAGACGCTGGTCCGAAGTGTAGGTACCGGTCGCGGCCTGTTCGGCCAGTTCCTTCATGCGGATGAGCTTCTCGTCGATGACCCCGAGGGCGCCGTCAGCGGTCTGGATGAGCGAAATAGCGTCGTTCGCGTTACGCACGCCCTGATTGAGCGCGGAAATGTCGGAACGCATCAGTTCGCGAATGGCCAGACCGGCCGCGTCGTCGGCAGCAGTGCCGACACGAAGGCCGGAAGAAAGCCTGCGCACGGAAGTGGAAAGCTTGCCGTACGAGTTGCTCAGGTTCCCAGCGGCATTCATCGCCATCATGTTGTGATTGATAACCAGTGACATAATATTCCTCCATGAATATTCAGTCGTTCCCGGCGGCGGCACACTGCCGGTCGCGTCCCTGCGACCAATCCGCCGTGCTTGCCCTTCTCTTCGACCATTCGCCAACAGACTATAGGGCTCGCATTAGATTTATTCGCAACGAGTTCGATACAAAGATCATTTTATCTTGAAGGAGCCATATCGCAGGCCACTCCCGCATTTGCCTTCAGGGGGGTGGCGGCAGTACACTCCGGAGACGAACACAGCGAAGGAGCAACCATGAGCACACATACGCCCCCCTCTTCAGCCACGCCGACATCCGGGCAAGGCGTACGGCCACTCACCACCGCCGACATCCGCAAGGCCAAGGGACGGCAGCGTCTGGCCATGCTCACAGCCTACGACTACACTTCAGCCCGTATCGTGGATGGTGCCGGGGCCGACCTCATTCTCGTGGGCGACTCGCTGGGCATGGTCATGCTTGGGCGTGAAGACACCCTCTCGGTCACCCTCGACGAGATGCTGCACCACTGCCGCGCGGTGGTACGTGGTACGCGGCACGCGATGGTCGTGGCGGACATGCCCTTCATGACCTACGAGACCGGCGTGCGTGACGCACTCCTCAACGGTGCGCGTCTCTTCCGGGAGAGTGGCGTGCGTGCGGTGAAACTCGAAGGTGCCGGCCCGGTGCTACCGCAGGTACGGGCACTGGTCGACGCGGGCATCCCGGTCATGGGACATCTGGGCCTCACCCCGCAACGGGTGGCCGAGATGGGAGGCTTCAAGGTTCAGGGAAGACAGGCGGAAGCGGCCCTGCGCCTCTTCGACGACGCGCTTGCCTTGCAGGAAGCGGGCTGTTTCAGCCTTGTGCTCGAATGTGTTCCGGCACCGGTCGCCGAACAGGTCACGGCCCGGCTGCACATCCCCACCATCGGCATAGGCGCGGGCGCGGGTTGCGACGGGCAAGTGCTCGTTCTACACGACATGCTGGGGCTGTACGGCGAGCTTTCACCGCGATTCGTCAAACGCTACGCCGACCTCGCCGGCATGGCGGGTGAAGCTGTGGCCCGCTATGCGCATGAAGTACGCGAGGGGTCATTCCCTGCTGCGGAACACACCTTCGGTATCGACGACGGGCAGTTTGAGACCTTCATGGCTGCACTGGACAAACGCGGATGCCGCCAGACACCGACAGGAGAATGACGCCGAAGGCAGGCCTGTCCGCATCGACAACACTTTTCTGACTGGGGCCCGATGGCGGTTGTGCCCAAGCGGCGTGCCCTACCACGGCCACGGGCTGGGATACGCCCCGCGTACGCCCTCAGCACCCTTCAAGCAACCATACCGTGGGTGCTTCGATCAACAGCAGACGCCCGTCGCCCATGCTTTCGCGCGTGGTGCCGAAACCGTCACGGTGGATTGAGAACACCGCGTTGGGTTCATGGCTCGAATCATGCAACACCAGAGTGTCGTTCTCCAGTTCACGAACCGTACTCCAGTGCCTGATGAGCGGGTCGCCCCGGAAGGGCAGATACCTGTGAAAGCGGAACACGGCAGTGCGTCTCGGCCCTCCCGCAAGCCAGCCGCACAGCGTACCCCACAGGAGGCGGGGCGTCGGGGTGGTGGGCGACGAGAAGGGGCGTGTGGCTGTCATGGGAAACGGTGCATCGAGGCACAGTCCGTAACGGGTGAGAACCTGTTCCACAAGCCATGCATAATCGGTCTCATTGTGAAGCGTGACATGCAGCAGCGAGGCGTCACGGGCGATGTCCTCAAGCGTCTCGGTGAAAATGCGACGCGCCTGCCCCATGCCTAGACCATGTGTCAGCTGCAAGGCGTTGAGCACGGCATAGAGGGCACAGAACACGTCCAACTGTCCCTGATAGAACGGTTGCATGGTCACTCCTTGGGCGGGATACCTGCCATGTGTGCCCCCGGTAGCACTCCCGCGTCAAGATGTGATAGCCTGTCCTGCCCTATGTCTTCCCCTCCCCGCGCACACGTGGGGACTGGACAATGCGAACGGCTGCGTGTATATGACCCGTACAACTATATGTGGATAGGTTGATATGCAGATAATTACCGAGCCTCAAACGATTCAGCAGGCCTGCCTCCGCTGGAGGGCAGACGGGGTGCACACGGCCCTTGTGCCGACCATGGGCTACTACCACGCAGGTCATGAGAGTCTCATGGCCCACGCCCGCGCCGTGTCGGAAAAGGTGATCGTGAGCCTCTTCGTCAACCCCGCCCAATTCGGGCCGGGCGAAGACTTCGCCGCCTACCCGCGCGACCTCGAACGTGACGCGGCCATGGCCGAAGCCCAAGGGGTGGACGTTCTCTTCGCGCCCAAAGCCGAAGACCTCTACAAGAAAGACCACGCCACATGGGTCGAGGTCCCCGCGCTTTCGCAGACCATGTGCGGCCTGTCGCGCCCCACCCACTTCAGAGGGGTGTGCACCGTCGTCACCAAGCTGCTCATGCTCACCATGCCGCGCATCGCCGTCTTCGGGCAGAAGGACTGGCAGCAGGTGGCCGTGATACGCAGGATGGTGCGCGACCTCAACATTCCCGTCGATATCGTGGGGCGGCCCATCGTGCGCGAACCTGACGGTCTGGCCATGAGCTCGCGCAACATCTACCTCACTGCCGAAGAGCGCCTTCAGGCACCGCACATCCATCACGGACTCGCCCTCGGTCGCGCCATCACCCAGAGTGGAGAACGCGATGCCGAGACCATCAAGACAGCCATCCGCCGTTACTGGGCCCAGAACCTGCCCGGCGGAGAAGAAGACTATCTGACCATAGTCGACCCCGTGTCTCTCGAACCGGTCGACCGCCTCACAGGGGCCACTCTCTGCGCCACGGCCGTCAGGGTCGGACAGGCGCGGCTTCTCGATAACATGATGCTTCTCGGCGACTAGACCGCCGTAGCCACGCCCCCCGCGGGCACGACATTCCCAAGGAGGAATCAGATGATCCCCAGCAAAGGCAAATACTACTTCACGTCCGAATCCGTCACCGAAGGCCACCCCGACAAGGTCGCCGACCAGATATCCGACGCCGTGCTCGACGTGCTGCTGGCGCAGGATCCCAACTCCCGCGTGGCTTGCGAGACCCTCGTGACCACGGGCATGGCGGTCATCGCCGGTGAAATCACCACCCGCGGCTACGCCGACCTTCCCCACGTCGTGCGCGAGACCATCCGCAACATCGGCTACAACAGCTCCGAAATGGGCTTCGACTGGCAGACCTGCGCCGTCATATCCTCCATCGACAAGCAGTCCGCCGACATCGCACAGGGCGTAGACCGCGCCACCAACGAAGACCAGGGCGCAGGCGACCAGGGCATGATGTTCGGTTTCGCCTGCGATGAGACCGCCACGCTCATGCCTGCCCCCATCTACTGGGCGCATCAGCTTTCGCAGCGTCTCACCGAAGTGCGCAAGGACGGCACCGTCGACATCTTCCGTCCCGACGGCAAGACGCAGGTCTCGTTCGAATACGTCGACGGCAAGCCCGTACGCATCAACAACGTCGTCGTCTCCACGCAGCACAAGGACAGCGCCAGTCAGGCCGACATCATCGACGCAGTGAAGACCCACGTCATCCGACCCATCCTCGAACCCAGCGGGTTCTTCGATGAAAAGGCCTGCGACATCTTCATCAACACCACCGGGCGCTTCGTCATCGGCGGCCCCATGGGCGACTGCGGCCTCACAGGCCGCAAGATCATCCAGGACACCTACGGCGGCATGGGTCACCACGGTGGCGGCGCATTCTCCGGCAAGGACGCCTCCAAGGTCGACCGTTCCGGTGCCTACATGGCCCGCTACATCGCCAAGAACGTGGTCGCTTCAGGCCTCGCCCCCAAGTGCGAAGTGCAGATAGCCTACTGCATCGGCGTGGCAGAACCCGTGTCGGTGCTGGTCTCGTCGCAGGGTACCGCCAGCGTTCCCGACGAAGTCCTCACCCGCGCCGTCCGCGAGGTGTTCGACCTGCGCCCCTTCCACATCACCCGCAGACTCGACCTGCTGCGCCCCATCTACGGCAAGACCTCGTGCTACGGGCACTTCGGTCGCGAGTTGCCCGAGTTCACCTGGGAACACACCGACGCTGCCGCCGACCTGCGCACCGCCGCCAAGGTCTAGTACGCAACCTGTCGATGACCATCGAGGCGGGGCCCTTCAAGGGCCCCGCCTTTTTCGTCCATGAACATTACATGAAGATAACGGCCACGGGGCTTCACGATGCGCAACAGCCATGGCACGATGCCACCACCCAATCACCCCTACAAGGCTTCGCGCCCTGAGGAGCACCCATGATAGGTCAACTCTTCCAGCCCGCACATCTGCTGGTCATCCTCGTCATTGCGCTTTTCGTCTTCGGTCCCAAGAATCTGCCGGGACTGGGCAAAACCATCGGCAAATCCCTCAACGAGTTCAAACGCAGCCTCAATGAAGAAGACGAGGTCGACATCTCCGCACAGCCGGGAAAGAAGCCCTCGGACGGAAGCCCGAAGCACTGATTCCGCGTCGTGATGAATACGGTCGCCCTTACCGGACGAGTCTCTCGGCTGCCGGGGCGTTCTTCGTGCCATCGGCATAAGCAGACGGCGACGTGTCCGCAGGCGTCCTCTCCTGCACCGCAGTGCCCCGTAACTGGTCGGGGGGCTACAGCGCAGCCGCGAAGGGACGCAACGGCCGAACGCACCCATCAGGGAAGCAAGAAGCCCCGCCTTCCGAGGAAAGGCGGGGCTTTTCACGAACGGACTCCTGATGAGACCGTCATGGGACGCTGCGGCTGCGCCCCTGCATCGGGATTTAGAAGAGGTGAGGCAGGAACACGAAGCTCATGAGCGACGCGACGACACCCACCACCACGCCATAGAGCACGAAAGGCAGGAAGCAACGCTTCAGCAAGGTCCCTTCGCGCCCCGTAAGGCCCACAACGGCGCACACAGCCACGATGTTGTGGATGCACACCATGTTGCCCATGGCACCGCCAACGACCTGCGCAGCCACGATGACCTGACGCGGCATCGACAGTTGCGCGGCAACACCCCACTGGAATTCTGCGAAAAGCAGGTCTGAGACCGTGTTCGAGCCCGTGATGAACGACCCAAGACCACCGACGAACGATGCCAGCATGGGCCACGCGTTGCCCGCGACGGCAGCCACGGCCTTGGCCATGGCCAGCGGCATGGAAGGATAGGCGTTGGGGTTGAGGGCTGCGTCGACGACCCCCGACCCGCGGAAGATGGACACAAGGGCGACCGCAAAGAAGAGGGCGATGGTAGGCGACTTCATCTTGGCGATGGATTCGCCCCACGCGCGCTTCACTGCGTCACCCTTCATGCCATGCAGCAGGATGGTGAGCAGGGCCACAAGGGTGAAAGGAATGGTGCCGGGCAGGTAGAGATAGTCGATGGATGCCGAGACGCCCTTGTAGCCGAGAATGTCGTTGAAGGGGATTTTCTGCGCGGAGAGAAAGCCCTTGAGCCCAAGCTCGGGGATACGGGTCACGACGAGGATGAGACCGATGAGCACGTAGGGAAGCCATGCCCTGAACTGGCTCATGTGCGCCTTGAACTCGGTATTGGCGGCAGTACGGATGGAGCCCGTCCATTCCGCGTCCCAGCTGGACTGGGGGCCGAAGTCCCAAGGGGTTTCAGGCACGCAGAACCCACGCTTGGCACCGGCAACGATGATACCGAGGCCCACAAGACCACCGATGAGCGAAGGGAACTCCGGCCCGACGAACCATGCGAACACGTAGTAGGGCACGGCAAAGGCAACGGCCGAGAACACGCAGAACTTCCATGCCTTGAAACCCTCTGCCCACGACTTCTTCTCCCCGAAGTAACGGGTGAGGAAGCCCAGCATGAAGATGGGCAGGATGACAATCATCGGGCCGTGCATCAGCGTCGCCCACTGGCCGATGACCTTCGCGAACGAACCGAAGTCGGTGAAGTTAAGCCCGGGTATGCCTTGGGCGACGGCTTCCTGCGTCAAAGGGGCAAGGAATTTGAGGCCGATGAGCACCGGTGTGCCCACGGCACCGAAAGAGACCGGAAAGCTGTTGAACACAAGGCATATGACCGCGGCGGCAAGCGGCGGAAAGCCCAGCGAGAGCAGAAGCGGCGCAGCAAGGGCTGCGGGGGTGCCGAAACCTGCGGCACCTTCGATGAACGCCGCGAACATGTAGCCGACAATGATCGCCTGAATGCGCTTGTCTCGGCTCACATTCTGCATGCCGTACTGGATTGTCTCCATCCCCCCGCTATACTGCAAGGTGTAGAGAATGATGATCGCACCAAAGACGATGATCAGCACACCAATCGCGGTGACAATGCCCTGCAAGGTAAGGGCGGACACATAGCCGGCCGGAAGATTCCAGACTCCGATGGCCCCGATGACACAGACAAGCCATGCCAGAGGCATGGCGCGGGTCGCAGGAAAGCGTAACCCTACCATCAGGACCAGAGCGACGAGAATAGGCAGCAAGGCCACGAGGGCCAGCAATTCAATGGACATGGAAACTCCTCGAACGTAAACCATACAGCGATGACATCGCATCAGAACAAGACGTACAAAGCTGCCGCAAAGCTTCGAACATCTGCACCAGAGACCGCATGCGTCGTCATTTTTCCATTTTATACTGTTGCACGACGACGCCAGAGCATATGACTCACTGCAAAGCAAAGAGTCAGTGCGCTTTGCTTCAAACAGCAATTACCGGGCCAAGACGCCACGCGAAGTCACAACATCTCAAAATCATATCATTACGGTGCGTTACAAAAGAAGCACATAAATAAGAACATGGGCCGTGTCCGACATTGCAGACAGGGCCCATGTGCAAGAGGGAATGGCCCACTCTTTATTATTTCCATTTAATTAATTTTTATTAATAAAACTTGAAGTCTGAAAAAATGGACTCAGTTATTCCTGTTTGAGCCACAGGTTAGCATCAAACGAGAATGGTCTCGGAATGGCATGGTCGGGGAACGCGCCGTTTGAGGGATAGAGGTGACAGCCTGAAGGTCTGCCTCCTCACGACATCAGAAACATAGCTCACCCAGAGGCTGCGGGGCCCTCAAGAAGGACGGATGCAGGCTATGGCCCCAAGAACAGGCCAAGCGCGACTCAATCGGCGAAGGCGAGGCAGTGCAACAGCATACCGAACCTCCAGAAAAGGCTGGAGAGGCTCACGTCGAGAGCGCGCAAGGCATACTCCCCGATCAAATGAAAAGACGACGAGCCCCCCGTGGCGAACGTGACCACGGGGGGATGTACGGGCTGCCCATCACAGAAGCAACCGTATCGATGGCATCGCCTTGCATTCCCCTCTGCGTCGTGCAGGTCGTGCGGAAGGCAGAGAAAGGCGGCACTCACCTTTCCTTGCACGCGGCATGCTCTTCTGCGCCGTACCGGATACCACCGCATCGACGCCCCCGGAGCATGACCGCCCAGCTCAATGGAACTGTCGAACAAGCCGCCTCTGTCGAGCATGCCGACTTGGCGAATGTGCTACTTTGATTTAGGTTTCAGGCATGCACGCTGCATTGGCTCGAGCTCGACGCCAAGCGACGTCTGTACGGCTAACGGATCAACTCCGCCTGTCGTCCCACCTCTACCCACACGAACGGCGGACACGAGGTCTTCACGATGCATCTCCGCAAACGCGTACTTGTCACGGGTGGAGCCGGATTCGTCGGCTCACACCTCTGCGATCGTCTGCTGAAAGACGGGCACGAAGTACTCTGCGTCGACAACTACTTCACCGGTGCTCGCGCCAATGTCGAACACTTGCTGGAAAACAGGAGGTTCGAGCTCGTCCGCCATGACATCACCTTTCCGCTGTACGTCGAAGTAGATGAAATCTGGAATCTGGCGTGCCCTGCCTCTCCAGTGCACTACCAGCACGACCCCGTACAGACGATAAAGACATGCGTGCATGGAGCCATCAACATGCTTGGCCTCGCCAAACGTGTCGGGGCACGGATTTTTCAGGCATCCACGTCAGAAGTGTACGGCGACCCGGCTGAGCATCCGCAGACCGAAAACTACTGGGGAAATGTCGATCCCATAGGAATCCGCTCGTGCTACGACGAAGGCAAGCGGTGTGCAGAAGCGCTCTTCTTTGCGTATCATCGGCAAAACGGACTCGACATTCGGGTGGGCAGGCTTTTCAACACCTATGGGCCTCGCATGCATCCCAATGACGGACGGGTGGTGTCCAACTTCATCATGCAGGCGTTGCGAAACGAGCCCATCACCATCTATGGAGACGGAAGCCAGACCCGTTCCTTCTGCTACATCCATGACCTGATCGAGTGCATGATTCGCTTCATGGATTTGCCACCGGGACTGCATGGACCTGTGAACATAGGCAATCCGGCTGAGTTCACCATCAGGGAATTGGCAGAAACCGTCATTGACCTTGTGGGTAGTCGATCGACCATAGCTCATCTTCCGCTTCCGAGTGGCGACCCCCGGCAAAGACGTCCGGATATAAGCACCGTACGCGAGAAACTGGGCTGGGAACCACAGACGCAGCTACGCGAAGGATTGCGGCATACCATTGCCTACTTCCAAGGGATGCTCGCCCCAAGCTAGAGGCAGGTGTGCGACACCTCGTGCACTTGGGCGACAGGACTCGTTAACGGCATGATACAAGAGTTCATTTCTGATCACGTCCAGCCCGGATGGCAGGCTGAATAGAAGAGGCCTCTTCATGACGATGACATCCCATTCGGCGTCAGCAGGGCGTGGCCGACACAGACTGGCTAACAGGGACAGAGAAAGAAGCCCGGCAGATTCAGACCAGAGACAAAAAAGAACGGCGGCAACCAGATGGTTACCGCCGTTCTTTTGAAGATTCTTGGCGTCGGCCTACTTTCCCACGAGCTACCCCGCAGTATCATCGGCGATGGAGGGCTTAACTTCCGAGTTCGGAATGGGATCGGGTGTACCCCCTCCTCCATGGACGCCAAAAGAAAATTGGCTGCATCGCAGCATCTGCACAAGATAAAAAGAAAAGTCCTGGCGTCGGCCTACTTTCCCACGAGCTACCCCGCAGTATCATCGGCGATGGAGGGCTTAACTTCCGAGTTCGGAATGGGATCGGGTGTACCCCCTCCTCCATGGACGCCAGGA
>Ga0302246_1001822_pt1 | contig 13967 bp, 9 predicted proteins | sample AAG_UR_Trp_MG_FD_193533 | JGI IMG/M metagenome (GOLD analysis project Ga0302246, IMG submission 193533) | Enriched activated sludge microbial communities from anaerobic digester in WTTP, New Holstein, Wisconsin, United States - AAG_UR_Trp | ecosystem: Engineered > Bioreactor > Anaerobic >...
AGTCCGTCCACCACGCCCGTGCTTCCCGATTCTTCGTTTTCCGGGTCGAAAATGCTGTGCAGCGGACAGAAAGTGCCGGGGTCGACCAGATATTCGATACGCTCCCAGACGCTCATTTCGCCCCGGCCATGAAGTGTCTCCAGAGATATGCCGACATTTTTAATACGCTCCACCTCGTTATCGATGGCTGTCATAATCATTTCAAGTTGGGCGCAGTTCTCCTGCATGCTTTCGATTTGCCGGGGAGAGAGGGGCTTCCCCAACCGGTCCATCCGGGCAAAGTATTGTTTCATGGATTGCTCCCTGGAATTGATTCCCCTTCCTCCCGGCTGATTTGCGCGGGAAGGCAAGGGAATGGTTCAGTGTTAGAAAGAGCGCTTTGACTACACGCGGTTCGGCGCAAAGCCCATGGTCGCGTTGGCGACAATCATCGTGTGCATGTTTGAGGTGCCTTCCAGGGTTTCAAACTGCTTCGAGTCCCTGAGGAAGCGGCCGCAGGGGTATTCGTCGGAATAGCCGAACGAGCCGTAGAGTTTCATCGCTTCGTTGGCATCGTTGACGACCACTTTTGCCGCGTAGAGTTTGGACATGGAAGTTTCCAGCACATTGGGAAGCCCTTTATCCTTAAGCCACGCGGCGCGATAAACCAAATAGGCAAGAGTGTCATGGCCGATCTTCATGTCCGCCACCTGCTGCTGAATGAGCTGGTAGCGGCCGATCTGCTTGCCGAACTGAGATCGTTCGGTAGCATAGCGTGAGCAGGCATCGAGTATCGCCCCGGAAAGTCCCAGCGCGCCCGCCGAACATCCCAGTCTGGTGGAGTTTAGCTGTGTCATGCAGATCTGGAAACCGCGGTTGAGTTTACCCAGGAGGAGGTTTTTGGGAACTTTGACGTCTTCAAAAGTGATTTCCGCCGTGTCGGAGGCCCACAGGCCGACTTTTTCGTTGATTTTACGCCGCGTGATGCCGGGGAGGGAATAATCCATGATAAAACAGCTCACGCCGTTTGCACCAGCGTCCTTGTCGGTTTTGACATACAAGAGGCCGTGATGGCAGATCGAGCCGTTGGTGATCCACATCTTGTTGCCGTTCACCAGATAATGATCGCCCTTATCTACCGCCAGACATTTCATCGAGGCGACATCGGAACCGACATCCGGTTCCGTCATGGCAAAACTGCCGATATACTCGCCGGAAACGAATTTGGGGATATATTGCTCCTTTTGTTCTTCTGTGCCGAATTTTTGAATGGTGAGCGCCGGGCCCCAGCATTGCATATTGAACGCCATGCGCCAGGAGGTGTGTACTTTGGCTATCTGCTCGATTGCCAGCGCACCTTCGAGAAATCCCATGCCGTTGCCGCCGTATTTCTCATCGATGCAAAAGCCGAAAAACCCGAGCTCCGCCATCTTGTCATAAATTTCTTTGCGCCAGAAATGGTTCTTCTCGTCCTCTTCCACAAACGGCGCGATTTCCTTTTCGGCGAAATTTTTCGCCGTCTCCTGAATCATCCTTTGTTCTTCTGTCAGGGCGAAATCCATATTACTCTCCTTCGGGGAAGTCGTCTTTTCCTGATTCCCGCCCCTGCGGGAATATTATAGCCGGGGCTGCTTGTCAGGCCGGCGTACGCCGGGCAGAGTCTGGCCTGCCTTGTTATTTCCTTTCAATCACCATACAGATTCCCTGCCCGCCTCCACCGCAAATCGTTTCCAGTGCGAAGCGCGCGTCGCGGCGTTCGATCTCTCCCAGCAGAGTTACCAGGCGCATGGTTCCCGTGGCGCCGATGGGATGCCCCAGTGAGATGCCCGAGCCGTTGACGTTGACTTTGGCGTCCATCTGTTCATCGGAGAGCCCCGCCAGGCGCGAATCAGCCAGACACTGAACGGCAAAAGCCTCCTGCACCTCGATCAGATCCATCTCGTTGATGGTTTGGCCGGCTTTTTGGAGAGCCTTCTTCACTGCGGCCGGCACGGCGGGATAGGTAAGGGTAGGATCGGTGGCCGCGATCGCGCACGAGCGGTAGTAGGCCAGCGGCCTGATACCCAGGTCTTTGGCCTTTCTTTCCGAGGCGAGAATCACAACGGCCGCGCCGTCGTTTTCCGACGAGGAGTTCCCGGCAGTACAGACTCCTCCCTCGTAAACCGGCTTTAATTTGGCCAGACGCTCCAGCGTGGTGTCTTTGCGGGGGCCTTCATCGGTGCTGAAATAAATTTCCTGACCGCTTTTATCCCGGCCGGTGAGCACAGGCACGATTTCGTCGCGGAACTTGCCCGCCTCCTGTGCCGCCACCGCACGCTGGTGGGATCTGAGCGCCCAGCGGTCCGCCTCTTCACGGGTGATTTTTTCATTGCGGGCCGCCGTCTCCGCCCAGGTCATCATCGAGCTTAACTCCCCGTAGCGCCAGATGGGCTGGCTCATCACACGACCGCGCTGAATCCGGTCGTACAGGGGAATGCCCCACATGGCCAGTGCACCGTGGCCGCGCGGCATGAAGCCGTATTTCTCATGGCTTTTTCCGCCCAGGCCCCACTTAATGTCGCCCGGTACGTACAGCTCCCCCTGGCTCATCGATTCCATACCGCCGGCGACGACAATGTCGGCGTTGCCGGTTTGTATCTGCAGGGCTGCGTAATAAACACTCTCCAGGCCGGAGCAGCAGCGCCGGTCAATCATGCCGCCCGGGATCGTGTCCGGCCAGTCGGCGTCCAGCACGGCCATCCGTGCCCCGTTGGCGCACTCGCCGTTTTGATAGGCCGAAGCCATGATGACGTCGTCCACCTGTTCCGGCTCGATGCCGGCTTTTTGGACCGCCGCTTTGAGCACCGTGCCGGCCAGACGGTATACGGCCACGTCTTTTAGTGATCCCCCATATGCCCCGATAGGTGTGCGTGCACAACTGATGAAAACGACGTTTTCCATGAGTAAGCCCCTTTACATTTTCTGACGCCGCTCAGGCGCAGATGATACCTTGCTGCGGATAATTACCGCAAGCATCTGTTTCCCGCTCAACATCATCAGTATTATGGAGGCTCAGAATCATGTTTTCCGGGAGGTCCTGCCACGTTTTTGCTTTTTCGCCGCCACATATGAATGATAAACGGGATCATACATTTTGGACCTGATGAATCCGGGCAAGTTGTCCGGCTCAGTCATTGTTGTCAGCTTTCTGGCATAGGCAATTTTTGCCACGGCTATGGCAATATGAAGTGATACCTCGCGAATGCGTGACAATGAAGGGAAGATGCGGCCCTGGTCAAAATCCTCCTTCGTGACTTTTTCCTCCACGCTCCTGGCGGCCGCGGCAAACATTTCATCAGTCACTCTTGTGGATTCCGAAGCAGTCACACCCAGTCCTACACCGGGGAAGATATATACATTATTTGCCTGTCCCGGTACAAATGTTGTGTTGCCCATGTTTACGGGAGGGAAGGGGCTGCCGCTGGCAAAGACGGCCCGTCCCTGTGTAAAACGGTAAGCTTCCTCAGCGCTGCATTCTGATTGCGAAGTCGGGTTGGAAAGGGCGAAGATAACCGGACGTTCATTCAGGCGCGCCATGGCCTCGAGTATTTCGGGGGTAAAAGTTTTGGGCTGTCCTGACGCGCCGATTAGAATGGTCGGCCCGATGGCATTGATTACGGAAAGCAGATCCCGATGAAAAGGAAAGCTATGGGCAAAGGCGCGCTTTTGCACTTCCAGGTCTGTGCGGCTTTCCACCACCAGTCCTTTGGAGTCCACAAACCAGCAACGCTGGCGGGCGTCTTTTTCGGAGAGCCCCTGTTCGGTCATGGCGCTTACCGCCAGATGGCCGATGCCCAGCGCCGCCTCACCTGCTCCCAAAAACACCAGCCGCTGATCCGTAATTTTACCGCCGATCTTGCCCAGCGCCGAATAGATGCCGGCCAGTGCAATGCCGGCCGTGCCCTGAATGTCGTCATTGAACATACAATATCGGTCCCTGTAGCGGGCCAGTAACCGGAAAGCATCTTGATTTCCGAAATCTTCGTGTTGAATCATGACATTGGGAAAGACTTCATTGGCCGCCGCCATGAATTCCTCGATGAGCTCATCATAGACCTCGCCACGAATACGTGGTTCGGCGAGGCCGATATACTGGGCATCGCTCCAAAGCCCCTTATTATCGGTTCCGACATCGATCATTACCGGAAGGCAGGCAGTGGGTTCGATTCCCGCACAGGCCGTATATAAAGAGAGCTTACCCACGGGAATGCCCATGCCGTTTGCGCCCAGATCTCCCAGCCCCAGGATGCGTTCGCCGTCGGTAACCACAATAATGCGTACGTTTTTATGAGGCCAATTTTTCAGGATTTTCCCGATCCGGCCCCGGTCTTTTTTTGTGATAAACATCCCGCGGGGGCGACGGAATATTCTGCTGTATTCCTGACAGGCAAGTCCTACGGTGGGGGTGTAAACAATCGGGCTGAGTTCTTCGAGGTTTTCCATAAGGGTCTTGTAGAATAACTGCTCGTTACGATCCTGCAGACCGATGAGATAGAGATATTTTTCCAGATTGTTGGGCTTGCGGCGGAAGTTGTACAAAATATGCTGAATCTGCTGCTGCTGAGACGAAACACGCGGCGGCAGCAGTCCTTCCAGTCCAAGCACCGCCCGTTCTTCTTCAGTAAAAGCGGTCCCTTTATTCAGGTCGGGATCCTGAAGCAGGCTGATGCCGCGGGGATATTTTGTCTTTATGCCCATAATTATTCCTTCCCCGCTTCAGGACGCGGAACGAGCCGGTTCTTCCTGGTATTTTTCGCGGAGATATTTCTCCATGGTTTGGGGGAAGAGAATCCAGCCTAGGAGATCTTCCTCTGTGCGCGCCAGATGGCCGATGGTTTTTTTCGCTTCTTCAATTTCCGGTTCAAGCAGGTCGGCCGGCCGGCATGTAATCGGTTCTTTCCCGCGCTTGTAATTTTTCAGAATTTTGCCGCTGAGTTCTTTGTCAATAGGTATGGGGGTTTTGCCGTATAGTCCCAAAACCAGGTCCTTCAGCTGATTGGAAACCTGCACATAGCGGCCGAAAAGAACATTGAGTACTGCCTGTGAGCCGATGATCTGCGATGAAGGCGTGACCAGCGGCGGGTAGCCCATGTCTTTTCTGGTCTGCACGATTTCCTGGTGAATTTCGCCCAGCCTGTCGAGTGCCTTCATTTCCTTGAGTTGGCTTACCAGGTTGGAGATCATCCCGCCCGGTATCTGGTGCGCCAGCACGCCGGTGTCGATGATGGAGAGTTTCTGGCTGGCCAGCAGGTGTTCGTATTTGGGCGCGATCTGTTCGAGGTGTTTGCTGATGGCCAGCAGCTTATGCAAGTTTATGCCTGAGTCTCTTTCCGAGCCCCCCAGAGCGGCCACAATGGGTTCGATTGCCGGCATCGAGGAGCGCAGCGCATAAGGAGCCAGGCAGGTATCGATGATATCGACTCCCGCCTCGATGGCCTTGAGATAGGTCATGCTGCCCATACCGCTGGTATAGTGGGTGTGCAGATGCAGAGGGACTTTCACCGCTTTTTTCAAAGCGGTGAAAAGATCATAGGCGTCAAAGGGAGAAAGCAGGCCGGCCATATCTTTGATGCAGATGGTGTCCGCTCCCATGCTTTCCAGCTCTTTGGCCTTTGCCACGTAAAAATCCAGATTGTAGATCTCGCCTCCGAGCCGGCTTTCGGTCAGTGAGTAGCAGACTGTGCCCTCCACATGCTTGCCGTTGGCTTTCACCCTCTCCACGCATGTTTCAATATTGCGGAAATCGTTGAGGGCGTCAAAACAGCGGAAAATATCAATGCCGATCTCACACGATTTATCGACAAAGGCGCGTACAACATCGTCAGCGTAATGCCGGTAGCCGACCAGATTCTGGCCGCGCAAAAGCATGGTGAAGGGGGTTTTCTTTACGTACTTTTTAAGGATTCTGGGTCTCGACCAGGGGTCTTCGCCCAGAAACCGGTGCATCGTGTCAAACGTTGCGCCGCCCCACACTTCCATCGCCCAGAAGCCGCACTGATCCATTTCTTCCGCTATCGGGATCATGTCCTCTGTTTTCATGCGTGTTGCATAAATGGACTGGTGACCGTCGCGCAGTGTGTTATCCTGAATCCTGACCGGGTTGGCGGTCGATGTCTTTGTTTCTTTCATTGGCATATGGCTCTCCTTAGGTATGAGATCTTTTGCGGCCTCCTGCCGCAGAGGATGTCTGCATACCTTATAAAAATAATTCGAGCAAGTAATATACCAATAGTGCCTGCTGCGGCCGGGGAAAGCCGGGGACGTCTTCAGGCAGTTAGTGTGGCCGTTTTGCCGGGTGCACGGGGCAGGCGGTTGAGTTTCAAGGGTTGACACCAATGTATTTATTATATACATTGGAGTAGTTGCATTGTATATTTGGTAAACAAGAAGGTGGCGGTGGCTATGGCCAGGGAAGATGGCGGCAAAAGACATGAGAGGCAGGGCACAAACCGTCAGGCACCGGGGATGAAGGATGTTATGGGGGCGAAAAAGCACGATGACGATTTTGATGAGCTCGTCGGTGCGGCAAGTGCCTTTCGTGAGGCACTTGCCGCTGCCCGGAAAGCGGCAAAAACGGACATCGCCGTTCTCATTATTGGTGAAAGCGGTACGGGAAAGGAAATATTGGCCCGTGCCATTCACCAAAACAGCCGGCGCCGGGAGAAACCTCTTGTCGATGTGAATTGTGCGGCCATTCCGGATACACTCATCGAGAGCGAGCTTTTTGGCTATGAAAGGGGCGCCTTTACCGGGGCGCGCAGCGAAGGGCACAGAGGCTACTTTGACGAAGCGCACGGAGGGACGATTCTGCTCGACGAGATTGGCGACTCGTCTTTGGCCGTGCAGTCCAGACTGCTTCGGGTACTGGAGTCCGGGACTTTTAAAAGGGTGGGCGCGACGAAGAATGTCAAAGTCGATGTGCGGGTCATCTCCGCGACCAATCAGGATCTGGCCGGATTGATTGAACAGAAAAAATTTCGTGAAGACCTGTATTTCCGCCTCAATCCCTTCACGATTGTACTGCCTCCTCTGCGGGAACGCACAGGTGATATACCTCTTTTAGTCGATCATTTTTTGCAGGCCGATGATACGGCCCGGGCGCATAAGTATACATTTTCAGCAGACGCCCTTACTCTCTTTAGTAATTACCATTGGCCGGGCAATGTCCGTGAGCTCAAGGGCGTAGTTCATTACGCACTCAACATGACGCAAACGCAGGTCATCACCCTGGATTCATTGCCGAGGTTTCTTTTCCCCGGGGCGGGTGAAGGGACAGCCGGCGTTTGTTTGGTCCCTGCCGGGGGAGAAACTTGCTACAACCTGGGCCGGGCGGTGCGCGAACTGGAACAAAAAATGATTGCAGAGGTTCTGGCCATGACAAAAAACAAGTCGGAGGCGATCAGGATGCTCGGCATCAGCAGGAGAACTTTTTATCTGAAATTGAAGGAATATGGCCTGCCGCGGTGAAGGTGGCGGCCAAAATGATTTATGCGTCGGTTCGGCAAAAACCGGAGGCACGGGGCGATGACGAAAATGAGCGATTTGACTAAAGAGGCGAATCAGTCCGGAAAAGAAAGGGACGCGGTAACCATTGTGGAGATTTCGCCACGAGACGGTCTGCCGGAGGTATGTCCGGGATCACCAATGGCCGAGAAAATCATGTATATCAACAAATTGTCGGAAACCGGGCTGGAAAAAATCGAGTGCGTGTCTTTTGTTCATCCCAGCTTTCTGCCTGAGGGATACGATGCGGAAAGACTGATTGCCGGGCTGATAAAAAGACCCGACGTTATCTACGTGGGGCTTGTTCCCAATGAAATCGGCTGCCGCCGCGCGGTGATTACACGGATTGACGAGATCCTGGTACTGCTGTCGGCCAGCGACACTTTCAATAAAATCAATCTGGGCAGGACGCTCAGGGAAAGCTTAAATAAAATGCTCCCCGCGGTCCTGGATGCCGCGATGCAAAATTCGCGCACCGTCAGGATATACCTGATGACGGCTTTCGGCTGCCCCTATACGGGGGAAATCAGCACAGAGGAAATCACCCGGCTTGTGCTCAAGCTCAGCTACATGGGGGCATCGGAAATTGTGCTGGTCGATTCCACCGGGATGGCCAATCCTGAATCTGTGAAATCCAAGGTCACGGCGTTGCTGGATATGCAGCCGGGCACCAGACTGGCTGTTCATTTTCATAACACCAGGGGAACGGCGATTGCCAATTGCGTGGCCGCCTATGAGGCGGGCATCCGCATTTTTGACGCGTCGCTGGGCGGCATGAGCGCAACGCCTTATGGCGCAGTGCGGCAGGAAATAGGCTACTGGAATGTGCCTACCGAGGATCTGGTTCATTTGTTTGAAGAGATGGGCATAAAAACAGGGATAGATCTGGACAAACTTCTGGATTGCGTCCGGCTGGCCGAAAAGATGGCCGGCATGACACTACCCGGTCATCTCCTGCGGGCAGGCCGTGCGTCACAGAGGGTCGAAATACCTCCATACTTGAGCGTCAAGCGGGTGATTGACCATTGAAGATCTGCAATTTTTATGAGAAACACACCTTGATTGTCACTGTTGTTGATGAAGTATGAAAACACGGCGGCACGTAAATCAAATAAGGAGTTTGATGTGACCAAGCACAAGGACATTGACGAGTGGAGGAAAAAAGCGATTAAAGAACTGAAGGAGAAGCCTCTGGAGGCGCTCAACTGGGAAACGCCGGAAGGCATTTTGGTTAAACCTGTTTACACGGCGGAAGACCTTGCCGGGCTCGACGCGGTTAATACTCTGCCCGGGCTTGCGCCCTATCTGAGAGGGCCTGCGGCCACCATGTACACCAATCAGCCCTGGACGATCCGTCAGTACGCAGGCTTTGCCACGGCCAGAGAATCAAATGAGTTCTACCGCAAAAACCTGGCCGCCGGACAGACAGGTCTCTCGGTGGCGTTTGATCTGGCCACGCACCGCGGTTACGACTCCGACCATCCCCGCGTGGCAGGTGACGTGGGCAAAGCGGGTGTGGCGATCGACTCGGTCGAGGATATGAAAATCCTTTTCGACGGTATTCCTCTGGATAAAGTGTCGGTTTCCATGACGATGAACGGGGCTGTCCTGCCGGTGTTGGCGGGTTACATCGTGGCGGCCGAAGAGCAGGGAGTGGATAAAAAACAGCTCTCGGGCACCATTCAGAACGATATTCTCAAGGAATTTCTGACACGAAACACCTATATCTACCCGCCCGGTCCCTCCATGAGGATTGTTTCCGACATTATTTCCTACTGCTCGAAAAATATGCCCAGATATAACACGGTTTCCATCAGCGGGTACCACATCATGGAGGCAGGCGCCGACTCTGTGCTGCAGGTCGCCTTTACGCTGGCCGACGGTAAGGAGTATATCCGCGCCGCCATCGATGCCGGTCTGAATATTGATGATTTCGCTCCCCGACTTTCCTTCTTTTTCGGTGTGGGCATGAACTTCTTCATGGAAATTGCCATGCTGCGCGCCGCACGTTACCTGTGGCACGAGATTGTCGGCGAGTTCAAACCGGCCAATCCCCGCTCCAGGATGCTCAGAACCCACGTGCAAACCTCCGGTTGGAGTCTCACGCAGCAGGATCCATACAACAATATTATCCGCACGACACTCGAAGCGCTGGCCGCGGCGCTGGGTGGCACCCAGTCTTTGCATACCAACTCGTTTGACGAGGCGGTCAGCCTGCCGACGCAGCTTTCATCGCGTATCGCCCGCAACACACAGATTATCATCCAGGAGGAGTCGCAGATTTGCCGCGTGGTTGACCCGCTTGGCGGCTCCTACTATGTGGAGGCACTGACCGCGTCGATCATCAGCGAGGCGAAAAAAATCATGGCTGAAATTGAAGGGCTGGGCGGTATGGCCCGCGCCATTGAAACAGGCATGCCCAAATTACGCATTGAAGAGTCGGCCGCCCGGCGGCAGGCACGCATCGACCAGGGCAAAGACACCATCGTGGGTGTGAACAAATACTGCATTGAGGAGGAGATCCCTGTCGAAGTTCTCGATATCCCGGCCAGTGTCCGCGACGGGCAGGTCGCACGTATCCGGGAGATCAGAAAAAAACGCGACAATACCGCCGTGGAAAAGGCCCTCGAACTCATGACACAGAAGGCCGAAAAAGGCGGCAATCTGCTGGAGGCAGCCATCGAGGCGATCCGGCTGCGCGCCACGGTGGGAGAGGTGTCCGATGCCATGGAAAAAGTATTCGGCCGCTACACGGCGACAACCAGGGTAATTTCCGGCGCCTACTCGTCGGAATACGGAGAATCTGACGTGATTGAAGCTTTGAGAAGAAGAACGGAGGCTTTCCTGGCCAAGACCGGCAGGCGCCCGCGCCAGCTGGTGATCAAAATGGGGCAGGACGGGCATGACCGGGGCATCAAGGTGGTGGCCACCGCCTACGCGGATATTGGGTTTGATGTGGATATCGGCCCGATGTTTCAAACCCCGGAAGAAGCGGCGAAGATGGCCGTGGAAAACGATGTGCACGTCGTGGGTGTCTCGAGTCTGGCGGCGGGACACAAGACGCTGGTGCCCGAGCTCATCCGGCATCTCCGGGAGATGGGTGCAGGCGATATTATTGTCGTCGTCGGCGGAGTTATTCCGCCTGCTGATTATGAATTTTTATATGAAAAGGGAGTGAAGGGAATATTCGGCCCCGGTACTGCCGTTACTGTTTCCGCTGCCAGGGTACTTGACCTCCTGGAGGAAAAATATCTCTAAGGCGTCGGCGAACCGATAGCCGTTTAACCGCATGTCGTATCCGGGCCGGCCGGAAAATTTTTGACTTATTCTGCGGCGATCTTTTCCGGATCGTAAAAGCAGTAGCAGTTTTTTTCCATTTTTTTGGCCTGATACATGGCGCTGTCGGCGTTACGTATCAGAGTATCCGGGTCTGTCCCGTGCAGCGGGTAGAGTGCGACGCCGACACTGAGGTTGACCTTGATGCTCAGGGGTGGCTCTCCTGCGGACAATGGCTGGGCAAAAGCCTCAAACAGGTGGCCGATGACCGTTTCGACCTGATTTCCTTGCGATAAGTTCGTCAAAAGGATGAAAAATTCATCGCCGCCGAACCTGGCGATGGTGTCATTTTCCCGCCGGACAACTTCCCTGAGTTTGCCGGCGATTTCAATGAGCAGCTGATCACCGGTTTTATGGCCGTAGGTGTCATTGACTTTTTTGAAATCATCCAGGTCCAAAAACAGGACGGCGACCTGTTCGCTTCTCCTTTTGGCGGAAATGATGGCCTGTTCGAGACGATCCATCATGATTTTCCTGTTGGACAAACCGGTCAGGGGATCAGTGAAGGCAAGCTGTATCACCCATCCTTCAGTCAGATCGACAAAGTTCCCCATGATCGCCTGTTTTTCATTCATATGGAAGAGGGCGAAGGAGCCTAAAATCCATTTTATTTTTTCCCCACCGACGACGATGCGAAAAACGAAAAAGGTGGTAGGCCGCCCATCTAAAATAGCCTCTATATGTCTTTTGACCAGGTCGTGGTCCTGTTCATAAATTATCTCCCAGGGCGAGAGCTTGCGTATCTGACCCGGTGTCATCCCGAAGGCTTCGGAGAAGGCCTTGTTGGCGAAGATAACTTTCCCCTCCTCGATGATGCACGTACCGAAGGGGGAAATGGTCAGCATGATTTGAATGAATTCATTGAGTTCCCGGGTCTGTTTGACCGCGGTGGAGAACTGCAGACGCAACTGTTCGTTTTCTTTCAGCTCGTTATTCAATTGCTCCTGAAGGCTGGTCTGGTTGCTTTTTGTTTTTTCCATTTTCCCGGGAGTGGTCATCTTTATTGATATTTTCCTACTCTTTTATTTGGATGGCAACCTGCCCATGGGCCTTATTTTGTAAACAATCGTCAAACAGGCGCCCGGCACCCTTCCCGCTTCCCTTTTTATCGGAATGCGGGAAGGCGGGCACGTTCGCTTATTTCAGTTTACTGTATATTTTTGTGGATATAAACAGTTAAATCTCCCATGCGGTTTGTGTAGCTGCCGTATTCATTGTCATACCAGCCGAATATTTTCGCGTGGACGACCGGTACCTGTAACGTTTTGTCAGCTACGGCGTCAAGCAGCGCCGGAGGCAGCGAAGGTATCTGCGACAGGTCAACAGGAATGAAAGCAGTTCTGGTGTGGTTGAACTGGCCTTCAATGACCACGGCCGCATCTTCTCCGATCAGGTCCGTGGAAACATTTTGCTGCATGGTAAAACGTACCAGCGGGTTGTCTTGGGATGCTTTTTCGTAGATGGCATTTAGTTTTTTGGTGTCGATACTGGCGGCCGCCCCGGAGGCTTCCTCACGCGCCTGGAAAGTCGCGTTGAGCACGATCAGCGACAGCGTGTTGGTCGGTACACGGATGGAATCGCCCATAAAACCGATATTTTTTACTTCGGGAATGACCTCGGCCAGGGCTTTGGCCGCGCCGGTGGAGGTCAGAATAATGTTATTGAGAATGCTCCTTGTTTTTCGAATATCTTTTTCCCCCGCCTTGGGTAATTTGTCCAGCACGGTTTGGGAATTGGTCACCGCGTGGATGGTGGACATGGAGGCTGTCAGAATCACGCTGGTTTCCTCATTCTCAAGAAGAGGTTTTACCATGTGTGCAAGCCCCGTTGTGGTGCAGGAGGCGGCCGAAACGAGCAGATGTTTTTTGGGGTTGAAGGCAGTATGGTTGATGCCGTAGATAAGGGTGGTCGCGTCCTCGGGCATTTTCAGAGACTTGTTTTTAATCTTGAAAGGCGCGGAATGAATAACCATCTTTGCCCCGCCGTTTAAATGGCCGCGAATGGAGCCCTTTTTGTCATCGGCCGGCACGGTCGGGTCTTTGAAAGAACCGCTGCAGTCCACGACCACATCCACACCATACTGGCGCCAGGGGATGTTGAGCGGGTTTCTCTGTTCGCGCAGCACCGTGACCGGGATACCGTCCACAAGCAGCTTGCCGCTTTTTTCATCAACGATCTGTACGCAGGGTTGGGCTTTATGGCCGTAGAGGAACCGGTGCAGCAGACCGTAGGTGGCATCTGCCTCAATCAGGCGGGCGATAGTTTCCATCCCCATACCGATGTCGCGCCCCTGGTTCACGACGATTTCCTTAAAGTATTTCCTGCCGACGTGATGCCAGAGAGTGAGTTTACCGATTCGTCCCAGGCTGTTGATCCCCAGTACAGGTAAATTACTTTCCTTTGTTTTGCCTTTAGTCATGATTTGTATCCTCCTTAACCCTCATCAATGAGGGTGTGATTTTTGCCATGAGGGGAGTGGGGCGGAGTGCAAAGCTGCAGCCCGAAAATTTTAGTGGAAGGTTCGGATCTAAAAAAAGGACGAAAGAGATATCCATTTATTATTTGCGCCTCTTGGAAAGACCGTGCACTGGTTACAGCAAACTTCCCGCAAAGTCAAGGATTGAGTGCATTAAACCAATGATATCAATAACATCACCTGTGTCCGCTCGTGTGCCGATTCCCAGAGCACATCTCATCGTCACCCGGTTGAATGATCATCAGTAGTTTGAGCGTCGCACGGCCGGATAAACAATTTGCCGCCTTGATTACACCTGGTGAGTGCACAAAGACAGGAATGAAAGCCATGGTTAAATGTGGACGCAAGCCGATCCATCCGGCAGTTGGCCGGCGGGCGGCATCCGGATTATCGTTAGGAGCGGCCGCGGGCAACCTGACCGATGTCCTTCAGTGCGGCTCATAAAAAAGAACATAAATTTGTGTGCGGTTTGCACCTCGCGCCCGGTTTCAATTTTTTTCTAGGCGCTCATCCCCGCGGAGCGCTTCAGAGCCTCGATACGGTCATCCAGCGGAGGATGCGTCATAAAGAGAATTTTGAGGCTGTTTCGGGAGGGCTTGCCGGCGATGCCGAAAGCCTTCATCTGTCCGTCCAG
>Ga0302246_1001823_pt1 | contig 13964 bp, 13 predicted proteins | sample AAG_UR_Trp_MG_FD_193533 | JGI IMG/M metagenome (GOLD analysis project Ga0302246, IMG submission 193533) | Enriched activated sludge microbial communities from anaerobic digester in WTTP, New Holstein, Wisconsin, United States - AAG_UR_Trp | ecosystem: Engineered > Bioreactor > Anaerobic >...
TACTACGCTCAGGCTTTCGACATCTGCCTCATGAGCCTGCGCGACCATATCCCCGCCATGCTAGGCCGGAGGCTGACACAAGACCGTGTATGGTGGACTCCCGCCTTCGCCAAGGACGACGACAGGCCTCGCCCGCAGACCTTCCAGTGGGACGTCATGTTCGTGGGGACCGTGGATGCAACACGCACACCCAAGCGACATGCCTTCATGTCCGCATTGCGTGACCGGATGCCGGGTCTTGCGGTTCGCACCGGAGACTATCGCAGTCTGTACCCAGAAGGCCGCATCATCCTGAACTATTGCGAACACGGCGACCTGAACTTCAGGGTCTTCGAGGCATTGGGCTGTGGAGGCTGTCTGGTGACCCCCCGCATAGGGCATGGGCTCCTCGACCTGTTCCCGGAGGGACAAGCCCTTGCCACCTACCCGCCCGACGACATGGATGCCCTCGTGGCTCTTCTCGAAGGTCTGCTCGCCTCGCCGGAACGATGCGCAACCATGCGACGCGAGGGACTTGCGCTTATCGACGCCGCACACAGGGCGCAGCATCGTGCCGCCTCTTTCATGGCTTCTCTCGAACGCCTGCCCGACGGCATCGTGGAACGGCGCCGTGCGAAGGCACGGGACATCCACAGCCAGTGGCTGCGCATGGTCTACCTGCTCTTCGCCGAACAGTTGGCCCCCCCGTACCTCAAACAGAAATACCTCGAAGCAGCCAGAACCGACGCAAGGCGCGTCTGACGACTCCCCGCCGAGTCGTACCGCGCAACGAAGGGTGCGTCTGGGCATTGCAGAAAGGGGGTCGTAGCGCCATCTCCATCTGCTCCTGCTCAACCTGGTCAGGCCAATGCCCCGGCCCGCCCACCGGGCAGGGCGACAGGCCGCCACGACGCGCGCGCGTTCCGCGCACCCCATGACTCCCCGGTCCTCAGGCACTGTCCGGGCGCGGCAGGCAGACGCAAGCAGCCCCCGCCACGATGTGCCGGGGGCTGCCTGCAAGATCATAAAGACGATCCGTCACACCTGCTGGCGTCCGAAATCGGCCTTCGCCCGCCGCATGACCTCGGCGGATATGTAGTCGAACATGACAAGAAGCTCTTCCGTCGGCAAGTCGCTGCCACTACCCTGCCGGTAGGACGCCACCTTCTCAAGCTGTTCCTGCGAAACAAGCCCGCGCCGGACCAGGTGTTGTTCAAATGTCTCGGCCCGTGCCATGCTACGCCGCAACTGTTTGTCGAGATTCACTTCGACGGCGTTCACGGCGGCTATCGTGTGGGGCTGCAACCGCGCCTGCAACGACGTTACGCTTGTCTGCAACCGTTCCTGCTCTTCGCGAAGGCCCTGCAACTTGACTTCGATGCGCGCCATCTCGCCCTCAAGGGCAGCCATGCTATGCCGAAAGAGACGCCCTCGCCGCCCCTCCCCCTTGAAAATAAAGACAAGGGCGAGGCTGATGACGAGAGTGATGGCCATGGTCTCCATAGGCACACCTGCAACGGCTATTCACCAAGCTTGAGTTCCGGCAGACCGGAAGAGGAACCGGCCCCCCGGGGAGCACGTGCACCGGCAGCAAAGCCGAGGTCGAGCACATCGTCCGCCTTTGGAGTGCTGGCAGCCTCTGGCAACACGACCCCCTGCAAGCGCAGCCCTTCACGCACATTGGCGTCGAGCGCCTCGACAAGGGCGGTCAGGCGTTCCCTGTCGGCACGGATGGTTCTGGAAAGTTCATCAAGCGATCTTAGAACGAAGAAGAGCATGACACATAGGGCTGCAAAACCGAGCAGCATGAAAACCATGAACATGAGTTGGCCCGTCGATACCATGAACAGGTTGACCTGCGACGAAGGGGGAGCTAACCCGTGCCGCCGCAGAACGACACGCCTCTTGCCGACGCTCCCGGCTTACTTTACCTTCAAAGACCTAGCACAAACTCCATACCCCCACAACACGAGACATATCATGGCTTCGGCTCATATCCGCCCCCGCCTCGTCGTCGCCGACGCCGAAGGCAACATCTACGATCACCCCGACCTTCTTCTCGTCTGTCGCCGCGGTCACGAATTCGCACTGCCCCGCCCGGACGAACTCATGCCGCTGCCTGAAGAGAGCGACATCTTCCTTCTGCCCGGACGGCGCGCCGTGGGGCTAGACCCCGAAACAGGCGAAGCAGAGGCGCTTGAAGAGCTTGCCGTCTCTGCCTTCGTATCACCAGCCCATACCCTCACGGGGCATCCCGCCTATGTCAGTGACAAGGACGCCCCCACACTGCCCCTGTTCGCGTATGGCGCCATCGGCTACGCACGCGGAAGGTTCTACGTGTGCGCCAAACGTGTGGACGAAGACAAGCGACAGGTATTCAAGGGCATTCCCCCTGCGCGCATCAAGAAGAACGCCCACGCCATCATGCAGCGCTACCCCGACAACCGCCTCATGCAGCATCTCATGGCCAACTGCGCCCTGACCTACTCCTGCCCTGCCGCACGCAATCTCTGCCTCGGTCGCCACGAAGCCCCGCTGCCCACGTCGCGCGCCTGCAACGCGCGTTGCGTGGGCTGCATCTCGCAGCAGGAGAAGGGTTCCAAGGTCTGTGCCACGCCACAGAACCGCATGAGCTTCACCCCCACGGCACAGGAAATCGTCGAGGTGATGCAACACCATTCCCGCAACGAAGTGGAGAGGCCCATCTTCTCGTTCGGGCAGGGATGCGAGGGCGAACCCCTCACCGAAGCCCGCCTCCTTGAAGAGTCCATCCGCACGTTCCGTGCGGGAGGCGGACGCGGGACGGTGAACCTCAATACCAACGCCTCATTGCCGGACGCAGTGGCTGCCCTCGCCGACGCCGGTCTCACCTCCATGCGTGTCAGCCTCAACAGCGCCCGCGAAGAGACCTACGGGCGCTACTACAGGCCGCATGGCTACAGCTTTGCGGACGTGAGGCAGAGCATCGTCGAAGCGCGAAAACGGGGCGTCTTCGTCTCGCTGAACCTGCTCTTCTTTCCCGGCATCACCGACACCGAACCGGAGACCGAAGCGCTGGTCGAACTCGTACGCGCCACGGGAGTGAGCTTCATCCAGTTGCGCAACCTCAACATCGACCCCGAGATGTACCTTGAACTGCTCGAAGGCATCACCTTCGGGCCGTCCATGGGGCTGGTGAACTTCCGCAAACGGCTACGCCGTGAATGTCCGTGGCTGGGCTTCGGCTATTTCAACCCGTATGTGGGTGACAAGGCTGAACTCTCCGCTCCCATACCCGGAGCATGGCAACCACCGGCGCTCTCTGCCGCACTCGCCGAGAGCGCCGAAGCAGAACCTGAAGCCGCAGACTTCGACGATGCGGATCTGCCGGACGAGGCGCTCCCTGAAGACGCGGGACAAGACGGCAGCCATGATGACGGACCACCGTCGGAGAACCGTTGCAGCTGTGAAGACTGACCTCGCCTTCTCGACAACCTGAGCGGAAGCGCGGGCAGGCGGGTTCATATACGACCTGCCCGCGACTATCGGGCGAAGAGACTTCAGGACGTGAAGTACAGAAGGAGACGCGGCTATCCCGGACTCGACCTTTTCGGGTTGCGGTCACCCATGGCTTTCACGCTGCAACCTTTCCACAGTGCCGCCACTGCCAAGCCAGCCCAACCGTCCCCGATCACGACATGGGGCACACCCGCACACGTCCATGCATGAACGGCAAACGGGCCGGAACCCATCGGTTCCGGCCCGTTTCAGCTATAAGGCAGAATAATTGCGGGCTAGAAGAGCACCTGCACCTGCTCGGACTCCTTGTCCTTGCGGCGCTCGATGGAACCGATGACCCACGAAGGCATGTGCATGGCTTCGAGGCGGTTCATGATGTCTTCGCTCACCTCACGCGAGACGATCAGCACATAGCCGATGCCACAGTTGAATATCTGCAACATCTCGGGCCAGGTGAGACCGCCCTGCGCCAGCAGCCAGTTGAAGACGGGCTGCATCGTCCACGACCCGAAGGTGATATGTGCCTCGACCGTGGCAGGCAGCACACGCGGGATGTTGTCATAGAAGCCGCCGCCGGTGACGTGCACCATGCCCTTGACGTCGAAGTCACGCATGATGTTGCGAACCACGTCGACGTAGATGGCGGTGGGTTCGATGAGGACATCCTGCACCTTCCTGTCCGTGCCGGGCAGCAGGTCGTCGGGAGAGAGCCCACTCTGTTCGAAAAGCTTTCGCGCGAGGGTGTACCCGTTGGAGTGCAATCCGGTGGAACCGAGACCTATGAGCACGTCGCCCACACGGATGGAAGCCCCGTCGACGATCTTGGCATTATCGACGATACCCACGCAGAACCCGGCAAGGTCATACTCGCCGGGGGCGTACATATCGGCCATTTCGGCGGTCTCGCCGCCAAGCAGGGCGCAACTGGCGCGGCGGCAGCCTTCGGCGACCCCGCTGATGACCTGTTGCGCCTTTTCGACATCGAGCTTACCCGTGGCGAAGTAGTCGAGAAAGAAAAGCGGACGGGCACCCTGTACGAGGATGTCATTCACGCTCATGGCCACGAGATCGATGCCGACCGTATCGTGCCTGTCGAACTGGAACGCCAGCTTGAGCTTTGTGCCGACGCCATCGGTAGAGGCCACGAGAACGGGCTCTTCCATACCGGCAGTGTCGGGCTTGAACAGCCCACCGAAGCCGCCTATGTCAGACAGCACGCCGTTGGTATGCGTTCTGGAGACAATGGACTTGATGCGGGAAACGAGGGCATTGCCAGCGTTGATATCGACCCCCGCCTCGGTGTAGGCTCTTGCACGATCCTCAGACATCAAAAGCTCCTTGCGTCATGTACCCTTGGGATTTCCGGAAGCCCTTCATAGGCTTTTACCCCTTGAAGCGCAAGAGGAACAAGACATGATAGTAGCCTCACCGCACCTGCCGTGCAAGCGTCCTGTAGTAGCCGCCACAGCGCGGATGGCCCGACTCTGTAACACGACCATCTGCATGGTCGTGGTGTTCGCGGCGACCTGCCTCCCGGTCGCCACCGGAGACCTCCATGCGGCCACGGCGGTCGAGCGACGCGACACGATACTCGGCACCGGGGGCGATGTGCAGACAGGGCGCGAGCCTGCGACCGGCGACACCATCATGCAGGTGACCCCGCCGCCGCCTCCATTGCAGCCGCAATACCAGACGCCGCTCATCATCGCCCCGGAGATACGTCTCGACGGCACTCCCTACGTCCCTGCGCCTCCGTCCCAGGGCACCAACCCTCCTGACCGCATCAGGGAAAGGGGTATCCCCCATGACCTGCCCCGCCACGACAATGACGCCATCCGCTGACATGCGCAGGGCAAGCCTCTGGAAGCCACTCTCGCAACAGCGGGTGCACTGCCGCCTTTGCAGCCATTATTGCATCGTGCCCGAAGGCCGCAGCGGACGCTGCGGAGTCCGCCACAACAAGGGGGGCACTCTCTACACGCTCGTCCACGACAGGGTCGCGGCCCTCCATGTCGACCCCGTGGAAAAGAAGCCCCTGTTCCACTACCTTCCCGGCACAGCCACACTCTCACTTGGCACCGTGGGTTGCAATTTCACCTGCGGCTTCTGCCAGAACTGGTCACTGTCCACAGCGGCGCATGACGACGGGGTTTCCAGCCCGACGACAGTCACCTATGTGCCGCCGCGCAGCATTCCCGGTCATCAGGTGACACCGCAGGTACTCGTCGAGGAGGCCGTCTCCTGCGGGGCAGCCAGCATCGCCTTCACGTATTCCGAACCCACAGTCTTCTATGAACTCATGGCTGGTACGGCAGACCTCGCGCTCGCATCGGGCCTCGGCACCATCATGGTCTCCAACGGATACCAGAGCAGACGGTGCCTTGAAGCGCTACGACCGCGCATCAAGGCCGCCAACATCGACCTCAAGGCATTCAGCGACCGCTTCTACCGCGACGTGTGCGGGGCACGCCTCGCCCCGGTACTCGACAACCTGAAGCGCATGGTGGGCTTCGGCTGGTGGGTCGAGGTGACGACGCTCGTCATTCCGGGTCTCAACGACAGCGACGACGAACTCGCTGCCATAGCACGCTTCATCCATGACGAACTCGGTGCACATGTGCCATGGCACATCTCGCGCTTCCACCCCGCCCATGAACTGGGGCACCTGCCCCCCACGCCTCTGGAAACACTGGAACGGGCATGGAAAATCGGACGTGCATCGGGACTGCACTTCGTGTATCTCGGCAACCTGCCGGGGCACACCTCCGAATCGACCTTCTGCCCCGGATGCGGAACCTTGTTCGCCGAACGTTTCGGCTACAGGACACAACTTCCCAACGGCCCGGAATGCCCCCGCTGCGGCGCGCACATTCCGGGTGTCGGCTGGGGGCACACGACACGGAAGGGACATGCTCCTCATCTATACAGGTAACGGCAAAGGCAAGACCTCAGCATGCGTGGGACAGACCCTGCGCGCCCTCGGGCAGGACATGCACGTCGCGTTCGGCCAGTTCATGAAGAAGGATGGACAGGCCGGTGAACAGCGCATGCTGTCGCGACTTCTGGGAGACGGTTTCCGCGCTGGCGGAAAGGGTTTCCTGCGCAAGGAGGAAGACAGGCCCACACACCGCGAGGCCGCCCTCGCCATGTTCGACTGGGGCATGCGGCAACTGGAAGACGTGGACATGCTGGTGCTTGACGAGACTCTCTACGCCCTCGGCTGCGGCATTCTCGAAGAAACCGAAGTCCGCGCACTGGTCGACAAGGCCCGCGAACGCGGGGTGCATCTCGTGCTCTCGGGACGTGGACTTCCGGAATGGCTTGCCGCAGAGGCCGACCTCATCACGGAAATGGGTGAAGTGAAACACCCGTGGCAACAGGGTGTGACCGCCACCAAGGGTATCGAATACTGACGCATCAGAATGACCCGCGGGCCGGAGACAACCCGCCCCCGCCAAGACACGCCACCCCGCCCCGTCCGGCGATGTAGGCAGCCTCACGCGACTGAAGCCACGCATCCACGTCGGCATCACGTCGCATCTCGTCGACCAGCCACTCCCTGAAGGCTGCCACACGCGGTCGTTCGGCATGGGCCTCCGCACAGCAGAACCAATACGGACGCGGCGCGACCATGGTAAGCGGGACGGGAACGCAAAGTCGTCCGGCAGCAAGGTCTTCGGCTACGAGAAGTGTCCGGCCCAGCGCCACGCCCGCACCATCAAGCGCGGCTGCGAGGGCAAGATAGGAGAAGTCGAAACGAGGCCCGAACCGCAACCCCTCGTCACCTAATCCCGCCTTTTCGAGCCACGCCTCCCACAGCCCCATGCCGTCACGGGCGTGGCGCAACAGAAGCTGCCCGCGCAGGAATGAAGCGGCCTCACCACCGTTGGCGTCAAGCAACTCCGGGCTGCACACCGGAAAGATGCGTTCCCCCATGAGCGGCATACTGTAGGTACCCGGCCTGTCACCGATGTCGTGATAGATGATGATGTCAACGCCACGCCCCAACTCGGGAGCGACCGGCGCAGGGCCTATCCGCAGGTCGATGTCGGGATGCCGCTCATAGAACCGGTTGAATCTTGGGACAATCCAGCGATTGGCGAAGCTCGGCGCCGCGATCACGGTGAGCACGCCCGACGTGTCTTCGGCCATGAGCGCATCCGTAGCCCTGCGAATGGAGGCAAGCGGGCCTGCGATGCCGTCCAGATAGCGTCGCCCTTCATCGGTGAGCCGCAGCCCCTGCCCGCCCCGGGCGAACAGGGCAAGCCCGAGATGGCCTTCGAGCCGACGCACCTGCTGACTCACAGCCGCCTGTGTCACACAAAGCTCGCGTGCCGCCCGCGTGATGCTACCCAGCCGGGCGGCAGCCTCGAAGGCGACCAGTGCGTTCAGGGGAGGCAATCCGTCCTTCATAAGTTTTCCTTATGACATCCCTAGTTTTTGCAGCTTGCGACCCGGAAGGAGCAGACCTATCTTCCCCACCGTCGCGGTATCCATGCTGGCATCACAGGCGATGCCAGTCAATGGCTGGACGTCTTTCTCGCCACCGCCGCGACCGGAGGAACCATGTTAACCATCGCTAATACCCTTCTCCCTGTCTTCGCCCTCGTGGCTCTGGGCATGGTCATCGAACGGATGCGCATCATGCCCGACGGCACAGCCGCCATACTCAACCAGTTCGTCTTCAACATCGGTATGCCCGCGCTCATCTTCATCGCCATCGCCACCAAGCAACCGGCCGAACTGGCACGCATCGGCTACATCGGCGGCACGGTGGCGGGCATGTTCGCCTCGTTCGTGCTCGTCTACGGGCTCTTCTCCGGCGGATTCAGACGGAGACATGGCGAAAGCGGCATGCTCTCCCTCCTCGCCAGCTTTCCGAATACGGCGTTCCTCGGGCTTCCGGTGCTGGTGGCACTCTTCCCCGGCAACGAGGACGCCGTTCTTGCCAGCAGCATCAGCACCATTCTCGGGCTTCCGCTGCTCATGCTGGTCATCGGGCAGCAGGAGTACAGGCGCAGTGCCGACGGCACGGAACAACAGGGACTGGCCCGCAAACTTGCGCGCTCCCTCGCTACCAATCCCATTCTACTCTCCACTGTGGCAGGCGTTGCCGTTTGCCTTGGACGCGTTCCCCTGCCTGCATCCATCGAAGGCATGTTCCGTATGCTTGGCGGCACGGCATCGCCTTGTGCGCTCTTCGCCATCGGCATGGTGCTGGCGAACCAGCTTGTAAGTCGCAAGGGTGACGGTGCGGGTTTGCTGCGCCAGATACCGGTCAATGCCGTGAAACTGCTTGGACAGCCGGTAGTGACCTTTCTGTGCCTCAAGGCCCTCGGCGTCGACGGGGCATGGCTGGCCATGGGCGTCATCCTCTCCGGCATGCCCACCGGCACCATCGCGTACGTGCTGGCCGAGAACTACGGCACCTGCACCGGAGAGACGTCACGGGCCATTCTCGCCAACACAGCCGCATCGATGCTCACCATCCCGCTCACCATCGCGGCCCTGCAGCACATGCACCTCCTGTGATGCAGGCGTGTCGCCAGACGGCATGGCGCTGACAGAAGGCGATGAAAAAAGTCCCCGGCAGGCTATCCTCTGCCGGGGACTTTTTCATCGTAGACCACTGCGTCCTGATATGCGGTTGCTGAACGGCAACAGCAGGACGACAGTGCCATTGTGCGACAGTCTGTGCTACGCCTGCTGCATCTCCGTGATGATGGACTGCAGCTGTTGCGCCTGTTCCGCAAGTTCACCAACGGCCTGAGCCGATTGTCCCATGGCGTCGCTGGTTTCGGATGCGATGCGGTTGACCTCTTCAATGGCACGGTTGATCTCGTCGGATGCAGCCGACTGCTCTTCGCTCGCAGTGGCGATGGAACGCACCTGATCGGATGCCGCCTCGGCAAGGCGGACGATCTCATGCAGGGCGTTGCCCGCCTCATGCGCGTGCTTCGTCGCCGTTTCGATCTCGCGCACGGTCTCGCCCACATGTGCGACGTTGGTGTGCGTGCCCTTCTGGATGCCGACGATGGCCTCGCCGACTTCCTTGGTGGCATTCATGGTCTTTTCAGCGAGTTTGCGAACCTCGTCGGCGACGACGGCAAAACCCCGCCCCGCGTCACCGGCCCGCGCGGCTTCAATGGCCGCATTGAGGGCGAGAAGGTTGGTCTGGTCGGCGATGTCGGAGATGACGTTCATGATTCGCCCTATCTCTTCGGCACGCTTGCCAAGGTCGTTCATGCCTTCCTGCAGGGTCTCGGAACGCCGCTGTACCCCGGCGATGCCGTCGACAACGGACTTGACGATGCCCGCCCCGGCCTCGGCCTTGTCTCGTGTGGCGTCGGAACTTGCCGCGGCTTCGGAGGCGCTGCGTGCGACCTCGAGCACCGTGGCGTTCATCTCCTCCATGGCGGTGGCGGTCTCGCCCGCACGCTGACTCTGCAACAGGGCCCCGCGTGAGGACTGCTCTATCTGCGCCGAAAGCTGTTCCGAGGCGGCACCGACGACATTGACGATGCCCGAAAGCCTGTCAGCCGCCTGAAGCATCCCCTCTCTGCGTGCGTTCTCGGCCTCGCGCCTCGCCTCATCGGCCTCCCGGGTCGCCTGCTGTGCCCTCACCGTCTCTTCGGCTGCACGTTCAGACTGGGCCTGCGCCTCGGCTATCTTCTCCTTGAGGGAGGACACCATCGTCCGCAAGGCGTCGGCAAGCTGCCCGACCTCGTCATTCGAATGCACATCGAGGGTCTCGTTCATCTGACCGGCCGCCACCTTGCCGGCGAAGGCCGTCGTGATGCCGATGGGGCGGGCTAGTGACCGGGCGAAGAAGAAGGCGGCAGCAGCCATCACGAACATGATGCCAAGCGACACCCCGACAGTGGACTGCTCTACCTTGGCAATGGCCGCCTGAATGGAGGCCAGCGGTACGCCGATGAACCACATGCCGACCACGGCACCGTCGATATCCTTTATGGGCCAGTAGGCCGTCTGGTACTCCTTGCCGAGGATGGCATTGCGCGCGAGGAACTGCGCGCCACGCTGCAGCACGGTCTCAAGCACCTTGGGATTGTCCATCTTGGTACCGATGGCACGCTTGCCGTCAGCCTTGATGATGGTGGTCATGGCCCTCGTGTCACCCTTGAACACGGTGAACTCGACGCCGGAATAGCCCTTGATGCTATCGGCGAATGCCTCGGTGACCATGGAGCGCCCGAGGGAGACCGAACCGACGACGCGCCCGTCGAGCATGACAGGCGCAGATGCCCGCACAGAGAAGGGAACGACCGTTCCCGACACGACGCCTACCGATGTCTGTCCCTGAAGGGCCTTGCGCGCCGTTGCCTGATTGCTGATGTCGTCCCCCGCCTTATCCGAGTGCCCGCGCCCCACGACCTTGAGGCTGGCGTCACTCACCGTCATGAAGTCGGCGTCGGCATCGTGCATGTACCGTTTGGCGAGTGCCATGACCTTGCCATGATCACCCGCCACCACAGCCTGTGCGAGTTCGGGCTTTTCTCCGAAGAGCTTCGCCGAAACGAGGTAGGCGCGCATGCTATCGTCAATGTCCTTCTCGATGACATTGCGCATTCCCTTGATGTTACGGACGGCCTCTTCATCGAAACCAAGCGACATGAAATAGTGCGATGTCAGAAAGATGGAAACGCCTGACAATACGACGACAGCAACGACCATCGTCAAAAGTTTCGCCATGATGGATAGCTTCATCACCGCTCCTAGCGTTATGGTTCGCTACGCCCCCCAGATATCCTATCGGCGACCGTAAACGAATCTTTACACACTTGCCATACACAACAGCCATGAAACATGGACAATTCGGTAATTATACTCTGACTTTCCAATTTCAACACTGCATGGCTTGACACGTGGCCTGCCATCTTAATACTAGGTTATAGTGGATTTCTCACGCAACACCGTGCTTCAAGGTACGGCAAAACTGTCCCGTTCGGCGGGGCGTTCGAGAGGAGCCAGACCAATGACAACAGCCACTGACAGGGAACAGCGCAAGGCGAAAGTCATCGAAGTGCTGAACAAGGCACGTGCCATGGAGCTTTACGCCATCACACAGTACATGAACCAGCACTACGGTCTCGATAGCATGGACTACGGAGAACTTGCCGCCAACGTGAAGCTCATCGCCATTGACGAGATGCGCCACGCGGAAATGTTCGCCGAACGCATCAAGGAACTGGGCGGCGAACCCACCACCGACCCCGAAGGTGCCATCATCAAGGGGCAGGAAGTACGCATCGTGTTCCCCTTCGATGCAGACCTCGAAGACGACACCATCGATGCCTACAACCAGTTCCTGCTCGTCTGCCGTGAATGTGGCGACAGCGTGAGCATGAAGCTCTTCGAGACCATCATCGATGAAGAGCAGGCCCACTTCAACTACTTCGACAATGTCGGCGGTCACATCAGAACGCTCGGCGACACCTACCTGTCCAAGATTGCCGGGACTTCTGCCTCTACCGGCCCCTCGACCAAGGGCTTTCTCCTGAACAAGGGGGGCTAGCAGGGAGCGAGCGACCTTTCGGTCGACGGGCCGCCTTCACAGGGCACAGGAATGAATGCAGACGCATGACCCTGCTGCCGGGCATCTCCAAGCGGACGGGCCGTCCGCGTATGGGGCACGAGACGTTGCCTCTGGATTCTCCCGGCAAACCGAAAGAGGCCCTTTCCCACTCCATGCAGCCTCTGGCACGACCTTCGTGCCGCTTGATTGACCCTACGACAAAAGCCCTCCATGCACGTCGAGTGCAAGGAGGGCTTTGTTTCGGCTGGATTGCATGGGCCCCGGCCAGCCTCCTGCGCGGTTTCGACAACCGCACAGAGTAGAACCAGATGGCCCCAGATGAAGCACCGATGTCGCTTGGGGGGAGTCCGGAGACCCAGATGACGTGGGACTTCAGGCCACTTCAGCGCATGTCGGGGTCTTTCGCGGCATTACCGAGGATGCAGCCTCAGGCCCCTTCCATCTCTTCAGCGCATTCGCGGCACAGGCCGCACCCCGGAAGCGCCTTCACCCGCGCTTCGGGAATGACCTCGCCGCATTCACGGCAGCAAGGTTTACCGTCAATCCACTCAGGCCCGGGGCCGGAAGCAAGCCTGTTGCGGGCAGCACTTATGGCCGCCTCGCGGTCGCGCGCCTCATAGTCAGAAGCCTGATCGAAAATATCGGCCATGGAACCTCCAGTCATTACGCTTCGATGAGTACCGGGAGCATGTCGTGCTTTCGCCGTTCGTGTCTGGTGACGCGCGAAAGCCGTTCACGATGAAGGCGGGCGAGATACGACGAAAGCGCATGAGACGCAAGAGGCAAAAAGCGCACCCGGCATAACGCAGTCCACGGCATCCCCATTCGCTTTCGTACTGTGCGTTGCGGGCTGGAAGAACAGTGCACGAAAAAAGGGCACCCAAGGGTGCCCCATCATGATTGCATCGTGTCTAGTAGCGTATCACCCGACGCGCCCCCGCCCACTGACGTTGCCACACTGGCTCGTCAAGCCGGGAAATCTTGACGGTGTCGCCGGGGGAACTGCTGTGGATGAACTTGCCGTCTTCGAGGTAGATGCCCACATGCGATATTCTGCGCTTCTTGCGCTGGAAGAATACAAGATCACCTGTCTGCAACTGAGACTTGTTGATCTTGCGCCCTTCAAGATACTGGCTCTGTGAACTTCTGGGGAGATCGATCCCCATCGTGCTGTACACCCATGAGGTGAACCCGGAGCAGTCGAAGCCCGTACGGGGTTCGGTTCCGCCCCTTCTGTAGCGTGTTCCCAGTTGGCTGAGCGCCAGATTCACAAGCCTGTAGGCGGCGTTTCCGTCGCCGAACTCCATCTGGTTGGCCGGTACGGGGCTCATGCCTCCGGCGATGAGGTCGCTCTCGTCTTCTGTCCCCTCGGCGAGAAGCTCATCCAGCTCGGCGATATCCGCGAGGACATCATCGGCGAGCGTGGCGTCCTCTTCTGCCGCAGCATCGAAGATGGAGGCATCACCGGCATCGTCAGCATCGGCTAGGGATGCAGAGGCAGACACCGCCTTTTCGGGGGAATTGCTCGATGTCGGCTGCCGCACGCAGCCCGTGGAAAGAAAGCAAACGCACAGTGCCAGAAGGCATGACGTGAACAGGCAGGATGATGAGTAGCGCGTCTTCTGCATAGGCGATTCAGGGGCCAAAGGTTGAGCGAACCACGATGTACAAGCCACATGCACTAAGCCTTTCCATTGATGCCAAGACATCTCATTTTTTGCAACCCCTCCCCCTTGCCGACACGGAACGGGCCGGGTATCTGTCTCCTACTGTCGGGCATCGACATACGGAGGGCAACCCCACGTGTCGCCCTATCGCGCAGCATCGGCACTGCGACCATCCGCCAGCCAGCTGCGCACCCTGTTTTCCGGGCCAATGCATCTTTCCACGCCACAAGGTAGACCCGCACATGCCAGACAATTACGCGAAC
>Ga0302246_1001825_pt1 | contig 13943 bp, 10 predicted proteins | sample AAG_UR_Trp_MG_FD_193533 | JGI IMG/M metagenome (GOLD analysis project Ga0302246, IMG submission 193533) | Enriched activated sludge microbial communities from anaerobic digester in WTTP, New Holstein, Wisconsin, United States - AAG_UR_Trp | ecosystem: Engineered > Bioreactor > Anaerobic >...
TGGGTGTTGTTTCCACCGATACCCGCTATCAGCGGAACCTTTCCATCGACAGCTTCAACAACATACGATACGACAGCGTGTTTCTCATCCTTCGACAGTGTGGATGTTTCGCCGGTTGTTCCCAGAACAACGATATAATTGACCCCTCCTGTAATCACCCTGTTTATAACACGTCCCAGCGCTGCGAAATCAATGCTCGAATCGTTCTTGAAAGGCGTTATTATTGCTACTCCGGTTCCTTTTAATTTTTTCATTTTATGACACTTATACTGCTTTCTTTGCAGATTCGGAATTTATTATTTCGAGATAATACAACACTTGCTCAAGGTACTTATCAATAGCTACCGGGCTTGTCATGGATATCATCAGGTCGAAGGGAGAAGATTCCGGCTTATCGTCTGCAAGTCCGACCTTTAATCCTGCCTGTGAAAGGGAACTTGCATACAATAGTGGAAATAGATTGCTGAAGTTGATGTCTATCAGCAGGTCAAACTTTGTGTTGATGAATGAATCCACGTCGGGATTGACGGGACAATAGAAAAAATTCAGTTCATTTTTTTTGAAACAGGAGAAATACCTGATTGCCGTATAGCGGTCAGGCAACTCTTTTCCAGGGAAAAATCCGAGTATCGTGACCTCCCTGTTCTGTTCCGCCATATGTTGATGAAACCTGGTGAGAATACTGAAATCCTCAGGCCGGGAAGCATCCCAGACTATACCTATGGTCCTGATATGGTAAAGATTGAGATACAGAGGTTTCCTTCTGATCCTGGCCATCTTTACCGACAGTCTGGATTTTCCGGCATTGATCCGTAGCTTGCTGAGAATATTCATGGTGCAAACCTAACAGTTTTTTATAAATGAAAGCTATATGAAGGGTTTATAATTCTCCTGTCATATTCAGAAATTCATCCTCGCTTATAATCTTTATTCCCAGCTTTTCCGCCTTTTCCCTTTTTGACGGCCCCATGTTGTCGCCGGCGAGTATGAAAGAGGTGCTTCCTGAAATTGACGAGGAATTCCTGCCTCCGTTCCTTTCAATGATTTCCTTGTATTCATCCCGGCTGTGCTTTGAAAACACTCCCGAGATTACTATGGTCATGCCGCTTAAACTTCCTCCGCTGCTTTTTTTGCCTGACTCACCCGTCATTTTCAAACCAGCTGAAGTTAAGCGCTTGATTATTTCAATATTTCCGGGATCAGCGAAATAGGATATGATGCTTGCTGCTATCTTTGGACCGATCTCGTTAACTGATGTCAGCGTTTCCAGGTCGGCCGACATAAGCTGTCCGAGCGAGGGGAATTCCGCCGCCAGTGTTTTTGCCACTGTCTCACCCACATGCCTTATCCCCAGTGCAAATATTACCCTGTGATATGGAACATCTACCGATCCCTTTATGCTTGATAAAATCCTGGCTACCGATTTTTCACCCATCCTGTTGAGGGGAAGCAGTTGTTCAGCCGTAAGATCGTAAAGATCGGCCACATTCCTTATCATCCCCTCGCTGAACAGCAGATCAACGGTCTCTTCGCCCAGTCCGTCAATATCCATTGCCTTTCGGGAAATGAAATGTTCTATTCTGCCTTTCAGCTGGGGAGGACAGTGAAGATAATCGGGACAGTAGTGGTTGACCTCACCTTCGTTGCGCACCAGCTCTGTCCCGCATTCCGGACATTTTTCAATGAACTCTATCCTGCTGCTTGCTTCATTCCTGGCCTGGCTGTCGACACCAACGATCTTTGGAATTATATCACCGCCTTTCTCGACATACACCATGTCGTCGACATGAAGGTCGAGCAGGAAGATCTGATCGGCATTGTGCAGGGATGCCCTCTTTACAGTTGTGCCTGCAAGCTGAACCGGCTCGAGGTTGGCTACCGGTGTTACCGTGCCCGTTCTGCCCACCTGGTATGAGACTGACAGAAGCCTGGTGAGAGCCTGCTCAGCCTTATACTTGTAGGCTATGGCCCATCTGGGCGATTTTGCAGTGTATCCCGCTTCAAGCTGCTGATCGATGGAATTTACTTTAATTACAACACCATCGGTGTCGTATGGCAGATCCTCCCTTTTCTCTTCCCATTCGTTTATGTATTCGATCACCTCAGCTATGCTACTGCAAACTTTGGTGTTGCTGTCGGTACTGAAACCCCATCCGGTTATTTGCATCAGGTTTTCATAGTGAGTTCTGAAAGGCAGGTCTTCCCCGAGAAGGAAATAAAATATGCAGTCAAGTTCACGTGATGCAACAACAGCCGGATCCAAAGTCTTAAGGGTCCCGGCAGCGGCATTTCTGGGATTGGCGAAGAGGTTCAGCCCTTCCTTTTCCCTTTCCTCATTGAGCCGTCTGAATACAGCCCTGGACATGAGTATTTCCCCCCTTACAAGGAATTCTTCAGGTATGCCAGGGGCCTTCACAACGTGGGGTATGGTTTTTATCGTTTTTACATTGGCAGAGACGTCATCTCCCTTGCTTCCGTCGCCTCTTGTAAGCGCGGTGGTCATCACCCCGTTTAAATAGGTAAGACTTATTGAAGCGCCGTCAAATTTCAGCTCGCATACATATTCCACAGGACCTTTGACAGATTTTCTGAGTCTCGAGTCGAAGTCGCGGAGTTCCTCGGAATTATAGGTGTTTCCAAGCGAAAGCATCGGGTACCTGTGCTCATGCTGAAGAAACTCCTTTGCAATATCGCTGCCAACCTTTATGGTTGGCGAGGAAGGGGATGAGAATTCAGGGTATTTCTTCTCAAGTGTCTGCAGCTCATTCATCAGGAGATCAAACTCAAAATCCGAAATAACAGGTTGGTTAAGAACGTAGTACCTGTTATTGTGCTCTTCGATTTCCCTGCGCAGCCTTTCGATGTGCGCCTTAGCTTCTGCCTGATTCATATTTCTGTTGATTTAACTCCAGATTCCGTCAATCACTCTCCCGCATTTACTGCACTTGTTGCCGGCAAGCTTGTCGGAGATTATCCGGAACCCCTGCCTTATGATTAGCCCGGTTCCGCAGCCGGGGCATACCGTGTCCGACTGCCCATGCCCGGGGACGTTGCCGATGTAAATATATTGCAAACCTTCATCGTGTGCAATCTTCACGGCGGTATTGAGAACCTCCACCGGAGTGGGCGGAAGCTGTTCGAGCTTGTATGTTGGATGAAATCTGCTGAAGTGGATCGGTGTCCTGCTGAATCCATTCCTCGAAAGCCAGGTACACATTTTCCTTATCTCATCCGGGTTATCGGTCCATCCCGGGACAATAAGATTTGTTATTTCCAGCCACACTCCCTGATCCTTCAATATCAGCAGTGTATCGAGAACAGCCTGGAGCTTGCCGCCCGAGAGGCGAAGGTATGTGCTGTCGTTGAACGATTTAAGATCGATATTTGCTGCATCTATCACGGTACAGAGCTTTCTCAGGGGTTCAGGATTGATATATCCGTTTGATATCAATAAGTTTTTTATGCCTGCCTGTTTTGCAAGAAAGGCCGTATCGAATACATATTCATAAAAGGTAATGGGCTCGGAATATGTATAGGCTATCGAACTGCAGCTTCTTGCCAGGCTTTCCGATACCACTTTATCAGGCATGAGTCTTACATTCCTTGTCTTGTCGGGTCCGGTCTGGGAAATAGTCCAGTTCTGGCAGTTCAGGCACGCGAGGTTGCAGCCTGCCGTTGCAATGGAAAAAGCCCGGGTTCCCGGCAGAAAATGATAAAGAGGCTTCTTTTCAATGGGATCCACGTTTACCGAACAGGGATTTCCGTAGGCCAGCGTGTACAGCACCGATCGTATCACCTTCCTGTTCCTGCACTGGCTCAGCTCCCCTTCCTTAAGTATGCATTCATTTGGACAGATCCTGCACATTACGCCGCGCGGCGTTTTCTCCTGGAACATGGCCTCCCTCCTGAAATCATTCTGAGTCTCATCATTAATTCCGGCAGATATAATATGTCGGGGAACACACAGCATGCCTGCCGACAATGCGGCACATTGTCTTACGAATTCCCTTTTGCTTATGTTACCGGCCTTTCGTCCCATTGAAAATGTCGTTTACACAAACTTAATAAAAAAACCGGCTATTTTTCAATTTCCGGAGCGGAACAGAAAGCCGGCCGCCACAAGCAGTGGCAATATGTACAATGAAAGCTTTATCCCAAGCAGTGGCACTGCCAGGGCTGAAAATACAATGAATCCTATGGCTGATCCAGCGAGATCGGAACTGTAAACTTTCGACGGCTCATGACCGGCCGGTCCTTTTGCTGTAAGATCCCTGTAGAAACTTCCGGTTATAACCGCCGGAAGAAATCCTGCCAGCATCAGCAGACCGGTTACTGCAGCCTTGCTGCCGATCTCCATCACCTGTCCTGCCAGAAGAGCGCTGATCGCGTATAAAAGGGCAAGAACTGTTGCTTTTACTCCGGTTTTACGGGAGCTAATGACCGGCCGGCCGGTTCCCGAACCGACTGCCAGACCGGCCATCAGACCGGCAATGATCAGCCCTGTCGCCTGGTACATGTTGCCGGCTGCCAGCTGCAGCATCAGCAGGAGCGTTATTTCATACCCTGCAAGAGCTAAAGCGCTGAAATACATCAGTCCAGTACCCTTTCTGAAATTCTTTAGCGATAACGCGAAGAGTGCGCTCAGGAGAATTATTGAGGGTATCTTCGCACTTGTGTCCCTGCTTAAAATGAAAGACTGGTAGTGAAAGGATGCTTCCGGTACCGTTGTCCTGTTAGGCTTTACTGAAGGGTCCATCAGCGAGGCGATCTCCTCCGATTTCGTCGTGATTAGATCGTCGGAGAGATAGTCGCAACAGACGTAGTAGTTGTTGAGACCTTTTTCATCTGAAAGCATGCAGAAAGATGTTGAAATCTCATTGTCAGATGCAATATAATAGAGTTTGTTGCCTGCCACAGGTACAACATTCCGGAACACTTCCCTCAGGCTGTTGAACACTGAGGAATAAAGCCTGACGGATTCTTCGTTGAAATAATTAGGATTTATACCGGGCGAACATGAGAGCACTGCTCCCCGGTTCATTATCTTTTTTACCGATTTGAAGAACTCCAGTGTGTAATACCTGTTCAGTGAGAGCGATGAAGGTGGCGGAAGAAGCATTATCACAGCATCGAATTTTCTGTCGGTCCGCTTAATGTAAGTGAATGCATCGTCATTGATTACGGTGTGGCCCGGTTTCCCGTTCCTTTCAGTTTCGCCGATATCAGCCGACAGCGCCGGGTCGCGTTCCACGAAGATCACCTCGTTTATACCATACTTGTCTATCTCCTCCATCCTTGAGACCGCGGGGCCGGATATCAGCAGAACCGTTTCAGGCTTTTCGGTCTGCAGCATGCAGTAGTGAATATCCTCTTCGCTTTCAATAGCATCATCGCTGTACGTTACAAGCCGCTGGTTGTACCAGGTACTGGTTTCACCCTGATATTCCCCCCTTGTTACATTTCCGTACGGAGTGTCGAAGGTTTCCGTGACCTTTATTCCTTTAAGCATCATTTGCCGGAAGAGAAAATCAGGAGGAATGACAAGCATTGCAGAAACAACAAGCAATACGACTGATTTAAGGACAAGGCTTCCGTATCTGCTCCTGATGCGGAATGTAAGCATGTACCATGTAATGCCCATCAGGGTGATTATGAGAAAGGCCTGGTAAGTGTCAAGAATCCCTGCTCCGAGCACTGATATTACTATACCGGCAACTATGCCGCCGGCTGTCTCGACTGAAAACGACATGCCCGGGTCCCGGCCGGATGTCCTGCCTGCTTCCGTCAGTTTTATGAAGGTAAATCCCGATATGAGGCAAAAGGGGAGAAGTACAGCTATGGTTACCATCAGGCCTGCCGGGAAAGAGGGAGTTTCACCGGGATGCAGTATCAGCCTTGTAAGTAAAAGCAGTATTGAAAGTGACAGCAGCGGTGCAGTGGTGAACAGAAGCAATGTCTTTCCCAAACCGGTGGCACCGGTGCCGCGTGCAAGCGACGATCCGAGGGCTGAAACGATGAGCCAGGCGCAAAGGAATGCACCGGCTATGAGTTCATATCCGCCGGTAATGTTCATCATCTCCCTGAGCAGAAGAAGCTGAACGGAGGAACTGATAAAACCTGTTATAAAAAGGGCTGTGCCCGGGTCGGATAGTCTGGACGAGGCCTGTTCATGCTTCATGATCATTTCTTCTCTTCCCCGATCACAATTCCTTCGTAGATATAAATATCTGCATTCTTCCAGCCCTCCCAACCCAGGCCTGCCTTGTCGCGGGAGGTATACCCGAGAAATTGCTCTACCGTCCATTTATTCTCGGTGGCAACCTGAGGAAGCATGGTCCCGGAACGGTAATCTTTCTTAATATAGATCCCATGCCGTCCCAGTTCTATTTCATTTATACTTTCAATCTTCCTCATCGGACCTAGAACGGTAATCTCGATGTCGGTTTTTGAAAATTCGTTTTTGGTGAGGCGTGAAAACCGCGGATCATCAAAAGCCGAGGATTGTGACATTTCAAGAACCACTTGCCATAGCGGATCGGAGGAAACGAATCTGCCTATGCATCCCCTCAGATCGCCGTCGATCTTCAGTGTAACGAAAGCTCCAAGCGGCCTGTGGAACACTTCGGGAAGGCTGTTACTGTCGACGGTAGTCCGTTTGCCTTCATACAAAAGCGACTTGATATTGTCGCGGGCAATCGAAATAAGCAGGGCTTTCTCCTTGTCGGTGAAGTGAACCTCATCAGCGGACATGCCTGATGTCTTGCTCTTTCCTGATTTTTCATACAGGGCAATGGCATTGTAACCGACAACGCCTTCTTTGTCGCCAAATCTCGAGTCGCCTGAATTGCAATAGTCTATCTTCCTGAACTCAAGATTAGCATTACCTTCGGCAAGGTATAAAAGAAGCAGTCCCGAAGTCCATCCGCACATGCTGGTTACCAGCCCGGGATCATTTACCCGGGAGTTGTTCCGGAGTACGGTGAGGAATTTCGCGGGATCGCCTTCCACTATGGCATCGGCCGTCGACTTGTCGACTGTATTGGCTGTTTTGTATGAGGGGTAATGAGAGAAATCGCTGCTTATAACAAAGAGGTTGTCGGGAGTGAACCAGGGCCTTAGTATTTCGGCCATCTTTTTAATGTCCTCCGCGCGGTTAGTGCCGATTATTATGGGAACAAGCGCGGGCTGGTTCTGGAAATACCACTGAATGAAAGGGACCTGCACTTCGAGACTGTGTTCCTGGTTATGAGCGTCGGTGGGGAAACTGAAAAGCCTGTTCTCCCTTAGTTTGTTTACTATTTCCCTGTTAACAGCGGCCTTGCCCAGCGGTGTTATGAAGTCGCCGCTGCCGTATGGCGAAGCGCCGGCAAAAGCCTTTACATGACTTGAACCTATCAGGAAGATGTTTTTGTAGCTTGCTTTCCTGCCGATGGCGGCAAAAGCTGATGCTGCAACCTTTCCTGAGTATACATAGCCGGCATGCGGGCTGATGATCGCCCTGACCTTTCCGGCCGAAGCCTGAGTCTTTACACTGCTTTCGAAAAGTTCAGCAAGGTCCTTCTCAAGGGTTTTCCCCGATGCTGCATAAAATCTGCCTGCCGCAACAGGCTGACGGTCCAGTGAGCTCTGCTGGGAAAATACATCCATAATCATTAATGTTAATAATGATGCAATCAATAGCTTTCGCATTGTGCAATAGAATTTGTTTACCGTAATAAAGTTATGGTAAAAAAATCAGAAACAGAATATATTGGGAGAAAATAGTGCTGTTCTACCTAGATAAATATCATCGACTCCTTCAGAACCTTGCCGGCATCATCAGTCCCGTATATCTTCAGACCCACACTGACAGTGGCGGAACTGACTACATCTATCACAGGACTCAGATCGTCTTTTATATCATCTATATCATCAAAATCCTCGATGGGAAAATAGATGTGAAGGATCAAAACACCTTCCGGCCTGGTGATGCCCGACAGTGCCTTTACTATTTTGGCAATCCATATTGATGAAGCCGTATTGAAATACTCGAGATTTAATCGTAGATTTGTGGTTGATCGTGGATTTTTGATGTAATCATTGACCCATTCAAGAAGTGGTTCAAAGATCCTCGGAGCATTGATCGGGATGGACTTCCCTGAAAGGATGAGTTCTCCGCTCAGATAGTTGAAATCTACAAGGGGTGTCTTGTCGGTTTGTTCAATGAATAAATTGTTGAGCTCCTTCATGGCAGGATCGTTTTTCCGATTTTACATATATTGATGACCTGGTTCAAAAGTATAATATCTTTTTTAACGTTGTAAAATTTTAATCAAAAAGAAACGGTCAGTAATCAAATAAAAACATTCGTTAATATAAAACTGTTCCCATTCCCTGCAAAGCCGGCGCCTGCAGGTTCGCTCAGGCCCTGTAATCACCGCTTTTATTAAAATGCTATATTTGCATGCGTAATTTCTTTTACTGCAATGGAAATTGTACTCAGGAACAAAATTACTGAAGCCCTCAGAGTGCTTTACAATAGTGAGGTTCCGGCGGATCTGATACAGATCCAGAAGACCAGGAAAGAATTCAGGGGCGATTTTACCCTTGTTGTTTTTCCTCTGTTAAGATATTCGAAAAACACTCCGGAAAACACGGGCGCCGGCATCGGAAACTACCTTAAGAATCATTTGCCCGATGTTTCCGGTTATAATGTCATAAAGGGATTCCTTAATATAGAGATATCAGGAAGGTGGTGGGTGGAATACTTTGCTTCTCTTGCCCGCGAAAAGGATCTCTTTGCAAAGTGCAAAACTGACCGGCCGGAAACCATCCTGGTTGAATATTCCTCACCAAACACAAATAAGCCGCTTCACCTGGGACATATACGAAATAATCTTCTGGGCTTCTCCCTTTACAGGATACTATCATCCCGCGGACACAGGGTGATCAAAACCAATATTGTGAATGACCGCGGCATTCATATATGCAAATCGATGCTCGCGTGGCAAAAGTTTTCAGGCGGAGAAAGCCCCGAATCCTCAGGCATGAAGGGAGATCACCTGGTTGGAAAGTACTATGTAATGTTCGATCAGGAATACCGGAAACAGGTTGAGAAGCTTATCTCGGGGGGAATGAATGAAACAGAAGCCAGAAATTCAGCTCCCCTGATGGCAGAGGCAAGGGAAATGCTTGTGAAATGGGAAAATGGCGACAGTGAAGTGGTCGGCCTGTGGAAAATGATGAACTCATGGGTTTACAGCGGATTCGATGAGACCTATAAAATGTTGGGAGTCGATTTCGACAAGATTTACTATGAATCCGAAACATATCTTATAGGCAAGGAGATAGTTCTCGACGGATTGAAAAGAAATGTGCTATACCGGAAGGACGACAATTCAGTATGGGTTGACCTTAACGGGCAAGGACTCGATCACAAGCTTCTGTTACGCTCTGATGGCACTGCCGTATATATGACGCAGGACCTTGGTACGGCAGTGGCAAGGCAGGAAGATTTCCAGTTCGACAAAACCATTTACGTGGTCGGCAATGAGCAGAACTATCATTTCCAGGTGCTGAGGGCGCTGATGAAGAAGATGGGTTATGCCTGGGCCGACGGACTCATACATTTTTCATACGGAATGGTTGAACTGCCCGAGGGAAAGATGAAATCGCGCGAAGGAACCGTTGTCGACGCGGATGACCTGATAATGGAGATGAAGGAAACCGCACGAAGCGTTTCGGAGGAACTGGGCAAGCTTTCAGAATACAATGATGAGGAAAAGGAAGACATCTTCATGAAGATAGGACTGGGAGCCCTCAAATACTTTATACTGAAGGTGGACCCTCTTAAAAACATGACCTTCAACCCGGCAGAATCGATTGATTTCAATGGAAATACTGGGCCATTTATCCAGTATACCTACGCGAGGATCAGGTCGGTATTCAGGAAGGCGGAACAGTCGGGTGTGGTTCCCGATCCCGGGGCAATAATATCAGCAGAACCGGGCTCAAAGGAGATAGATCTTGTCAAGTTGCTCAGGAGGTATTCTGAAATTGTGGTGGAGGCGGCTGAAACATACACCCCGGCACTTATAGCAAACTACTGCTACGAGCTTGCAAAGGAATTCAACCAGTTCTACCACGACTTCTCAATCCTGGGGGAAGAAAACCCTTCACTGAGGAATTTCAGGCTGATGCTCTCCGAAGTAACAAGCAGGGTGCTGTTTTCAGGTATGTGGCTTCTGGGAATAGATATGCCCGAACGTATGTAAGGACATTAAACCGGAAGCGAACCGCACACCGCGAACCAAGATTAAATAAATATTCAATTATCAGATAATATGTTTGAAACACTCAGCGAACGACTGGAAAAATCTTTTAAGATTCTAAAGGGACAGGGAAGAATTTCCGAAATCAATATTGCTGAAACTCTGAAAGAGGTACGAAGAGCCCTTCTCGAGGCTGACGTTAACTTTAAGATAGCCAAACAGTTTACCGATACGGTAAAGGCCAAAGCTTTAGGCCAGGAGGTGATCAGGTCAGTGAACCCTTCGCAGATGATGATCAAGATAGTTCACGATGAACTCGTGGAGTTGATGGGGGGAGATAAGACCGACATTAATATAAAAGTAAACCCATCGGTCATACTGATCGCCGGTCTTCAGGGTTCAGGAAAAACAACCTTCAGCGGAAAGCTTGCAAAGTGGGTTCAGACCAAAAAAGGTAAGAATCCGATACTTGTCGCCGGTGACGTCTACAGGCCGGCTGCTATAGAACAGCTGAAAGTTCTGGGAACCCAGACCGGCATTCCTGTATATACCGAGGAGAATAACAGGAATCCGGTTCAGATAGCACGCAACGCCGTGAAGGAAGCGAAACTGACAGGCAGGGATGTGGTAATCATAGATACGGCAGGGCGCCTTGCCATCGACGAGGAGATGATGAACGAGATAGCTTCCATAAAGAATGCCGTCAACCCGCATGAAATACTCTTTGTGGTCGATTCCATGACAGGCCAGGATGCTGTGAATACCGCGAAGGAATTCAATAACCGGCTCGATTTCGACGGGGTGGTGCTTACCAAGCTCGATGGCGATACCAGGGGAGGAGCGGCCCTTTCAATCAAGTCGGTGGTGGACAAACCCATAAAGTTTGTCAGCACAGGCGAGAAAATGGATGCCATCGATATATTCTACCCTTCTCGTATGGCCGACAGAATCCTTGGAATGGGAGATATAGTTTCACTGGTGGAAAAAGCCCAGGAACAGTTCGATGCCGAGGAAGCCAGGAAACTGCAGAAGAAAATAGCCAGGGATCAGTTCGATTTCAACGACTTCATCTCCCAGATACAGCAAATAAAAAAGATGGGTAACGTGAAGGACCTTATGTCGATGATCCCGGGAGTGGGCAAGGCAGTTAAGAACCTTGACATTGACGATAACGCGTTCAAGGGCATAGAAGCCATAATCCGGAGCATGACACCTCGGGAAAGGGCCAACCCGGGCATTCTTAACGGAAGCAGGAGAAAACGGATTGCCATGGGAAGCGGTACCACGGTTCAGGAAGTCAACAGGCTTCTCAAACAGTTCGATGAAACCAGACGGATGATGAAAATGATGACAAGCAACAAAAACGCCGCACGAATGATAGGCAGACGTTAAAACCACATCGCCATGTATAAAATAATCGACGGAAAGCTGACAGCAGGTCTCATCAAGAATGAGATTGCCCTGAAAGTGGCTGAAAGAGCCAAATCGGGGAAGAAAATTCCCCACCTGGCCGCTATCCTGGTCGGGTCAAACGCTTCAAGCGAAACTTATGTCGCGAATAAGATTAAAGACTGCGGAGAGGTTGGATTCCGGTCCACCCTGGTAAGGATGAATGACGATGTTCCTGAAGAAGAGCTTCTTGAAGCAATCCGGAAGCTTAACAACGATCCGGATATCGACGCTTTCATTGTCCAGTTGCCTCTGCCGGAACATATTTCCGAGAACCGTATTATAGAAGCCATTGATCCTGAGAAGGATGCCGACGGCTTTCACCCGGTCAACATTGGCAGGATGGTTGTAGGTCTTGAAGGCTACCTGCCTGCTACTCCCTTTGGTATAGTGGAGCTTCTGAAGCGCTATGACATCGAAACCTCCGGCAGGGAATGCGTTGTGATCGGCCGAAGCAATATTGTCGGGCGTCCTCTCAGCATACTGCTTTCCCGGAAAGGCACGGATGCAACGGTAACACTTGTTCACAGCAGAACCAGGGATATTGCTTCACATCTCAGGAGAGCCGACATCATAGTTGCCGCCCTCGGATCGCCGGGATTCGTGACAGCCGGTATGATTAAACAAGGGGCAGTGGTGATTGACGTTGGAACAACACGTGTTCCTTCACCATCTGCCAGATCGGGTTGGAAGCTTGCCGGTGATGTTGATTTTGATAATGTGGCCCCGTTGTGCTCCTGGATCACTCCTGTTCCGGGAGGAGTGGGACCGATGACAAGGGTTGCCCTGCTTCGCAATACACTGATGGCGGTTGAATTAAAATAGATTCATACCGCGGAAATAAAGGTCAAACCCGCCTTTTCCCCCCGGCCTGTTCGAGGAAAACAGAAGAAACATATTGGTGAAATTCTCGTCTCCGCCAAGTATAGGCCGGTATTCATCCCATGAACTGTTTATTTCCGGTCCGAAGTTTACCGGAGCTGACCATGCTCCATTCTCAAATCTGGAATAATACAGATCAAATCCTCCAAATCCTCCTTCACGATCAGAGGCAAAGACCATTATCTTCCTGTATATAAAGGGACATTTGTCTTCTCCCGCGCTGCTCAGCGATTCCACCTTTACCGGAGCCAATCCTTCCTGGGAAAACCATTCGTCTACACTCTGCATCGTCAGCTTCGGATACATCCAGATATCATAGCCGCCGTCAGCGTCACTGCAGAAATAAGCAGTGTCCTGACAGGTGTTGAAACAAAAATAGGCTTCATTGGCAGCTGTATTAAGCAAGGTAAGAGGCTTTACATCTGATATTTCGGGAAGATCGGAGCCGAACCAGGGAAGATTCATTGTATATCTGAAATCCAGATCCCCTTCAGTATTTTCCGACGATACCACAAGATACTCGTAACCGTCGAGCGGACTGTAAAGCCTGTAAGGGCCAAGGTCGTCACCGGTAGTATTGACTTTCGATACCAGTTGCGAAAGAAAGGGATCAGGCGCCATTTCCGTCTTTAAGAAAAAATCTCCGTTCTTCTGCGCGAAATTGTAGACAAACATTCCGTGAACCAGATCAAACTGGCCGCCCTCGCTTTCCCTGTTGCTTGAGAATATAATGGGATGGATACCTGTCAACTGATGAATATCAATATTGTAATCGTCATATGGCGAGTTTAGCTCAGACAGTATTATCAGGGAATCGGGAAATGTGCCTTTTTCTATCAAATCATCTCCGGATTTTTTACAGGATGGCGTGAGCATAAGTGTCAGCACGGCAATTGTTGAAACAATGTAAATGTTTTTCATTTCGGGATTGATTAAGGTTTTGGTCTGTATTGAATTAAAACGAATTATGGAAAATAAAATTATAGCTCATGGCTATAAATAAAAAACCGGGTTTTTGCCCGGTTTTTCGAAGGTAGAATTTAGGTTAATTCCAGGGTAAATAATATATATAGGGTTAGAGTATGCTTACAACGAATAGATGAAAAAAATGGCCGGAAGGTTGCGTTGAAAGTGAAAAAAATCGCGAATCCCGACAGATATTTCTGTATTATATTGATTTGTAGTTGTTTGTAAAATTATAAAAAAGTTGATAATATGATCCGGACCACAAATGTATTATTTAAAATGTTATTAATTTTGTGCTCAATATTTTAGAGCTGATGGAAGACTCTATGTACAATTTCCTCTATGAGGATGATTTGGATAATGCCATCCGTAAGTTTGAGCGGATGAAAAAGGATA
>Ga0302246_1001842_pt1 | contig 13846 bp, 14 predicted proteins | sample AAG_UR_Trp_MG_FD_193533 | JGI IMG/M metagenome (GOLD analysis project Ga0302246, IMG submission 193533) | Enriched activated sludge microbial communities from anaerobic digester in WTTP, New Holstein, Wisconsin, United States - AAG_UR_Trp | ecosystem: Engineered > Bioreactor > Anaerobic >...
AGCTGGCGCAGTGTATCAACAGAGAACCCGGGTATGGAATGGGATGACATCTCTGTCCGGGAAGATGCCTGCAAAATAACCAGTATTACCCGGAGGAAGTGAAAATTCACATATTATTTTTACCTGAAAGATTGTTTTGAGAAGAAATTTCCGGGAGATATCCGGCAGGCTAAGGATATTAAAACCGGGTATCAAACCTTTGATTCATCAGATACATGTGATAGATATGCCAGATAAAGCCTTTTCTTATTCGTTTTTTATCCTCGTTGTTGTTTGTCTTTTTGGCGCAATATCACCAGCTCTTGCAGTGAACCCGGATGAAATTGAAAACCATCTGGTATCGCAGGATGTTTCACGGGCTTTCGCTGAAGCAGCACATATCGAATATATCATTTCCGGCAGCCCTGGACTGGAATACGGGTCCTGGGAAGGCACTGTGTTAACCCCGGAGCCTCTCGTCATATATGATACCAATGGCCAACCGCTTTTTTACCAGTTTGAAGTGTGCAAAGATGATCTCCCTCTTGGAGGAATCAGGATCGGAGCAAGCAGAGTCCTCCCGTCATCTGTCATGGCCATCGACCTTACTCCCCCATATTGGAATAACGAAGATGCAAAAGACACGGTATTGCAACTTTTTTCGCACATGTTTCCCGGATGCACTATCAATTCGACATATCCCGTATGCTACGATTATCCCAGGATCGGGCAGAAAATAACCTTCACAAGGCCGGAATCAACGGTCAATGAAGAATTAATTGTCGATTTTGCCACGGCGTCTCCGGTTCCGGAGGAAAACTCGCGGTCTTACTACGAAGGTATCGGAGAGAGGGCTGTAATGGATAACCGGGCAGCCTGGGATGAGGAGGAATCGATTCACAGAATTATCCTTGAAAAGGCCCAGGCATATGGGTATGCTCAAACGACCCCTTTCAGCCAGGATAAAATGCAGGCCCTCCGTGAAACTACGACGGTGCATTACGGGGCAGGTTCGGGCGAGCCGGTTGACCTCGGCGCAGGAGACACAACTGCGGGCGGGAAGAAGACCCTTCCCCTCACCTTGTACCCTCAACAAAGTGGTGATTGGTGTGCCGTTGCCTCAATACAGATGATATCAGACTATTTTGGCACTTATTTCAGTCAGGACGATATTGCACGCCTGACGAATACCCGGGGTGGTATGTATGTCGAGGATCAGGTGGAATTTTTCATAAAGCACCTCGGGAAGGAGGAGACTTATGCTGATTATAACCCCTCGTTTAAGAAAGAGATGGCTGAGATCGCAAACAACCGGCCGTTTGGCAGCAATGTCGAGTCTCCCACTGTAGCTGGTGGTCATGCACGGGTGGGTGCCGGATACAACGATGACTGGGGGAGGAAAGAGATCTTCATCTATGATCCATGGCCTGTGAACCAGGGGTCGGTTTATTGGGAACCGTTCTCATCTGAATCCCATCTCTGCGATGTATTCATTCGGGGATCGGGCTCTCCCCGGATAGAGCCACCTGTTGCCCGTTTCAGCTACTCGTTTGATAAAACCACGGTGGCCTTCACCGATCTTTCAACCGGGAACCCGGACGAATGGTACTGGACATTTGGCGATGGCACAACCGCAACTTCACAAAACCCCACACATACCTATTCCCAACCCGGTTCCTACTGGGTATCCTTCACTGCCTCCAATAGCGGCGGGAGCTCGCGGTCCATTCTTGCGGTTTACATCCCTGGAGAAACTCCAACGGCTGCGCCGACGACTGCACCGACTATACCGGTTACGGTGTATCCCACGATATTCCCGAAGGTAATTCCAACGATAGGTCCGACAACTGTACCGACTATACCGGTTACGGCGTATCCCACGATATTCCCGAAGGTAATTCCAACGATAGGTCCGACAACTGTACCTACTATACCGGTTACGGCGTATCCCACGATATTCCCGAAGGTAATTCCGACGGCTGCGCCGACCATATCACCAATCTCCCCTATACCCGTTGCAAGCTTCCAGCACGTGATAAAGGGAACCCACGCAGTGTTCGTGGATACTTCGGACGCGAATCCGATGGAATGGTCGTGGAACTTTGGCGACGGGAAGAGCTCGATGGTCCGGAATCCAACTCATACCTATGAAAAGCCCGGAACCTACACTATCACCCTGACGGTCTCCAATAGTGCGGGAAGCTCAACAGCTTCAAAGGTGTTAATAATAAAGTAACACTATCCCGGACAAGATCAGGTGCCCGATCGATATGTCCGATAAAACGAATGGACAGGATGCCGCCATGTTCCGACGGATCCAATGCAAACCGCGGGGACGAACAACCTGAAGGCAAAAAACCGGGTTATTCTTCGTTTTCCTGCCTCCGGAACGTCTCCACAAGGCTCACTTCGTTCACCTCGGGGATGGACTCCAGGCTCTCATGGACAACCCGGCTCCGCCACAGCACCCAGCGGCGGTCATAGTTGATCCCCGGAGGGAGGGTGATAGTGATAACGCCGTCGTTGAACGCGACTTCCATGTCCCTGCCGGCAAAGAGACGGATGAGACCTTTCACCTTTTCCACGGCATCGCTGACTGCGGACTCGACCCTGAACCAGTAATGAAGTTCCTTTCCTGCCAGCGGGTGGTTGAAGTCGATCAGCACCCGGTTCCCGATGACATCCACGACAGTACCCTCGCCCTTGTCCGGTACCTTGATGGTATTTCCCACCTTTGGCTTTTCCGAAAAGGAGTTCTTATTGAAGGCCTCGATCCGTTCCTTTTCACGGGGGCCGAAAGCCTTCTCGGGAGGGACATCGATCTCTGCCTCGTCGCCGATTTCCCTGCCTTCCAGCGCTTCATCGAGCCCGAGGATAACGTGCTGGCTGCCGATCCGGATAGTAACCGGCCCATAGGGGGCTCCGGAACTGTGGATGCCGGCATCCTTCGCTGTTTCTTCATCGGTAGTATCAAAGACCGCACCGGCTGCGCTGCCGGTATAGCTGAGCGTGATAAAATCTCCCTTCTCCAGCGGCATAAAATCTGCACCTCTGTCTATATTACAAAGAGAGAAAGATACATAAACCTGTGGAAGGCTGAAAGGCTATGCTCGAGGTAGAAATAAAAGCCCGCGTGGAGGATCCTGGAGCGATCCGGGACAGGCTCCTCCACAACCATGCCAGCCCGAAAGGCCGTGTACATGAGCATGATATCTATTACAACGCTCCCGACCGCGATTTCGGGAAAACAGATGAAGCGCTCCGTCTGCGGTATACCGGGGACGGGTGCCTGCTCACCTACAAGGGGCCGAAGATAAAGGAGTTCAGGCTCAAGGCCCGCGAGGAGCTGAACACCGGGGTTGAGTCCGGGAATGTCATGGGGGCGATCTTTGAGCGGCTGGGTTTTTGGCCGGTTGCGGAAGTGGAAAAGTGGAGGGAGTATTTCGAATACCGGGGAACACTGGTCTCCCTTGATGAGGTGAAGGGGCTCGGCACGTTTGTCGAGATCGAGGCCCGTGCCGGCACGGAAAGTGAAGATCCCCAGGAACTCGTCATGGAAATCGCAAAAGAGATTGGGGTGAAAGGAGAACCGATCCTCTCTTCCTATCTCGAACTCCTGCTCGCTAAACGGTGATCAGTTCGATTCCTATCGCTTTTGGCTCCGGACCGAAATGGATGAGGGCACATTCACCCGTTGCCGCCATGCCGGGGTTGACAACCCTGACACCATCTTTCTCCACAATACCCTTCGCTTCGTGGATATGGGCACAGCAGACGAGATCAAATGAAGGCAGGTGTTTCAGAACGCTCCGGCTCCCCACATGGTTTTCCCCTGCAAGGTCGAGGATCCCAAATGGCGGCGCATGGCTGAGAAGGACGTTGTGCACGGCCCGCTCCCGCCTGGGAATGACTGCCGACAGGATCTCATCGATCTGGTGATCGGTCAGCTCGAACGGTGTGCAAAACGGCGTCGGGTTGGAACCTCCAACTCCGATTATGGATATCCTCCCGAGGCCGAAATGGGAACGATGAACACAGACGCAATCTGACTGTTCCAGGAACTCGACCATATCTGGCGGATCGCAGTTGCCAGGCACGGCAAAGGCTGGAACGTCGATACGCGAGAGGAGATCGATTGCCGATTCTGCAGGACCCATGTTGGTGATATCGCCAGCGATAAAGACAGCATCCGGGTTCAGGTCCAGGAATGCATCAAGTTTCCCGTATTCCCCGTGGAGATCGGCCAGGAGGAGAACGTTTTCCATACCCTATTCATTCGGCTGTGGCATGAGAAAATCCTATCTCCAGTGAACGCCATGACCCGGTCAGTTTCCCCCGGAGGGCGAGCGAACCGAGTAGATGGGAGAGATCGCGGGAGAGCGGCCGGGGGCTTGTTCTCCCCAGCGGTGTGCCAGGGAGCGGTAGGAAGGGATGGGCGTGAATCTTCCCATACCGGGCAATCCACCGTATAAGATCAGCCGTCGCCTGCTGGTCATCATCGCTCTCGAAGGGAAACCCTACGATGATATCGACCACTGGTGTCAGGCCAACCTGGGTGCACATCTCCACCGCTTTGACGACATCTTCGACACAATGCCCGCGGGAAATCCGCTGAAGGACAGAATCGCTCCCGGACTGTGCGCCGAACTGGATGGCGGTGTTTGCGCAGTACCGGGTGACAAGGCCGAGTGTTTCCTCTGTAATAAACTCGGGTCGGACTTCGCTTGGAAACGTGCCGAAGTAGATGTTGTTCCGGAGAGCGGACAGGAGTTCTTTGAGTCGATGAGGACGCGGCTGCCTGCCATCCGATCCATAGGCAAAGGCATTCGGGGAGACAAACCTGGCATCCCGGTACCGGGAGGCGTATTTTACAATACCTGCCACGCTCCGGTGACGCATGACCGTTCCGAATATCCGCGGGGTCTGGCAGTAGGAGCACGAGAACGGGCATCCCCGCGAGATCTCGACATACCCTTTCATCCGCGAAAAGGGAGGAAAGGCGTCGAGGACGACATTTGATGCCGGGGGAATGTAGCCGTCCCTGGTGGCAACCCCCGGCAGGTTGACCGCCCGCCCGTCCCTGATACGGGAGAGGAGTTCAGGAAGCAGGTATTCACCTTCCCCGACCACCACGTAATCGGCAAAGCCGGCGACCTGGCGCCAGCAGGCAGTAGCATGCGGCCCTCCGGCTATGGTGATACAGCCTGCCTCTGCCATTTCAGGAGCAAGGTCGCGGACATTCAGGGAATTGAGGCTGTAGCAGGTAACATCGTTTAGGGGACGATCCGTTGGTTCGAGGAAGAACCCATCCTGCTCGCAGGCAGCATAGAGTGCGGCATACGTGTTCCTTGTTGCCGGGGTATACCGCCAGTTAACCCTCATATCCGGCCATCCATCTCCATTCGATAATAAAAAGAGAGCGATCCCGGAATCAGGCCCGGGTACGGTAGGGGAGATCCCGGTCGATAATCCTGTAAGTGCTGCCGGTGTTGAGGGTGACCCACACTTCGATCCGGTCGGTTCCCCGGGTGCCCTGTAAAATCAGCTCCTCCCCTTTGACAGGGGGGAGGTGCCCGGAATGCACGGTACGGTCAGGATGGGTTACCCTGACCAGGATGTCCGTGACCGCGATCTGCCCTCTGCCTCCAGAGAACGAAACTCTGACGGATGCCTTGCTGGTATCCTTCTCGTCGATCTGGATGGTAACCTCCTTGCCAGGAGGCAGGGTAGTTACGGGCTCTACGGCAGAGACTTTGTCCTCTCCGTCGGGCATGATGCCTGTGCATCCTGCAAGAAGGAGAAGGAAGATTGAGGTCGCAACAGGGACAAGCAGGGATGTCTTCATGGAACTATCGTTACGCCGCCAACCAGAAAAACCAGCTCATGCGGATGGTCCGGGGAGAAGGTCCCCTTCATATTCGACGATACCTTCTGTCCCGTTCACCCGTACCAGGGTACCTGGTTTTAACCGGTCCAGCGCAATCTCGGGCTGGTCCACCATGGGGATATCGCCGATGATAGCGCCGACAGCGATGATAGGGTCGGCACGGGTATTGATGATTGCAGCCGGAGCCTTCCCGTTCCTTTTCAGTGCGTACAGGACATAGGAACCAACAGTCGATCCTTTTCCGTGCCCGAATGCGAGCACCGTCCCCGCTATACTCTGGCCTTCCAGCGGATGGCCCCTCTCCACCACCGTCCCGGTCTCCGGATTGACACCCGAAAGAAAAGAGATGGGAGCGGGGCTCACAAGGAGCCTGCCGGTTGCGCACCCCCGTGATATTCCCCGTGCCCGGAATAGCAAAACCACACCTAATAAATGTATGGAAAACCGAGTATAATAGTAATATGGAAGAATCCATCCTCAATACCGGAGGCGACTCCGAGCTTGCCTCCAAGCTTAAACTTCAGGATCTCGAGTCTCAGATCCTCGACCTCAAGGTCAAGAACGAGGAGATGAGCAGGGAGGTCGCCCAGCTGAGGCGGGAGAATAATCAGCTCAAGAGGATGCCGCTCTTTGTCGCCGTTGTTGTCGATATCCTTGGATCCGGAGAGGTCTATCTCCGGCAGCAGGGCAATAACCAGGAATACATCACCCACGTTAACGATGACCTCTTCAAGCAGCTCAAGCCCGGAACCAAGGTCGCTGTTAATAACGCCCTCTCTGTCGTGAGGATCGTGGGCAACATTTTCGATTCCCGGGTGAGAGTCATGGAGCTTGAGGAGTCTCCGGCGGTGACCTTCGAGCATATCGGCGGACTTGAAAAAGAGATCGAGGAAGTCAGGGAAGCGGTTGAATATCCTCTCACAAAACCGCATATCTACGAGCGGGTGGGAGTTGAGCCGCCAAAGGGGATCCTCCTGTTCGGCCCGCCGGGGACAGGGAAGACCCTGATTGCAAAAGCTGTTGCCCACGAGGCAAGGGCAACCTTCATACGGATGTCGGGTAGCGAACTGGTCCACAAGTACATCGGTGAAGGTGCCCAGCTTGTGCGGGAGCTCTTCGCGCTTGCGAGGGAGAAGTCACCATCCATCGTGTTCATCGATGAGATCGATGCTGTGGGATCAACCAGGACAAATGACGGGACATCCGGCAGCGCGGAGGTTCAGCGGACACTGATGCAGCTCCTTGCGGAGATGGACGGGTTTGACACACGGGGGGATGTCAGGATAATGGCTGCCACCAACCGGGTCGATATGCTCGACCCCGCCCTTCTGCGCCCGGGCAGGTTCGATCGGGCGATCGAGATCCCGCTGCCGGATCCTGCAGCCCGGAAAGAAATTCTGAAGATCCATTCCCGGAAGATGCACCTCGAAGACGTTGATCTCGACAGGATCGTTGAGATGACCGAGAACACCACCGGCGCCGAGCTACAGGCGGTCTGCCGTGAAGCTGGCATGATGGCCGTCCGGAAAGAGGCAACCGGCGTCTCGCAGGATGATTTCGAAAAAGCGGTCCGGAAGGTCAAGGCAGAGGTCATCCTCGATCTCCGGATGTATACCTGATAGTTTCCCTGCCAGACCACCACTTTTTTCCATGAAAATCGCATACGCGATTTTCATTTTGTATACCTGTGTATCGGAAAGAATCATGTGATTTTTTTCGCATGTTTAATTTCAATCCCATTGAGCGGGCTGCATGGATAGGAGAAAGGTGCTTTCTTTCGGGCAACTTTTCCGGGAATCCTGAGATTGAACGGGGAGCCTATAAGTCCTGCATAGGCATATATTCACCAACAGGCCAATGAATGTCCTTTTCCTGCCCCGGGAAGGAGTTGCCCTTTATCGCGAACTCCTCGCATCTGAGACGAGCCGGCATGCCCTCCGGTTTTACCGGCCGCGGGAGACGCCCTGCGGGGTGGAGATCACAGTTGCAACGCTTGGCAGCGCCCTCGCCATCGCCGCCGATCTGCGCTGGTACCTGAAGCGTTACATGCGGGGGGTTCTTTTCGAGATAGCCCCCGGCATCTACAGCTCCCATCGCCTGGCCCGGGAAGTATATTTCGACCGGGAAATCACCCTCTCTGATCGATGGGATTTCCGGCTCATATACCGGGTACGGGACGGGTTCGTGGTCCGCGAAGAGCAGATCCTTCCGGGGTCGGAGCGGCAACGTCTGGGGCCGGACGAGATCGAGGTCTGGTGCACCGAAGATGAGTTCCACGGTGGGAGCGGTTCAGTTGCCGATGAAGACGATGCCAGAGAGCATGACGATGAGGAGTGAAGGGGGGGTCCACGCTCTCCTTTTTTTCAGCGCCCGGGTATTGATATATCAACTGATAATTCCATCTGATTGACTTTTTTGTTACAATAACATGGTTTAATTCTCAATCTCGCAATAATCTCCGTGTACCTTGCAGGATTCTATCCTCCTGCTGGTATGATTGCACGGTGATACCATGGAAAAACCTTACCGTTTTATGGGAATTATCGGATTATTATTGATAGTTGGATTCCTGCTCCTTTCTGCAGGGTGCACTGAAGAAAAAGAGGCACCGCTGAACGCATATTTCGCAGCGGGTCTCAAGAAACCCATGGACGTGGTGATTGCGAAATACACCAGTGCCACCGGGAAAACAGTTATCCCCAACTATGGACCGTCCGGCGGACTCTATACCCAGATCATCCAGGGACAGCCCTGTGACCTGTACTATTCTGCGGATTACAACCTGATCGAGAAACTTGAAGCGGAGGGCAAAGTAACCGAGGCTGAAAAGTTCATGAAGGAATTCGTCGTGATGACGGTTTCAAAGACCGGCAGAGAAAAAGGGATACGGACCGCGTCCGACCTCACCGGTAAAAACATTGTTGTGGCGGTTGCCGATCCCAGTGCCCCGGTCGGTGTCTATTCCGAGAACGTGTTGAAGAACCTTGGCCTTTGGGACCAGTTGAACGCCATCGGCAACATCAGGACCCGGCCGGGCACCGTGAACCAGGTAGCCCTGATGGTGGAGAGTGACGAGGTGGATGCCGGGTTTACCTACAGCAGCACGGCGGTCCTCTACAAACTGGACACGGCTGAGAAATACGGCTATGACCTGTCAGAAGAGATCGTCTTTGGCGATGCGATAATCAAGGGAGGAAACGAGGCAGGAGCAAAGGCCTTCAGGGACTTTGTCCGTCAGAACAGCGAGGAGTTCACCCAGTACGGCTGGGAGCTGTATGCGTAAGGTCAGTATCTGGGAAGTCCTCTTTGTCCCCCTCTTTTTTCTTCTGATCGTCTACCCGGTCCTTGCCATCATCGGGAACGTGACAATGGAGGGGATGATAAAGACCTTTGACGACCCAATTTTCTGGGACGCGGTCAAGAACACGCTCGTCACCGCCTTCTTTGCCGCTCTGCTCGGTGTGCTGATGGCGCTAGGCTTTGGCTACTTCTACATCTTCCATCCCGGGACGATCGTCTACAAAATTGCCGATTTTATGAACGATCTCCCCATCGCCCTTCCCCATACCGTAGCCGGTCTCGCACTGCTGCTCGCATTCGGAAGGAACATGTTCGGGTTCATCGGTCCGACCGGTCTCGCCTTCACCCTCGTTGCCGTAGTGCTTGCCATGTTCTTTGTCTCGTACCCCCTTGCAGCCCGGACCATCGCCTCTGCTGCCGAGGAGATCGACATGGAACAGATTAACGTGGCACGGACCCTTGGCGACAACCCGCAGAAGGCATATCAGCGGGTCGTGATCCCGTTGCTTGGTGAAGCGATCTTTTCGGGATTCGTGCTCAGTTTTTCCCGGTCCATATCGGAATTCGCGGCAGTTATCATGTTTGGCGGCAATGTGCCGGGAATGACCCAGGTGCTTGCCAGTTACGTCTTTACCAAGGTCGAAGAAGGAGAAGTCAGCATGGCGGTAACGGCCAGCGCGTTCTGTATCCTGCTTTCCCTGATGCTCGTGGTAATCCTTCGTATGCGGGAGAAGTTACATGCTCGAAGCGCAGAATCTGCATAAATCATTCGCTGCACACCGGGTACTGAAAGGAGTATCAATCTCCGTTCATCCCGGTGAGATACAGGTCCTGATCGGGCTGAACGGCAGCGGAAAGACAACCTTGCAGCGGGTCCTCACCGGCATCCTTGAGCCGGACCAGGGAACGGTCAGTATCGGGGGCCAGGATATCACGGCACTGCCTCCCGAAGACCGCAGGATCGGGTATGTGCCCCAGCACACGGCGTTGTTCAAGCACCTCACGGTCAGGGAGAATATCCTGTACCCCCTTCGAAACGGCAGGGGATCGGAGGAGACCTTTCATGAAATTGTGAAGTTGCTCTCTCTTGAACCCTATCTCGAATGGAAACCGCACAAACTCTCAGGGGGATTTCGGGCACGGGTAGCACTTGCCAGGGCGCTGGTATCGGCGCCACGGGTCATGCTCCTCGATGAGCCTATAACCGAGGTAGACCGGGCCAAGAAAGAGTACATCCTGCCGCTGTTCAGGGAAGTCCTCCTGCAGTTGAACATCCCGGTCCTGTACATCACCCATGACCCCTGGGAGGCGGGCCAGATCGGCACGTCCTTCCTTGTCATGAAAGATGGAATCATTAATCGAATCGATTCACCCGAAGAGGCTTTCGCGCTGATCCGGGAACAGGCCCGGATCAACGGGGAATAACTCCCCAGAAACCCTCCTTTTTTTGATGCCTTTGGTGCAGCGCACCGGGAGTACCCTGCCGTTATCTGCGGGCACACCGGTGAATTGGATGCCGGTCCGGCTTTGCAGGAAACCACGGGTTAAGGCAATAACTGTGGTATTCCTGCAGTTTTTGTAACAAAAAGAGCTCTACACCACTCATTTAATGCTTTTTCTCGTGAAACCCAGATCATCCCCATGGAGTCTATCATAGCAACCCCGGAGTTCCAGGTCAGCCTCCTCCTCTTTGCAGCTCTGGGAGGATACCTGCTCGCCTCCCGGATCAACCAGTCTGCAGTGGTGGGCATCATCCTGGTCGGGGTTCTGATCGGCCCTAGCGTTCTTGGACTGGTCAGCTACAATGAATTTGTCAGGGGCCTGGCCCACCTTGGGGCCGTTACCCTCCTCTTCGTGATTGGATTTGAGTTCAAGCTGGAGGATATCCTCAAACCTGCATATGCTTTCGTCGCCCTGGCCGGGGTGATAGTCCCCTGGATCGGGGGATATGCAACGGCGATGTGGGCGGGCATGGACTTTACAAGTGCGCTCTTCATCGGCACTGCACTTACGGCAACCAGTATTGCAATAACCGCAAACGTCCTGCAGGAGATCAACAAGCTCCAGACCGGACCGGCCAGGGCTATAATCGGTGCAGCAGTGATCGATGACGTGCTCGGCCTGATCGCACTGGCGATCACCAATGACGTTGTGGCGGGTGCCTTTTCCCCTTCGATCATCGCATTTATCCTCCTGAAAGTCGTGCTCTTTCTGGCACTGGCCGGAGCATTCGGGATCTTTGTTGTGAGCAGGTTCCTGGTAAAACTCGACAGGACACCCTTTGTTGCCAGGTACCCGGAGTTCATCTTCATCTTTGCCATGATGTTTGCCTTCCTCTATGCCATGATCGCAGAGATGGCAGGGCTTTCTGCAATCGTTGGAGCCTTTATCGCGGGGATTTCATTTGAGAAGCTTTCCCTGGAAACGAGTCTTGATGTCAGGGAAGGTGCCAAATTCCTGAAGATCATCTTTGCCGCCATCTTCTTTGTCTCCCTGGGGGTCATTGCCGATTTCAAAGCGGTAACCCTGGATATCCTGCCATTCCTGGTGGTCCTGACGATCGTGGCCATCATCACCAAGGTTGTGGGCTGCGCCATCCCCGCACGATTTGCCGGGATGTGCAGGAAAGACGCCCTCATCATCGGGTTCGGGATGGCCCCCCGCGGCGAAGTGGCCATGATCGTAGCCCTGATCGGGCTTGAAAGGGGTTATATCGGCCAGGTTGTCTTTGTGGCCATCATACTGATGAGCCTGTTTACCACCCTGATTACACCCATCGTGTACAGGAACTGGTTCTTCAAAGGGGAATACTGCGAACCGGGACCTTCGTCCTGACCGCTTCGTTCCAGGCAATCCGGATTACAGCGATCCTGCGGGAAAAAAATATGTAAATAATTATCCGGGGTCTGCTTTCAGGCAAACATCGCGCCAAAGCTGCTGGCGAACTTCTGGCGATCGAAGTCGAGCCCGATCTTCTCGATGGCGTTCAGGAAATCGCTTCTCGAGACAGCATCATGCTCCTTGCGAATGGCAAACATGCCAGCCTCCATGCAGATGGCCCGGAGATCTGCGCCATTTTTCCCCTCCGTGAGGAATGCGATCTCGCGAAGATCGACCTCATCATCGAGCCGCATCTTCCGGGTATGCACGTTCAGGATGGCAAGCCGCCCCTCGATGTCCGGGAGCGGGATCTCGATGATCCGGTCGAACCGGCCTGGCCGGAGGAGCGCCCGGTCGAGGATGTCGATTCGGTTCGTCGCCCCGATGATCTTGACATCACCCCTCCGCTCAAACCCGTCCATGCCGGCGAGGAGCTGCATCAGGGTCCGCTGAACCTCCCGGTCTCCTGATGTGGTGGCCTCGGTCCGGGAAGCACCGACGGCATCGATCTCATCGATGAAGATGATGGTAGGCGATTTCTTCTTTGCCAGGTCGAAGAGCTCCCGCACCAGCCGGGCACCCTCCCCGATATACTTCTGGACCAGTTCTGATCCCACCACCCGGAGGAAATAGGCGTTGGTCTCATGGGCCACCGCCTTGGCAAGCAGGGTCTTCCCGGTCCCGGGCGGCCCGTGGAGGAGGACTCCCTTGGGCGGTTCTATGCCGATCCTGTCAAAGACTTCGGGCTTCATGAGCGGGAGCTCGACGGCTTCACGGATCTCGAGGATCTGGCGGTCAAGGCCGCCTACATCGTCATAGCTCTCCTCCGGGGTCTCGACCACTTCCATGCCGTACACCGCGGCATCGTAACTCTCGGGAAGGATGTCGATGACCGCCAGGGACTGCTGGTTGAGCGTGCACCTGACCCCCGGTTTGAGGTTTTCGGGGTCGATGCACATGGAACTCCGGACGAGGAACCGCGGCCCGGCGCTGCTCCTGACGATGACCCGGTTGGCATCGATTATATCGGTGACCGTGCCGATGACCAGCGGAGGGCTTCGCAGCTGTTCGATCTCGCTCTTGAGCTTGCGCACCTCCCGTTCGTACCGGATCTTCTGGGTCTCGATGTACCGCTTGTCCGACTCGATCTGGCGGAGCTGTTCACGGAGTTCCAGGTTGCGTGTCTCCATGTTGGTTACGCGGTCGAGAAGGTATCGGCATAATTCCTCAGGATTCTGGGGCTCCTGCGGTTGCCGGGCGCTTTCTGCCATCTTTTCCCTCAATTAACTATATAGGGAAAAATGGCTATAAAGATGTTTGCGATTAGAACATGCAATGTGAACTATGCGGCGCAAAGATCCAGGGGCAGCCAAAGACGGTCAGGATTGAAGGGGCCCTGCTCGAAGTCTGCGCCCAGTGTGCAAAGCACGGGACCGAAGTGCAGATACCGAAGAAAGCTGAAGGGAGAGGAAAGCCGGTTGCCGGAAAACCGGTCCCTTCCCCAACCCCTGTCCGCCGGCGCCGTGATGTTTTGGACATGATCGAGGGGGAGATTGTCGATGACTATGGCGATCGTATCCGGAATGCCAGGATGGAGCGGGGATGGACCCAGAAAGACCTGGCAATGGAGCTCAAGGAAAAGGAACTTCTTATCAAGAAGATTGAAAAGGGAGACCTGATACCTGAAGACGATGTCCGGATCAAGCTCGAACGGGCGTTAAACATCCGTCTTATCGACATCTCCGAAGAAACCTCTGAGAAAAAGAAGGGCGGAAAGGTGGTCCCGACCCTTGGAGATGT
>Ga0302246_1001856_pt1 | contig 13771 bp, 10 predicted proteins | sample AAG_UR_Trp_MG_FD_193533 | JGI IMG/M metagenome (GOLD analysis project Ga0302246, IMG submission 193533) | Enriched activated sludge microbial communities from anaerobic digester in WTTP, New Holstein, Wisconsin, United States - AAG_UR_Trp | ecosystem: Engineered > Bioreactor > Anaerobic >...
CTTTCCAACATCATGCGTGTGATCTCGCGCCGCATGCGCAACGCCAACGCCATGAGGCTCTCGCCGGCGGCGCAGTACGAATCGGGCCGCACGCGCCTGGAGCACGACCTGCTGGGCGAGCGCCCGGTGCCCTACGAGGCCTACTACGGCGTGCAGACGCTGCGCGCCATGGAGAACTTCGACATCAGCGGCGTCACGCTGAATTTCTTCCCCGTGCTGATAGAATCGCTGGCCCTGGTGAAGAAAGCGGCCGCGCTGGCCAACCGCGACCTGGGCCTGCTGGAGGACGGCGTCGCCGGTGCCGTCATCGCCGCCTGCGACGACCTGGCCATGGGCAAGCTGCACAACCACTTCACGGTGGACATGATCCAGGGCGGGGCCGGCACCTCCACCAACATGAACGCCAACGAGGTGATAGCCAACCGCGCGCTGGAACTGCTGGGGCGCGAGAAGGGCGACTACGCCGCCTGCCACCCCCTCAACCACGTCAACCTCTCGCAGTCCACCAACGACGCCTATCCCACCGCCGTGAAGATAGCCCTGATAAAGAGCAACGCCCGGCTGGTGGAAACGCTGGAGACGCTGGTGGCCTCCTTCGAGGCCAAGTCCCGGGAGTTCTCGCGCGTCATAAAGATGGGGCGCACGCAGCTGCAGGACGCCGTGCCGATGACGCTGGGGCAGGAGTTCGGGGCCTACGCGGCCACGCTGCGGGAGGAGGGCGAGCGCCTGCAGCAGAACGCGCGGCTCTTCCTGGAGGTCAACATGGGGGCCACCGCGATAGGCACCGGGATCAACTCCGACCCCGACTATCCCCGGAAGGTGATAGCGCGCCTGCGCGAAGTGACCGGCCTGGACATGGCGAACTCGGCCGACCTGGTGGAGGCCACGCAGGACACCGGGGCCTTCGTGATGTACTCCGCCGCGGTGAAGCGGCTGGCGGTGAAGCTCAGCAAGATCTGCAACGACCTGAGGCTGCTCTCGTCCGGCCCGCGCGCCGGCATCAACGAGATCAACCTGCCGCCGATGCAGCCCGGCTCGTCGATAATGCCCGGCAAGGTCAACCCGGTCATTCCCGAGGTGGTCAACCAGATAGCCTTCAAGGTGATAGGCAACGACCTCACGGTCACGCTGGCCGCCGAGGCGGGACAGCTGGAACTCAACGTGATGGAGCCGGTGATCGTCTACAGCCTGTTCGAGTCGATAGAGATGCTGCGCAACGGCATGGCCACGCTGCAGAGGCGCTGCGTGGACGGCATCACCGCCAACGAGGAGCGCTGCCTGGCGCTGGTGCGCGGCAGCATAGGGCTGGTGACCGCGCTGAACCCGCTGCTGGGCTACGAGGCCAGCAGCGCGGTGGCCAGGGAGGCGCTGGAGACCGGCGCGAGCGTTTATGACCTGGTGCTTTCGAAGGGGCTCATGTCCAGGGAGGCGCTCGACAGCGCGCTGGCCCCGGAGAACATGATAGCCCCGCGCAAGATGCCGGCGCGCAAGGAGTAGCCGGCTCCTTTTACTCGGAATCCAGCGCGGAGACGCCGGGCAGCGTGAGGCGCTCGAGGAACTCCAGGCTGGCGCCGCCGCCGGTGGAGACGTGGGTCATCTTGTCCGCCACGCCGGCGATGCGCACGGCCGAGGCCGAGTCGCCGCCGCCGATGATGACGGTCTTGCCCTTCTCCGCCATGACGGCCAGCTCGCGGGCCAGCCGCAGCGTGCCCTCCGACCCTTCCTTTATCTCGAAAGCGCCTATCGGCCCGTTCCACAGGACGGTGCCGGCCTCCGAGAGCAGCTTCACGGCGTGGTCGAGCGATTCTTTGCCGAGGTCGAAGGATTCCCACCCTTCGGGTATCGTCTTCACGTCGCGGCGCAGTTCCCCCACCTTCTGGGCGGCGAAGTCGAACTTGTCGGTCACGACGAAGTCGCGCGGCAGGACTATCTTGTCGCCGTGCTTCTGCAGCAGCTTCCGGGCGGTGTCGAGCATGGACTCCTCGACCAGCGACTTCTGCACGTCGAAGCCTTTTGCCTTGAGCAGGGTGTAGCCGATGCCGCCGCCCACGATCAGCGTGTCTATCTTCTGCAGCAGCGATTCTATGACGCCCAGCTTGCTCGAGATCTTGGAGCCGCCGGTGATGCCGACGAAGGGGCGTTTGGGTTCGCTCACCGCCCCGCCGAGGTAGCGGAGCTCCTTCTCTATCAGCAGGCCGGCCAGCCGGTGCTCGACGTGCCTGGTCACGCCGGTGATGGAGGCGTGGCGGCGGTGGCAGGTGCCGAAGGCGTCGTTGACGTAGACGCCGTCGGAGAGGGCCGCCAGGCCGCGAGCGAAGACCGAGTCGTTCTCCTTCTCGCCGATGGCGAAGCGCAGGTTCTCCAGCATGTTCGGCTTTCCCTTCACGATGGCCGACCTGGCGACCAGCACGCCCGAGGAGGCGATGCTGCCCTCGTGGAAGACCAGGTCCGGCAGGTGGCGGGCGCGCATGTAGTCGGCCACGGGTCTGAGGCTGTGCTTGGCATAGACCTCCTCGCGGGATTTGCCCTTCTTCTCCTGCTTGTCGGGCTCGCCGAAATGCGAGCAGAGTATCGGGGTGGCGCCGGCTTCCAGCAGGTACTTCACCGTCGGCAGCGCCGCCTCTATGCGCGCGGCGTCGGCCACCTCCCCGCCGGAGAACGGCACGTTGAGGTCCAGCCGCACCAGCACGTTCTTCCCGGCGAAGAGCGACCTGTCGGCGCCGGCTATGTTCTTCTTGCGTATGCCGGTCTCGCGCGTCATGATGTCGATGCGCTCGCGCAGGATGCGCTCCACCTCGGCGGCGGCCGACTCCGGCGACATGGCGTGGGTCAGGGTCTCGAGGATATTGTGCGTCTTGATGAAGCTGTCGGAGAGCGGCACCGCGCCGCGGTAGACGTAGCCGCCGTTGGCGTCGACGGTGACCAGTTCGCCTTCCTTCAGCGTCACGTCGGGATCGCCCTTGAAGGTGACGGTGCCCTGCTCCGTGTTTATCGAGGCGTTGGCGCAGCCGACGACGCAGGGCTTGTTGAGCGTGATTGAGGTGATGGCGGCGTGCGAGGTGCGGCCGGGGAAGACGGTCACGACGCCCTGGGAGTTGTTTATGAAGTTGAAGTCCGAGGGTTTGGTGGTCTCGGCCAGGTAGATGATGTTCTCGCGGCCGGCGCGGAACTCCTCGAACCTCGCCGGCGTCAGGGCCAGGCGGCCCCAGGCGATGCCGTGGTTTATCGGCACGCCGGTGCCCACCGGCGGCTTCCACTCGCGGGCGCCGCTGTCGTTGCGCGGCACCGAGACGTAGGCGTTGCCGGCGCAGAGGCGGTCTATGCGGCCGCGGTACTCGTGCACGGAGATGAAGCCCTTCTTCATCAGGTCCGTGTCTATGACCAGCCGGGCGTAGGTGCTCACCGTGGCGCGCCTGGCCTGCAGCAGCCAGAGCTCGTCGTCCTCGACGGTGAACTCCAGGTCCAGCTCGTGCTTGAGCCGGCGCTCCAGGAGGGCCTTATACTTCTCCAGGCCCGCGCGTATCCTGGGCGGGATGGAGGCGACGCTGCGCGTGACGACATTGCCCATCACGACGTCCTCGCCCTGCGTCATTTCGCGGTACTCGCCGAACAGCTCGTCGCTGCCGTTGATGGGGTTGCGGGTGAAGATGACGCCGCTCATCGAGCTGGCGCTCTTGTTGCCGAAGACCATCTGCTGCACGGTGACGGCCGTGCCGAAGTTGACCTCGATGGAGAGCTCCTTGAGGTATTCCCGGACATTGTGCGAGCGGCTGGAGGCGAAGACCAGGTCTATGCATTTGATGAGCTGCTCGAAGGGGTCCTCCAGGAAAGCGGCGCCCAGCCGCTCCTTCACCAGCCGCTCCGCCAGGTCCGCGCCGGGTTCCGGCCGGCCCGGAGCGGCCGGCTCGTCGGCTTCCAGCGCGGCCAGGACATTGCGCAGGAAGCGCAGGTAGACGGCCGAGGCGAAGGCCTCGCCGTGCCCGCGCGCGAGGCCGGCCCGTATCGCCGGGGTCAGGCCGGCGTTGAGGATGGTGCACATGGAGCCGGGCAGCGAGATGGTGGTCCCCGAGCGCACCGAGACCAGCAGCGGGTTCTCCGGCGAGCCCAGCCGGCGGCCGGTCTTTTCTTCCAGCTGGCCCAGCCAGCGGCCGACGGCCTCCCGGAAGCTCTGCCGGTCGGCGTTCTCCCTGAAAAGTTCCGCGCAGATCGGCAGGCCCAGGATGAAGGCGGGCGGCACTTTCACGCCGAGCGAGGCCATGTCGATGATGCCGTTGCCCTTGCCGCCCAGGAACGGGCGCAGGCGGTCCTCGGTATGGGTCCAGGTGGAGGCGATGAAGGCGTCGTAGTTCCCCTCCACCGGCGGCAGGCTGGCCATCTTGTAGCGGCCGTAGAGGCTGTTCTCGGCGCCGCGGGCCGCCAGCTCCCGGTTGAGGAAGGTTATGGTCTTCTCTATGAACTCGTCGACGGCGTGGAACTCGGTGGTGCGGAAGAAATTATTGAAGAAGCGGTCCTTGATGGGCGCCGCGCTGGCCGTGGGGATCTTGTAGACCTCGAGCACGTTGTTGAGCATGGTGCTGAGCCGCTTGAAGATATTGCTGCGCATGAACTGCTGCAGTTCCATGGAGACGCCCTGCAGCACGCGCTTGGTCTTTATGATGTCGACGGTCTCCATCTCGTAGAGGGCGGTGAGCTCGGCGCAGAACTCGTCGGCCTTGCCCGGCAGCATGCCCTTGAGCGCCAGCAGCGAGACCAGCTCGCGGACCAGCATCACGCAGTCCTTGAGGTTGGCGTAGCCCACCGTCTCGTAGCGGCTGTTGGTGAGGTCGTTGGTGAAGATGAAGACCAGCCGTCCGAGGTAGAGGTCCAGGTCGAGGAAATGGTAGAGGCCGATGCGCCCCTCGAAATACGACTTCTTGACCAGCGTCTTGAAGCTGCGCAGGCGGCGCAGGCAGTCGATTAGGTTGTCGGTGTCGGAGATGTGCTCGTGGTCGCAGATGGAGAGGAAGGTCTCCATCTCCTTGCGCAGGAAGCATTTCTCGAAGAGGTCCAGGTTGCGGCGGAGGTTCTCCTTGACCGCGGCGATGTCGCCGGTCTGGTAGTCCCAGAGGTAGGAGAGCTTCTCCCTCATCTCTTCGGCCAGCTCGATGAAGCGCGGGTCCTCGGAGGAGGGATCGAAGGTGGTGGCCAGGGCCATGTAGCCGGCCTTGAAGAGCGGGTCGGGGTCGCGGTCGCGTATCAGCGCCAGGTAGGGCTCTACGTAGCGGGTCAGTATGCGCGGCGACAGCTTGCGGTGCACTTCCTTGCGCAGGTCGCCGGCGAAGGAGAGCAGCGGGTCGGCCCCGTCGCGCCCCTCCTCGAAATACTCGGCCGCGCTCCGGATATCGTCTATCAGGGCGCCGTCGCCGCCGCGCACGGGCAGTTTCTTGAGCAGTTCGCGCGCGTAGTAGATGTAGGCGTCGGACGGGCCGCGCATGGCGTCGAGCGTGCGCACCGTCTCCTCCAGCAGGGCGGCCTGCAGCGAGTCGATGTCCTTCTTGACGTCGCGCGCGTCGGGGATGCGCTCTTCCTTGTCGAGGAGGCGGATATTGACCAGCAGCTCCACCAGCAGGTCTATCTTCTTTTCCTGGTCGGGTTCTTCGCGGGAGGCGGCGAGCTGGGCGGTTATCCTTTCCCAGGTGTTGAGCGGGATCATCCTGGCGGCTGCGGAAGGTACTGTCTTCGGCATGGCGGCTCCTGGCTCGGCTAAGGTGGCGCTAGGGTTAGTATATCCGTGCCCCCGCGGGCTGTCAACCCGCGGGGCGGGGCCGCGCTTGACCGGGACGCGCTATTCTTTCGGCCAGGGGCCGGTGCGCGTCTTGGGGCCGGCCGGCTCGGCCCATTCGCGGCGGCCGTCCTCGGCGACGGTCGGGAACAGGTCGGCGGTTATCTCCTCCGGCCCGAACCAGAGCTTGATCTCGCGCTCGCCCTCGATGGCGTCGGACGAGACGTGCACGACGTTCTCGAAGACGCCCTTGGTGGTGACGCGGCCGAAGCTGCCGCGTATGGAGCGGTAGTCGGCCTCCTCCGGATTGGTGGCGCCGGCGATGGCCCGGGCCTTGCGGACGGCGTCCTCGCCGGTGTAGGCGAAGGCCAGCACGGTGTTCTGGCCGCCGTTGAGCTCGCCCATGATGAAGCGTATGAGCTCGTCGAAGAAGGGCTTCTCCCGGAGATGGTGGTAATGGGTCGAGGCCAGTTCCCTGGTCACTTTGGCCAGCCGCGCGCCGACGAGTTTAAGGTCGGTCTCCTCGAAACGCCTGAGGATGTGCCCGGCCAGTCCCTTGACCATCCCGTCGGGCTTGACTATCAGCAGTATGGATTCCTTCATTATGGTTCTCCTCGGCGCCGCGCGGCACGGCCGCGGCGGAAATAGCGGACGGGGCGGAACCTGCCGCCCCGGGCGTGGAAGGTCTTCAGGGCCACGACTTTACTCCCGAGACCCGCGCGGAAAAGGAACAGTCCTTTCCGGGAGAGGTCCTGGCCCGGCTGCCGTCCGGCGAAAGCAGGAGCCCGCCGGAACCGTCGGTGAGGAGCTTCCCCCCCTCCTTGAGCCTTATGACGTACTGCAGCGGGAAGGTGCCGTCGAAGGCCGGGGCGCCCGGCAGCAGTCCTATCGTCAGGGACCTGACGACGTCCTCGCGCGGCTCTTCGTAGAGAGTGACGGTGTACTGCTCGTTCGCGAGATACGAAAAGGAGGCGGAGTAGGAGAGCCTCCCGCATTTGAGCCGCGCGTCGAGCGTGCCGGGCCGTTTCCCGTCGGGGATACCGCCGCAGGCGCCCTCGTCCTCCAGTTTGAGATAGTATTTCCACCCGCCGGCCGAGGCGGCCAGCAGCTGCCTGCCGGGGCGCAGCAGGGCTTTGCCCTGGACCTGGAAAGGCGGGCGTATGCCCTTCTCGCCGGCCACCTCGACCTGGTAGTCGAGCCTGAAGCCGCCTTCGCCGGGTTCGTTGAGCAGGGCGTTGAAGCCGATATCGCGCAGCGGGCCGCGGCCGCGTTTTCCGGAAGGACCGCGGTACGAGGCCCTTCCGCCCGGCGCTATCTCCAGCTCGTGCGAGTAGGAGACGCCCCCGTTGACGGCCATCATCCGCAGCGCGCACGTCCCCTCTCCCGCCGCGGCGGGCGCGGGCTGGGCCAGGAGGATGGCGGCGGCCAGGAATGCGCTCATAGGATATGCCATGCTAATGCCCGTGCCTGTGATGCAGGTCCGGCCAGTGCGGGTGCTCGTGCCCGACCGGTTCGTGGCTGTGAAAATGGGAATGCTCCCCCTCCGCCGGTCCGTCGTGGGAGTGGCCGTGGTGCAGATCGTCGTGCGTGTGGGCGTGAGAATGCTCCATCGCCGCGTGCGCGTGGGCGTGGGCGTGCTTCTCCGACAGCATGAGCAGCACCGAGCCGAAGAGCAGCGCTCCCGCTGCCAGCTGCACGGCCGAGAGCCTTTCGCCCAGCAGGAACACCGACAGGACCACGCCGAATACCGGGGCGGTGGAGAAGGCCAGCTGGCCGCGGACGGCGCCCAGCCGCTGGGCCGAGGCGATGTAGAGCGTTATGCTGAGGCCGTAGCCGGCGAAGCCGACGAGCAGGGCCTTGAGCGCCGGGGCCGCGGGCGGCGGCGTCCAGCCGGCCAGCGCCAGGCCGATGAGCAGGTTGACCGAGCCGGCGGCCAGGCCTTTTATCATGGTGCTGCGCGACGGGGAGAGGTCGTCGATGAGCGCGGTGAAATGATTGTCGAAGGCCCAGCAGAGGCAGGCCAGCGCGGTCAGGCCGCCGGCCGCCAGCCCAGCCGCGCCGCCGTCGTAGGAGAGGGCGAGGCCCGCCGCCAGCGTTATCGCCGCGCTCAGCCAGCCGCGCGCGTGCAGGTGGTCCTTGAAGAAGAGCCAGCCCAGCAGGGCGGTGGCGACGAGCTCCATGTTGAGCCAGATGGCGACCGAGGCGGCGGGCGCGCGCTTGACGGCCAGCATCAGGAATACCGGGCCCAGCAGGCCGCCGCAGACGATCATCCCCGCCACGTAGCGGTAGTCGGGCCGGCGTCCGGCCGGGGCGCCCTCGGACCGCCGGAACGGCGCCAGGGCGGCCAGCCCCAGCCCCGCGCCGAGATAGAGCAGCCCGGCCAGCGTGAAGGCGTCCAGCGACGAGGTCAGCGGCTTGCTCAGCGGCGTCGAGACGCCGAAGAACAGGGCCGCCAGCAGCGCGCCCGCCGCCGGGAATATGCCGGTTTTCGCGTTTCCGGAGGGCATCTTTCAGGCTCATTCTACCATTTAGCCCCTGCGGCCGGGAAAGCAAATAAGTTAAAATCCATGCATGCAGGAAATGAACGCGCTGCTGGAAAAGGCCGGTTCGCTGGTCTGGGGTCCGCCGCTGATAATACTTCTCTTCGGGACGCACCTGTTCCTGACCTTCAGGCTCGGCTTCGTGCAGCGCTGGCTGCCCAAGGCGATAAAACTCTCTTTTAAGCGTTCGGCCGAAGGGGAGGGCGAGATCTCCCACTTCGGGGCGCTGACGACGGCGCTGGCCGCCACCATCGGCACCGGCAATATAGTCGGAGTGGCGACGGCGGTGGCCGCCGGCGGGCCCGGCGCGGTGCTGTGGATGTGGCTGACCGGCGTCTTCGGCATAGCGACCAAGTACGCCGAAGCGCTGCTCTCGGTCAAGTACAGGGTCATAGCCCCGGACGGCGAAGTGTCCGGCGGACCGATGTACGTCCTGGAGCGCGGGCTCGGCGCGCGCTGGCTGGGACTGCTGTTCGCCCTTTTCACGGCCCTGGCCGCTTTCGGCATCGGCAATATGGTGCAGGCCAATTCCATCTCCGACATGATGACGGAGTCCTTCGGCCTGCCGGCCTGGGTCACGGGAGCGGCGCTGGCGGCGCTGACCGGCTTCGTCATACTGGGCGGGATCAAGTCGATAGCCCGCTTCTGCGAGAGGCTGGTCCCTTTCATGGCCGTGTTCTACGTGCTCGGCTGCCTCCTGATACTGGCCGTGAACTTCGAGCGGGTGCCCGCCGCCGTCGAGCTCATCCTTTCCTCCGCTTTCAGCGGCCACGCCGCGGTCGGCGGTTTTCTCGGCGCCGGGATGCGCGAGACCATGCGCTTCGGCATCGCGCGCGGTCTTTTCTCCAACGAGTCGGGGCTCGGCTCGGCGCCGATAGTGGCCGCCGCCGCGCAGACGACCAACCCGGTGCGCCAGGCGCTGGTCTCCTCTACCGGAACTTTCTGGGATACCGTGGTCGTCTGTCTTGTCACGGGGCTGGTGATAGTCAGCTCCGGCGACTGGCAGGCCGGGCTTACGGGCGCGGCGCTTACCAAGAGCGCTTTCGCGCATATCCCGCACGTCGGCCCGGCCGTGCTTACCTTCGGCCTGCTGACCTTCGTTTTCTCCACGATACTGGGCTGGGAGTATTACGGCGAGAAGGCCGCCGAATACCTGCTCGGGCGGCGGGCGGTGAAGCCCTACCGCTGGCTGTGGATAGCGGCCGTCATGGCCGGGTCGGTGGCGGCCCTGCCGGCGGTGTGGAATTTCGCGGACATTTTCAACGGCCTGATGGCCGTTCCCAACCTGGTCTCGCTGCTGCTGCTGGCGCCCGTCATAGCCGCCGAGACCCGCAAACACGTCGGCGAGCCCCTGGACTGACCCTTATTTCAGGTCGGAGGCGCAATGGGCGCACTTCACGGCCTTTAGCGGTATGACGGAGAGGCAGAGCGGGCATTCCCTGGTGAGCGGCCCGGCCGCCGGGGCGGGCTTGTCGAAGCGCGCCTTGAGACGGTTGAGCTGGCTGATCATAAGGAAGATGGCGCCCGCCACTATCAGGAAGTTGATGACGGTGTTGACGAACATCCCGTAATTGATGGTGGCGGCGCCCGCTTTCTGCGCCTCGGCCAGCGTCGCGTAGGAGGCGCCGGAGAGGTCGATGAACAGGTTGGAGAAGTCCACTCCCCCGGTCAGCTTGCCTATGGGCGGCATGATGACGTCGTTGACCAGCGAGGTCACGATCTTGCCGAAGGCGCCGCCTATGATGACGCCGACGGCCATATCCACCACGTTGCCGCGCATTATGAATTCCTTGAAGTCCTTGAGCATGTTACCTCCAGCGTTAAGATACGAAAGAGCGCGGCCGGTCAGCGCGCGGCGCCCCAGAGTTCCAGGGCGGCCTTTTCCTCGTCGGGAGACGAGACTTTCTTGAATTTGGCGTTGGGAACGCCGTGGACGCGGGCCTTGCACGCCTCCCAGTCGGCGTCGCGGTGAACGGCGCCGCCGGCGAAAGAGAGGTAGTAGCCGCCTTTTTTGGGCTTAGGTTTCGAAGACTTCCCGGCGGAGGCTTTTCCCCCGGCGGCGTGCAGATGTTCCTCGCCGGGCGGGAGCAGCGAATAGCCGCAGCCGACGGCCGGGCCTTCGTAGAGCTTCGGCCGCTGGCCTTTGGAGAAAGCTACGGCGATGGCGTCGCAGCGCTCGTTGACCTCGTGGCCGGCGTGGCCTTTCATGTGCACCCAGTGCAGGCGCCCTTTGCGCGCCGCGGTCAGGGCGTCCAGGCGCTCCCAGAGATCGCGGTTGGACACCGGCTGGCCGCCGGCCGTCAGCCAGTCCTTCTTTTTCCAGGCGTGTATCCAGGCCTTGATGCCGTTGACCAGCAGGCCGGAGTCGGTGTGAAGCCTGACGGGCTCGGCGTGCTCCTGCACCGCCGCCAGCGCGGCTATGGCGGCGGCCATTTCCATCCGGTTGTTGGTCGTCTCGCGCTCGCCGCCGCCGAGCTCCAGCAGCCGGCCGCCGGGGAAGATGAGGACCGCGGCCCAGCCGCCGGGACCCGGGTTGCCGGAGCACGCGCCGTCGGTGTAGATGTGGATGGTCTTATCCTGCATCGGGGTTATTGTATTAATTTTGCGGCCGGCCGGGGCGGCCGGGAGGGCCGCCGGGCCCGCCGCCGGAGCCGAAGGCCCGTTTCAGGGAGAGGCCGGCGCGGGCGCCGCCGTCCACGTTCGTTTTAAGGCCCAGGTCTTTGTAATCCCTGCCCGTATAATAGCGGCCGTCGAACTGCCAGCCGGCCTCCGCCGTCAGCGTGAAGCGGCCGGGCAGGCGCAGCGACGGGCGGAAGACCAGGTAGGGCGTCTCCAGGTAGAGCGAATCGCCGGTGTCGGGCCGGTCCGCGAGCAGGAACTGCTCCAGGCCGACCCCGCCCTCCAGCTCGGCGGCGAAAGGCCCCGGCGGCCGCCAGGCCGCAGCCAGGCTGAAATATTTTACCGGCTTCCAGCGGAAGGAGTAGGACATGTCCCCGCCCGGCCGCCACTGCACCATGAAGGGAGCGAAAAAGGTCCATTTATCGGAGATGTAGCGGTAGGAAACGAAAGGTATCGGCAGGCCGCGCAGGAAGCTGCGCCGGCTGGAATAATTGAGCCCGGCCAGCCAGACCCCGCGCGAGCCGTTGGCGCCCAGTTCTTTGGTGAAATTAAAGCCGAGGTCGGTCTCCGACGAGGAGTTGTAGGGCCGGTCGGAGTCCGACCGCGCGCCGAGGGAGAAGCTCACGCCGCCGTTGACGGCCGAGAGGCCGAGCGAGGCCTTGTAGAGCTCGCCGGGGAAATAGCCGGCGCCCGAGGTGTTGATATGCTCCAGGCCTCCGGAGAGGTGGAAGGAGTAGTCGCCCGACTTGCCGAGCCGGACGCCGGTCCCCAGGCCGCTCCTGCGGGGATGCAGGTCCCCGCCGGCCAGGCCGAAGGAGGGCTCGGCGAAAGTCCCGGCGGGCGGCGCGCCCCACTGGGCGGCCGCGTCGGCGGACGGCAGCAGGATCAGGGCAGCCGCGAGGAGGTTCTTCGCGAGGCGTTCCGGTGAGGGCATAGTCCTTTCTCGTGGGCTTCGGTGTATTTTATGATCTCGTTCATCATCCGGACGGCGCGGTCCGGGTATTTCCCCGCCGCGGTCTCGCCGGAGAGCATGACATAGTCGGTGCCGTCGAGTATGGCGTTGGCCACGTCGGAGGCCTCGGCGCGGGTGGGCAGGGGGTTCTCCGTCATGGATTCGAGCATCTGGGTGGCGGTTATGACGGGCTTGCGGGCCGCGTTGGCCTTGCGGATGAGCAGTTTCTGCATGACCGGGACCCGCCAGACCGGCATGGTGATGCCCAGGTCGCCGCGCGCGACCATGATGCCGTCGGCGGCCTCCAGTATGGAGTCTATGTTCTTCACGGCGTCGGGATGCTCTATCTTGGCGAACACCAGGCACTTGGGCAGGCGCGGCTTTATCAGCGCCCTGACCGCGTCCACCTGCTCCGCCGAAAGCACGAAGGACTGGGCGACGGCGTCGAACCCGCAGGAGGCGCCGAACTGTATGTCGCGGCGGTCCTCGTCGTTGAGCAGAGGGAAGTCCAGGCGGGCTTCCGGTATATTGACGCCTTTGCGCGGCTTGAGGAGCCCGCCTTCGGTCACGACGGCCCGGATCTCCCCCCGGCCCGCGCTTTCCACGCGCAGGGCCAGGCGGGCGTCGTCGATATATATCGAGTGGCCTTTTTTGACCGGCTTGAGCGAACCGGGATAGTCGAAAGGGATGTGCCGGGCGTCGCCGCGGCCTGGGCCCTGGAAGAGGACCACGGCCTGGCGCTTTTTAAGCTCCACGGGCGCCTTGAGGCCGCCTATCCTTATGCGGTTGCCCTGAAGGTCCTGCAGCGTTTTGACGGCGCGGCGTTCTTTCTTATTGAGCGAGCGAAGGAGCTCCAGCGCGCGCAGGTGGTCGGCGTGGGTGCCGTGCGAGAAGTTGAACCGCGCCATGTCCAAACCGGCGCGCATCATCTTCCTGAGCGCGGCGGAGTCGGCGCTGGCCGGCCCCAGCGTGGCTATTATTTTGGTGCGAGGCATATGACGGCGGTCAGCCTCCATTTTACAAATTAAACCGCCCGCGGGCTTGTCCTCTCGGACGCCCGTGGGCGGCGCAATTTTTACCCGTTCAGTTCAGATGACCTTGCAGCGGCGGCGCTTGGAGAGCACGTAATCGCCGTTGCTCTTGTGCATCCGGGCCACCAGCTGGTGGGTGCCGGGTGCGAAGTTGTTCCAGTCGAACCACCAGTAGCCGACGGCCCAGCGGCAGGGCTGCCAGGGCTGGTCGTCGATGGAGATGTCCATCCCGACGCAGTCGCAGGAGCCGATGCGCACGGCGTAGTGCCTCGAGGTGATGGTCTCGAGGTTCTTCGGATAGTCCAGCACGACGTACTCGGTCGCCGGGTTGGGGGTCGTCTTGGTCTTGGCCGCGGGCTTGGGCGCGGTCTTACGGTTGGCTAACTTCAGCATCTTTTTTTCCTCCGGGGAGTTACTGCCGCTTCCCGCCGCGTTCATCGGCCGGTTCATGTCCGTTTTTCCGGATATTTTCGGTTTTTCCATATGTCCGCCTGTTCAAGAGCGCCCGGGAGCCGGTACTGTCCGGCCGCCGGGCTCTTCCGTATCGCAGGAAGTCGTATTTTCCCCTATGACAAGTATAACTTTTACACCCCCCCGCTGTCAAACGGGGATAGGCGCACCCCGGGGATATGCGCTCGCCACGGTTCGCTTTTTCCGGGATACGTCCTCGCTTCATTCAGCCGACCAAGAACTCGGCCCGGGCGCATAGCGCCTCGGGCCTCAAACATTCTTGGTCGTCCGGCAGTGCCGGTGCCTTCATTCCGCTCGGGGAAAAAGCTTGTATAACCAGGTTTTATTATACTCACTGTTACAGAGGTCTGACAGGCCATCACCGGATAGGCCGACAAAAACGAGGTACGCCAAGACC